>ENA-UOOR01001649-UOOR01001649.1-fermentation-metagenome-genome-assembly--contig:-NODE-1649-length-25486-cov-4.168652_pt1 | contig 25486 bp, 22 predicted proteins | sample MGYA00245780_ERZ724029 | MGnify/ENA primary metagenome ERZ724029 (study PRJEB28704, sample SAMN03018315) | fermentation metagenome | biome: anthropogenic terrestrial biome; feature: soil; material... | reverse complement strand
CCTTGGAGATGTTGCGGCTGACGAGAACTGTATCATGATCCTCAAAACGTGCGATTGTGGCACAATTGGCCAGGGTAACGCCGTTTTTCTCCAGATAGTGGATTAGATGGCCACGGTTGGCCGTGCAGGCTCCGTCCATGAAATAGGGCAGCATATCCAGAACCGTGACCTTGCAGCCCTTTTCATAGGAAAGCCAGAAAGCGGTTTCCATGCCGACGGCGCCGCCGCCCATGACCACGACCCGCCGGGCGCCTCCCAGCAGCTGGGGGTTGGTCAAAAGCTCTGTCGCCTCTACCATGTTGACCTTGTCGGCGCCGGGGAAGTTGGCCGGGAACCGCTTGGCGCCCACCGCATAGACCACCGCGTCGTACTCCTTACCTTTCAGCATTTGCGTTGTGGCCTCGGTATTCAGCAGAACCTCCACGCCGTTTTCGGACAGGGTCTCGCGGCGGATATATTCCACATAGTTTGCCATGTCGTATTTATTCAAAGGCACGCTGGCAGGGATCATTGCGCCGCCCAGGGCGCCGCTTTTTTCATACAGCTTCACCGTATGGCCGCGCTTCGCTGCCTGAATGGCAAAGTTCATGCCCGCGGGGCCGCCGCCGATTACTGCGATCTTTTTGGGGGTTTCGGCGGGAATCGGCAGCCTGGGGACGACGTCTTCAAAGCCGGTGCGGGCATTGACGGCGCACTGGGGATGGCCGCCCTCCACAAACTCGTTGACGCAGGCCTCCTGACAGCCGATGCAGGGGCGTATCTTCTCCACCTCGCCGGCATAGGCTTTGTTGCACCAGTTCGGATCAGCCAGAACCGGGCGGCCCAGCATGATCATGTCGCACATGCCGTCCCGTAGGGCCTTTTCCGCCAGGTCGGGATACCCCAGCTTGCCCACGGCCACGATGGGCACCTTCTCGCCTACGAGGCTTTTGACGCCGCGGCTGTCAAAATAATCCTTGGCTGCCTTCGCGACCTCCAGGAAACAGCCGGCGGGCATATAGGAGGGCGGATGAGGGAGCCACCAGTTGTCATAGCAGCCCAGGTCAACGTCGAAAATATCCACGCCGGCTTTGACGAGGTTTTCCATATATTCCAGGGTTTCGCCGATGGTGCGGCCCTCCGTGAAGTTTTTCAGGCTCTTTACGGTGTGCATCCTTTCACCGTAGGTTTCGTTCAGCGCGCAGGACAGATCAATGCGGTACATGATGGGGAAGTAACGGCCGGTACGCCTGCGCAGCTCTTTGATGATTTCAATGCCGAAGCGCTGCCAGTCCGAGTACTTGCCCAGCTTGCGGCGGTTGAAGGCGGTGTTGGTCATCTGATCCAGCAGGTAGCCCTCGTGACCGTGGAGATACACGCCGTCCAGCCCCATGGTCTGGGCGTCCGCCGCGCCCTGGCCGAAGTTTTTGACGATTTTATCCAGCTCCATATCCGTCAGTGGGCGGCAGGGAATCTCCGGGATATAGAAGTTGGGGTTCCATGAGGACGAAACGGGCAGCTGATACTTGTTCAGCAGGCACGTGGGGGGGCCGACGCGGCCCAGTCCGGCAGTGAGCTGGATGAAGATGCGGCCGCCCCGGGCATGTACGCCCGTGGCCAGGTCACGCCAGCCCATATGGTTTGTTCGAGTGTTGTCGATCCGGGGAAAATAGGAAAAGTTTCCTTTTTCCGTAACGGAAGCGTCAATATGGTGGCTTATGGGAATAAGGCCCGTGGTCAGCAGGCCGATGCCTCCGGCGGCGCGGGCAAAGAAGTATTCGCGGAGTTTATCGTCGGGCCTTCCGGTTTCGTCGGCCATCTGGCAGTTGCCCATGGGGGCCATGACCGTGCGGTTCTTAATGGTAAGCCTGTTGACCTTAATCGGGGAGAACAGGGTGTCGTAGGGATACAGTTCCTTGGTGAATCGGGCGGTACCGCCCGCTTGGTTTTCGCAATCGGCCTGTACCCAGTTTCCATAGCTGTCTACCAATTTCTGAACCAGTTCATCGCCTTTCAAAATTACCCCTCCGTTTATGTTATTTCCATGTCAATCATGACTTGTTGAGTGAATATTAGCATAAATGGACATTCAAAGCAACAAAAAAACGTTATTAATCATGAAATTGCTTGCTAAACGTTAAAATACATGTTAAAATCTTGTCAACATTGATAACCGTATTGGGGGGATGCTGAAAAATGGCTGGGAAGAGCACCGTCATAGCCGTGTCGGGCAAGGGAGGCGTGGGCAAGACGACCCTTTCGGCATGCATCGTCCGGCATCTGACGGAACGGCGGCCCGGCGCGCGGATTCTGGCCATAGATGCAGATCCGGCCATTGGGCTGTCCGTGGCGCTGGGGGTGAATGCGGACCGAACCCTGGACGACATCCGCAAGACCATCGTACATAATGTGGAGGCGGGACAGACCAAAGAGGCGATCGAGATGCTGGGTGAGGCGAGGTTCCGCATCTTTGACGCGATCACGGAGAAGGACGGCTTCGCCTTTCTTGCCATCGGGCGTCCCGAATCCGCGGGGTGCTACTGCAAAGTGAACGCGTATCTCAAGGAAGTCATCAGTCTGCTGGCGGAGGATTTCGATTATGTCGTCATTGACGGCGAGGCGGGCATCGAGCAGATCAACCGCCGGGTGATGGAAAAGGTCACGCACCTGCTGCTGGTCACGGACCAGAGCCGGAAGGGCGTGCAGGTGCTGCAGACGATTAAGAAAGTGGCCGACGAGATGGTTATGTACGACCGGATCGGGGCCGTTGTAAACCGCGTTTCAAATCCGGAATACGAAAAGCTTATCGAGATCCCGGGGGTTGAGATTCTGGCGTTCATTGAAAACGACGGAGATCACGCCTCAAACGACATCCAGGGAAGAAGCGTATTCGCCCTTCCGGAGGATTCCAGAGTATTTGCCGGGGCGCTGGCGGCGCTCCGAAAAATGGATATTTTGTAAGGGGTGTGACATTTGAAGGATCTGAAGCACTTAATCTACTTTGAGGGGCTTCTGGAAAACGCCAACAACGCGCTGGTCAGACAGGCGAAGGCCGAGGGGAAGCTGTGTATCGGGTACACCTGCTTCCACATGCCGGAAGTCATCCTCAACGTGGACAACTGTTTCTCGGTGCGGCTGCGCGCGCCGAATACGGGGTCCATGGACATCGCAACATACTATATGTCCAACTATTCCTGCGAATTCTGCCGGGCCATCCTCGAGCGGGGCATCGAGGGCGGCTACAATTTTCTGGATGCCCTTGCCGCCCAGGACGCCTGCGCGGAAATGAACCGCTGTGCCGAGCATATTGAGATCCTGAACTGTGTGGACAACGACAAATTTTTTGTGACCCACGCGGACATCCCATATAAGGTTGTTGACTACACGGTCCGGCATTACGTGACGCAGATGAGAAAGCGCGTGCTGAATCCCCTGAGTGAGGTTTACGGGGTGGACACCTCCGACGCCGCGCTGAGGGATGCGGTTCGGCGCCATAATGAGCTGTGCGGGATTATTTCGGAGATCGGCGAATACCGCAAGCTGGATAATCCCACCATCACCGGGTACGAGTACCATATCCTGAATCTCGTGTCCTACGTGTGTCCCCAATACCTGGTGGCAGATAAGCTGCGGGAGACACTGGAGGAGATAAAAGGACGCAAGCCCGACCCCAAGCCGTGGTACCGGGTGCGTGTAGGTATCGTCGGCTCCGAGATCGACGATCCGGAACTGACAAAGCTTATAGAGGACTGCGGGGCCATGGTGGTATTCGACCGGTATTGCTTTGGGTCCACTCCCGGCAGGGAGATTATCCCCCTGAATGAGCAGGAGGACGTGCTGACCCAGATTTGCCGCCATTATATGGAGGTCTCCGAATGTCCGCGCTATATCTCCAACGAAAAGGTGGCCCAGCGCAGGGAAACCGCAGACAGGCTGGCCAAGGAATTCAAGGCGGACGGCATTATTTACGAACAGATCAAATTCTGCGATTATTGGGCTTTCGAGCGCGCGCTGGCGAGCCACGTTATGGCCGAGGAATACGACCATCCGGTGCTGTCCATCGACCGTCCTTATAATGTCCGCGGCTCCGGCCAGCTGCGCACCCGCGTGCAGGCATTCGTAGAGTCCCTTGAATTCAAGCGCATTAAAGGAGGGAGCGAATAATGGCCAAAGAAAAATACCCGAATCCGAAATTCTTCCGCATGAAGGACAAAATGGATTGGAAGCGGCAGGCGGAAAACGTGGCGGAGATAGCCGAAATCTGCAAGGAAATTGCCCGGGAGACGGACTGGAAAGCCGCCGGCGCCAAGCATCTGAAGGGCTGGAAGGACTTCGGCCTGCGGGTGGCCGATGAGGCCAGGGCCGTGGCGAAAATGTCGGGGGGGGAGAGGCTCGATCTTCTCATTAACGGAGAAAAACGTCTGGGCCGGCTCTATAAGGCCGGGGCCATGGCCTTTACCCGCAGAGAGTGGCGGGGTGTGAAGGACACAGCCGTGGACTTCTACTATTGGCTCGATACGTGGAAGATGTTCCTCCTGACCTTTGGGAAGGATCTTATTCCCAGCCTTAACGGAGTTTTGAACTACCGGTGGATGATTTCCTATTTTTGCGCTCATTCGTTTATGGACAAAAACTGCATGGGCCTGCGGGGCGAAGCGCTCCGGATGCACCACATAATGATCTATCAGATATACCGCTACGTTGCGGAGAACATTGTGTTCCTGAATAAGGCCGACAAGCACGGCGGAAACAGCGAGGAGCTGTCCAGGAAGATCGTTCTGTTAGACGAGATGACCATGGCTCAGCTCATGGCGGGTTTCCCGGATTTGCTCGGTATTCCCTACCAGCTTATGCCGGTGTTCCTGCTGTCTGAAATTGATCAGCTGGCCTGCATACCGTACTTGGACGCCGTGGAAAGCTACGGCCTGCCCGCCGACGCCTGTCCGGTGCCCGCCTCCGAATGCGGCGCCGCCGTGATTGACGCGCTGCCCATTTGCGGAAAATGCTTTATCTCCAGCTCCATGCCCTGCGACGGCAGCGTGATGGCGTCTTCGTTCCAGGACCGCCGGTTCAAGATGCCCACCTTCCATCTGACCTTCCCCGTGCGGTATGATGACGAGGAAACGCTGGAATGCGGCGTGGAGGAAATTAAGCACTGCATCAAGTTCATCGAAGAGCAGACCGGGGCCAAGTGGAGCTGGGACGCCTATTTCACCGCCATGAAGCGGTTTAATCAGGAAACCAGCTTTGAGCTGGAGAAATGGGACGTGAATAAGACCGACCACCCACAGCTTATCGGACCGATTTACGAGCTGTTCCGTAAATGGAACTATGAGATGGACGGAGGTCTGGACCCCCGCGTCCTGCCGGCTATGAAAAAGGTCAACAAGATCATGCTGAAAGCCTATCGGAAAAAGGCCGAGCCATGGCGGGGCAAAATGCGCCACCGGGCCATCGTATGGAGCGTGCCCGCCCATTATTACGCCAACTTCTCCAACTGGCTGGCAAACTGCTGGGGGATCAACGTCCTCGTTGAAATGGAGGGCCTTAACTTCACCAAGCCGCTGGAGACCGAGGATGAGCAGGGGGCCCTGGAAGATTTGGCGAGGCTTTATGAGAGAATGGTCATGCGCAGGCATACCAACGGCGGCTACGACCACGTTCTGACCGAGCTTTGGCGGCAGGTTGAGGCCTGGCGGCCGGAGATCGTCATCATGTACCAGCACGTTTCCTGCAAGACCATGTCCACGCTTTCCGGGCTGTTTGACGAGCAGGCGAGAGAGCGGGGCATCCATATGATATGGATCGAGCACGACCTTATGGATCCCCGAACCGTGTCACGCCGCGCCATGCGCGCCAAGGTCAACAGCTATATGACCGCCGTCATGCGCGAGGAACCCCTGGATCCGTCGCTCCTGGATTTCGAGGACGACGTCACCTGGTAATTTAATTAATCAAAACATTAAATACGGAGGATTCAGAACAAATGGCTAATAAGTATTTCGGCGGCTGCGACGTCGGCTCAACCTATACAAAATGCGTAATCCTCGATGAAGTTGGAAACATAGTGGCAAACACCACCATTAAGAGCAAGATCAATTCCGAACAGTCCGCCATGATCGCGATGCAGGAGGTTGTCGATCAGGTCCCCGATCTGAAGGATGCCAAGGATCTGGCCTACCTAATCGGCACCGGATACGGGCGAAATAAGGTCCCTTTCGCGGATGAGAATATTTCCGAGATCAGCTGCCACGCCATGGGCGTTCACGTGACCGATCCCAGCGTCAAGGCTATCATCGACATCGGCGGTCAGGACGTGAAGGGGATCTCCATAGACAAGGACGGCACCGTGAAGAATTTTGCCATGAACGATAAATGCGCGGCCGGTACCGGCCGGTTTTACGAGGCCATGGCCGGCGCCTTTGAAATGTCCCTGCCTGAGTTTTCCAAACTAAGTCTTTCCGCAAAGAACGTGATACCCATCACCGCCCAGTGTACGGTTTTTGCCGAGAGCGAGGTCATCACGCTTGTGGGCGAAGGCAAGCCCATGGACGAGATCGCGGCGGGAATCCAGATGGCCGTCGCCAAGCGCTGCTTTGTCATGGCCAAGAAGGCCGGGGCCACGGATTCCATCACCCTCACCGGGGGCTGTGCCAAGAATGACGGCCTGAAGAAGGCCATTGAGCATGTGCTGAAGCTGAAGGTGGTTGAACTCCAAACCGACCCGCAGCTTATGGGCGCGCTGGGCGCGGCCGAATACGCCCGCAAAAAGGGTCTTGCGAGGGGGGCGTAAAAAATGAACTGCAAGATCTTCAAAAAATTGATTAAAATTATTGGCGCGGCCACCGGCATCCTGTTTATCGTCTATTTCTGGAACCTAGATCAGAAGCTGATGGCTTGGCTGTACACCCTCGTCAACAATATTTTTGACCGGAAAAAGGTCGATCAGGTGTTCTGATGGAGCTGTATAACGGGATTATAAAGCAAACGGAGGAGCTGCTGGCCGGCTCCTCCGGCATCACCTGGCCATATGCCGCCGGCGGCGCGTGGCCGGATGCCGGGAAAAATGAGCTGATCATGCAGAGAGAATCCGCCCTTGAGCTTGGGGGAAGCGGTCACAGCGCCGTGACGTATTCCTGCGTCACGACTGATTCGGCCCTCCTGACCCGGGACGAGGTCGTGCTTTACGGGCCTGACATCGGAAAACTGAAGGCGGATTCCCACTACGCCAGGATCGTTTTCATCACGGTCCAAGATATCGGACAGGCCGACGATGCGTTCGACGCCATAAGGCGGCTGGATTTCGTCCGATATCACATTTTCCCCCGGGGATTCATGATGCGCGCCCTGCCGGATGACTGCCGGGAACAGGTCCGAATTGGCAGGGATGCTGTGGGGAAGGGCATATCCTTTCGTTCCGTGGGGTTCAGCTTCATCAAAAAGTACCGGGAGAATCCCGCCGTCAAAAACGTCCGGCTCATATTTGTCACAGATCCCAAAGCGCCCTACGGCGCTCTGCTGAACCATGGGAAAAGGGTCACGGAAATCACAAAATCCCTTTCAACCATTTTGAAAGGGATGCCCACGGACTGCGCCGCCTGCAACCTCAAGCCCATTTGCGACGAGGTTGAAGGGATGAAAGAGCTCCATTTTTCACAGCGCAAAAAATAGGCCGGCCCCCGGATTGGGAACGGAGGGAGAAGCGAAAAACGGCGCCGCGGCCAAGACGAGACCGCTGGCACCTGCGTGATAAGCAACCGCGGCGCCCCGAGAGGGACGCCGCGGTAATTTTGGGTTGCCGCCGTCGGACGGCCGTTACAGGGTGTCGGCAAAATATTTTTCAAACAGCTCGTCCACGGCGTCCCGGACGTCCTTTTCAAACAGCTCGTAAAGCCGCAGGAGCTTGCGCCCGGCCGGGCTGAGAATGCTTTTTCCGCCGCGCTCGCCGCCCTGCCTGCGCTTGACCAGCGGGTAGCCCAGCTGGGCTTCCACCGTGTTGATGATGTTCCAGCCGGAGCTGTATGAAAGCTGCATGCGCTGGCAGGCCTTGCGGACCGAAGAGGTCTCGCCTACCATGGTCAGCAGCATGGCGGTTTTTGTGTCAAAAAACGGTTTTTCCCTGGCCAGCGAGACATGAACCTGGGGCCGGATCAGCTGGCTGTTGTGGTAGGCCAGAAGGGCTTCATAATCCTCCGGAGTGTCCGCGTCATGGAGGACGCCGGAGTCGTTCACCTCCACCGGGGTTATCGGAAAGCCGCAGCGGGAAATGGCGCCCTGAAGACCGTTTTCGCCGCTGTCCAGCAGGATTTTGTCCGCGGCGGCGGCGGACATCATGATGGGGTGCCCGGGTTTCCCATTGCAGACGGGGCAGGCCAGCTCCGCGCCGGATTCCAGCAGCTGCCTGACGGTGCAGGCGGTGAACAGCGGGATATCCACCGGCGTCAGGAGAATGGACCTGCATTTATTCCGCAGGTAGGCCAGACCAATCTTTGCCGAATCGAACATCTGGGTGGTGCGGTAATTTTCGTTCCGCAGAAAAATTATGCCGTCCTTTGCCAAATGGCGCTCCAGCACATCCGCGTTATAGCCGGTTATGACGACGATCTTCATGATCCCGGCCTGATGAAGGGTGGCGATGATGCGCTGAGCGATGGAGATGGAGCCGATATTCAGCAGGGGTTTAAAGTCGCCCATGCGGGATGACATGCCTGCCGCGACGATAACGGCGCCTTCTTTCATACTTACACCCCTCCGGTCATAAGCGGCAATAAATCAATAGGCGACACGGCGACTTTGACTTAAATACCACTTGTTTTTTTTACAGCATATACCATTGCCCCAAATTTGTAAACCCAGGGAGAACACAAAAGGCATCGCATTACCGAATTGTGGGAAAAACATGTGCAAAATGTGAGGATTATTCTGAGCGACTTGTTTTTTGGTACAATTTGACCAAGCTGCAGAATGCTGATAGAATAAAGTATATAAATTGTCACAATAATGTATAAATGTCTATCCTGTTTTCAGTGGTTTTTTGTCGTTGTCATGGCAAGTGCCGGCTGGACGTATGTTATTGATGGGTTCCGCAGCTATCCTCGTCCGGCCCGCGCCCGGTTAGGTCCATCAGGCGCCGGGCGCCTGTTCCCGAGTAGAAAACCAGCTCGGCCGGGGCGCCGTAAGCGTCCTCGCCCTTCAGCCTGAGGCAGTTGGCGGTTTCGTAATAATCTATGGGAAGCTCCCTGCGGTATGTTGCCCCGGTTTTTTTGTCCGTGACCTCAACCGTCACAAACGAGGCGGAGACCTCATATATGCCGTCTTCCATGCAGACACCTCCGATGTTTTTTCATAGACCCATTATAGCCTGACGTACGTTAAAATGAAAGCGCTTATTTTATGATACCATGCGAATACGCAATGAGAAATAGGACTCTGCCAAAATCAGAATTAGGAGGAATCAGAATGATTAAAAAACCCCTTATCATCAACGGTGTCCAGCGCACGCTGCTGCTCGAGGGAGGCGAAACTCTTGCCACGGTTCTTCGGGAGAGGCTGCTGCTCACCGGATGCAAAATCGGCTGCGGCGAAGGACACTGCGGGGCCTGCAACGTTATTATTGACGGACAGGTCCGTCAGTCCTGTATCCTGAAAGCAAGCAAAATAAGGGACAACGCCGAGATCACCACAATCGAGGGGATCGGCACCGTTGACAATTTGCACCCCCTGCAGGCGGCCTGGATGGCCCACGGCTGCGCCCAGTGCGGCTTCTGCAGCCCCGGCTTTATTGTCAGCGCCAAGGGTCTTTTGGACGACAACCCCAATCCCACACGGGATGAGGTGCGCAATTGGTTCAATAAAAAGCGCAACCTCTGCCGCTGCACGGGATACAAGCCCCTGGTGGACGCGGTTATGGACGCCGCCGCGGTGATGCGCGGTGAAAAAAGCAAGGAAGATCTGCTGTTCACGCCCACCGGGGACAGCATCAAAGGCACGAACTACATACGTCCCTCCGCCGCGCAGAAGGTCACCGGCACCTGGGATTACGGCGCAGACGACGCCCTGCATATGCCGGAAGATACCCTGCGTCTCGCCCTGGTTCAGGCGGAGGTTTCCCATGCGAACATTAAATCCGTCGATACCGCCGATGCGGAGAAAATGCCCGGCGTTTTCAGGATCATCACGGCCAGGGACGTCCCCGGCAGAAACCGCATAAACGGACTGGTCATGCTGCCGCTGAACAACAAGTGCGACGGCTGGGACCGCCCGATACTCTGCGATGAAAAGGTATTCCAGTTCGGAGACGCGATTGCCATTGTCGCCGCGGATACCGAGGCCCACGCCCGCGCCGCCGCCAAGGCAGTCAAGGTTGAGCTGGAAGTTCTGCCGGCCTATATGAGCGTACCCGAGGCACTTGCGGCGGACGCCATTGAGATCCATCCGGGCGTTCCCAACGCCTACTACGAAACCAACTGCATCAAGGGGCCGGATATAGATTTTGACGCCGCGCCAAACGTGGTGGAGATCGAAAGCTACTGCTCCCGCCAGCCGCACCTGCATCTGGAACCCGACTGCGGCTATGCCTATACCGACGAGGACGGGATGCTCACCATCCATTCCAAGTCCATCGGCATCCATCTGCATATGCCCATGATTGCCGACGGCATTGGTGTGCCCATGGAAAAGCTGCGCATTGTCCAGAATCACGCCGGCGGCACCTTCGGCTACAAGTTTTCACCGACGAACGAGGCTATACTGGGCGTTGCCGCCCTGGTTTGCCAAAGGCCGGTTTCCCTGGTGTTCAACCAGTTCCAGAACATCACCTACACCGGAAAGCGCTCTCCCGCCTTCATGAACGTCAAGCTGGCCGCCGACGAAAACGGCAAGCTGCTGGGCCTTTGGGCCAACAACTATGTCGACCACGGACCCTATTCCGAATTCGGAGACCTGCTGACCCACCGCCTTTCCCAGTTTGTCGGCGCGGGCTATCATATCCCGACGATCCGGAACAAATCCACCACGGTGTTTACCAACCATGCCTGGGGCTCCGCCTTCAGGGCCTACGGTTCTCCCCAATCCTATATGGGCTCTGAAATCGCCATGGATGCCCTGGCCGCCAAGATGGGTGTGGACCCCTTTGATCTGCGTGAGCTGAACTGCTACAAGGAATCCGAGCAGTCCACCATCCCCACCGGCTACAAGCCCGACGTTTACTGCCTTGAGGAAATGTATCGGAAGGCGCGCCCGCTGTATGAGGCGGGGAAGAAGCGCGTGGCGGAGAAAAATGCGGCCTCCGACGGCAGAATAAAGTATGGTATCGGCGTCGCCTCCGGGGTTTACGCCTGCGGCCTTGACGGCGTGGACGGCTCCGAGGCCTGGGCGGAGTTGAATCCGGACGGCACCGTTACCATGTACGCCTCCTGGGAAGATCACGGCCAGGGCGCGGATATGGGTGTTCTGGTCAGCGCCCACGAAACCTTGCGTCAGGCTGGTTTCAGACCGGAGGATATCCGGCTTGTCATGAACGACACGAAGCTCACACCCAATTCCGGCCCCGCGGGCGGTTCCCGGTCCCAGGTCATGAGCGGCAACGCCTGCCGCCTGGCCGCGGAAAACCTGCTGGCCGCCATGAGAAAAGCGGACGGCACCTACCGCAACTATGAGGAGATGAAGAGCGAGGGTATCGAGACAAAGGTAAAAGGCAACTGGGTTGCCACCTATTGCGCCGACCATCCTGTGGATCAGGCCACTTCTCAGGGAGAGCCGTTCTCCGTCTATATGTACACCCTGTTCCTGCCCGAGGTTGCCGTGGATACCATGACCGGCAAGGTCAAGGTGGAAAAATTCACCGTGGTGACGGATGTGGGCACCATTATGAACAAGCTGGTAGTGGACGGCAACTTCTACGGCGGCCTTGCTCAGGGGATCGGCCTGGCCCTCAGCGAAGATTTTGAGGATCTTTCCAAGCACACCAGCCTGCTCAGATGCGGAATTCCCTACATCCTCGACGTTCCAGACGACCTGGAGCTGCACTATATTGAGACTTACCGGCCGGAGGGACCCTACGGCGCGGCCGGCTGCGGCGAGGCGCCCCTGGACGCGCCCCATCCGGCGATCCTCAACGCTATCTATAACGCCACCGGCGCGAGGATTACACGCATTCCCGCGAAACCGGAGGTTGTTCTGGAAGCGCTGAAGGCCCTTTAACAGCATCTTTTAAGTCACAAACATATCTGCTATAATAGAGAGGCGGGCTACCCGCCTCTCTATCCATAACGGTTCCGATATCCCTTTGGCATTCCGGAGGTGCATCATGACGATGGAAGAACGGTCCACAAGAATATACCGGCAGAAGCAGATGCTGTCCAAGCAGGAGCTGACGGAGAGGGAAAACCTCTGCATACACGAGCAGCCGGCTTACTGCGTGGCGGCCTGCCCGCTCAAGCTGGACGCCAAGGCCCTGGTGGAGGCGGTCGCCGCCGATGATTTTTCAAAGGCGCTTTCCCTTTATGAGAAGATCACGCCCTTCGTTCACATCCTTTCCGCCGGCTGCGAGGCCCCATGCGAGGGAAAGTGCAGGCTGGCGGAGACCGGCGGCGCCATTTCCATACGCAGTCTCGAACAGGCGGCCGCGGCATATGGTGAAAGTCCCAAGGGCAGGGGGCTTCTGCGGTTTAAAAAGAAAAAGACCGCGGCAATCCTCGGTTCCGGCCTGTTCCCGGCCTTCCTGGCGGGAGAGCTTGCCAAAAAGGCGTATCCCCTTACGGTATTCTGCGCCGAGCCTGACGCGGAGGCTTTTTTGGCTGCCGGCGCGGAATTTCTCGACGGCGATGCGGTCAGAAAGGACGCGGGCACGCTGAAGGCCATGGATATTGAGTTCAGATTCCGCACGGGGATGACGGCCGGCCTGCTGGATCAGGTGCGGGCGGCATACGACATTGTGTGCGTCTCGCCGGAATTTCTTGCGGAAGCTTTGCCGGGGGCCGCCGTGGAGGAGGCGACGATGCTCTGCCGGGAGCTGAACGTCATTTCCGCTCCCGCCGGGGCGGCGGGGGTTCTGGATTCGGCATTTGGGGCGAAGAAAGCCGCCCTGACGGTGGACCGGCTGGCCCAGAATCTCGATCCAATGAACAGCCGGGGGGACGAGGGCCCCTGCGAAACGGCGCTGATCACCAATATGGCCGGGGCGCCGTCCACCGCCCGGGTTCCCGGGGCGGAGAGGGGTTATACCCGGCAAGAGGCAGTCAGGGAGGCGGGGCGGTGCATCCGGTGCAGCTGCACGGAATGCATCAAGGGCTGTGTATACCTTCAGCATTACCATAAATATCCCAAGCTCCTGACCCGGGAGATATATAACAACGTGGGCATCATCATGGGCGACCATATGATGAACAGACCAATTAACTCCTGCGCGCTCTGCGGGCAGTGCGCCGTCATCTGCCCCAACGGATACGATATGGCGGATATCTGCCTGATGGCAAGGCAGAACATGGTGACGACGGACAAAATGCCCCTTGCCCCCCACGAATTTGCCTTGCTGGATCAGATGTTCTCCAATTCCGACGCTTTTTTGTGCAGGCCCCAGCCGGGATTTCAGACATGCCGTTATGTGTTTTTCCCCGGCTGCCAGGCGGCGGCAATCGCACCGGAGACGGTCAGGGCTGCGTATCTTGACCTAACGTCCCGGCTGCCGGGCGGAGTTGCGCTCATGCTGGGCTGCTGCGGCGCCATATCGGAGTGGGCCGGCCGGTATCAGATGCAGGAGGAAACCGCGGCCTTTATCGGCGGCAGGCTTGAAGCGCTTGGGAACCCGACGATTATTGCCGGCTGCCCTACCTGCGGAAAAACGCTGGCCCGCCTGGAGGGGACTAAGGTTGAGGGCATATGGGACGTGCTGGATGAGATCGGCCTTCCTGCCGGGGGGACGGGGCTTTCCCGGCCTGCCGCGCTGCACGACGCCTGTGGGGCCCGGGGCGATAGGCGTACCCAGGAAAAGGTCCGGAAAATTGCCGAAAAGCTGGGCTGCCGGCTGGTGGAAACGGACTATTCCGGTGATGAAAGTCCCTGCTGCGGGTACGGCGGACTGGTCATGTATGCCAACCGGGAAGTGGCCAGCAAGATGGCGCAGATGTGCGTGAACCGCACCGACGCGCCGTATATCACATACTGCATGGCCTGCCGGGACAGGTTTGCCAGAGAGGGGAAGGCATCCCGGCATATCCTGGAGCTGGTGTACGGCACCGACGCCGGCGCGCCGCCGGATATAAGCGAAAAGCGGTATAACAGGCTGAGTCTGAAAAGCGGCCTGCTGAACGAAATCTGGGGGGAGGAGACGGCGGAAATGACCTGTGAGTTCCCCATGGAATTTACCCCGAAGGCCCTGGCGGAGATGGACGACAGGATGATCCTGAAAAGCGACGTCATCGCGGTCATGGCGTCCCTGCGGGAGACCGGCGAGGCGATCTTTGATTCCGAATCGGGGTTTTTGGTGACCAGAAAACGCATTGGAAACGTGACGTTTTGGGTCAGGTATGAGGAAAAGGACGGCGGCTATATCATCCGCGGCGCATACAGTCACAGGATGAAGGTCGAAGCGCGGCAGGCGTAAGGAGGGCCGGGGATGGCTGACAAGAATTATTATTCAATCGACCCTTTGGGGAAGCTCCAATGCATGAAATGCCATGTGGCTCTGGTGAAGGGCAAGGCGAAGTTCATGTATCTGGACAACGGTTTTCCGGTGGAGCTGCCGGTCTGCCCTTCCTGCGGGTTCGTGTATGTGCCCGAGGCGCTGGCTCTGGGCAAGGTGCTTTCCGTTGAAAAAGCCCTGGAGGACAAATGAACCGTCATCCGGGGGGTGAAGCCCATACGCGCCAGATGCTGGCGCTGGCGGGGATCGCGCCGCCCTGCCGCATCCTCGATCTGGGCGCCGGGGACGGGGAGACGGTCCGGCTGCTAAGGAGCATGGGCTTTGACGCTTTTGGGATTGATCTTGAGCCGGGGGAAGGGGTGGCGCGCGGGGATATCCGCCGGACGCCGTATCCCGACGAAAGCTTTGACGCGCTGATTACCCAATGTACATTTTGTATCACAGGGGACTCCGATGGGGCGTTCCGGGAGAGCCGGAGGCTTTTGAAGACGGGGGGAAGACTGCTGTTTTCAGACGTGAGCTTCGGCGGGGAGGCGGCGGTCAGGGCCGCCGGGGAAGCCGCCGGGCTGAAGGTGCTGGCCATCCGGGACCTTACCGACCTCTGGCGTGAATACTACATTGAAAGCATCTGGCGGGGGACGGCGCATCAAGTGCCCCGGGGATGCGTGAAAAAGACGTGCAGCTACTGGCTGATGGTGTTTGAAAGGGAGGCTGAGGATGGATCTGTTCGATAAAATTCTTGCGCTGTCCCAGCAGGGCTTTTTCTGCGCGCAGATACTGGCCATGCTTGCCCTGGAATGCGACGGCAAGGAAAACGCCGATTTTGTCCGGGCCATGAGCGGGCTGAACGGCGGCATCGGTTTTTCCGGGGACGTCTGCGGCTGCCTGACGGGCGGGGCGTGTGTGCTGGCTTATTTCACCGGAAAGGGCGAGGCCGAGGAGCTGGAAGACCCGGAGGGGATAGGGATGATACAGGAATTCATCCGGTGGTTTCGGGAAGGCCCGGGGGCAGAATACGGTAGCGTCGACTGCGATGGGATTCTGGAGGGGAACCCGGCCAACCGTATGCAGCGCTGCCCCGGCATCGTCGGCGAGTCCTTTGAAAAGGTGATGACGCTGCTTGAGGAAAAGGGTATGCTGTAATGGAAGAAGGGCGTATTTATATGAACAACGCCGCCACCAGCTGGCCGAAGCCGGACTGCGTGGCCGAGGCCGTTGGCAGGGCAATATCCGGGCTTCCCGGCTCGGCTAACAGAAGCGGCGTTGACAGACGAGACGTGTTTCTGGAAACGCGCCGCGCGCTGGCGAAGGGGCTGGGTGTGCCGCAGCCGGAGGACATCGCCCTGGGCTGCAACGCCACCTGGGGGCTGAATCTGGCGATACAGGGTTTCCCCTTCGGGGAGCGGGCCGTGGTTCTCACCACCTGCGCGGAGCACAACAGCGTAATCCGCCCGCTGCACAAGCTGGAGAAGGCGGGGCGGATCAGGGCCGTGTATCTGGATACGGACGCGTGGGGGCGCGTCCCCGTGGGGGAGTGGGAAAAGGCCGTGTCCCGATACCGCCCCGAGCTTTGCATCTTCAGCCACGCGTCCAATGTGACGGGAGCGGTCAACGATGCGCGGAGGCTGACCGGGATTGCCAAAGCCGCCGGCGCGGCCGTTCTGATCGACGCGTCTCAGACTTTGGGGTGGACGGAAATCCACGCCGGGCAGTGGGGGGCGGATATGGTCGCGTTCACGGGGCATAAGTACCTTCTCGGCCCTCAGGGGACCGGCGGCCTGTATGTCCGCAGGGGGCTGACGCTGAATCCCCTTCTTGCAGGCGGCACGGGTATACACAGCGATATGGACGAAATGCCTGAGGCGATGCCCCTGCGCCTGGAGGCGGGAACCGGAAACGAGCCGTCCTTCAGCGGACTGCTGGCTGCGCTTTGTTGGGCGGAGGAAAACCCCCTGGACAGGGCCGTCTGCGAAGCCCGGCTGAACAGGCTGAAAAATGGGCTGGCGGAGGCCGGGGCAAGGGTGATTGCCCCGGAAGGGGAATGCACGCCTGTGGTCAGCTTCACTGTTCCGGGGTACACCGCCGATGAGGTGGGGTATATTCTGACGGAAAGTTACGACATGATCTGCCGCAGCGGGCTGCACTGCGCGCCCAGGATTTTCAGGGGTCTTGGCTGCCCGGCTACGGTGAGGCTCAGCCTGTCCCGCTTTACCGCGGACTGGGAGATTGACGCCGCCGTTTCCGCCGTCGGAGACATTGCGGGGGGATAGGAATGCTTTTTGAATGCGCCAAGGCGGAAAACTGCTTTGCCGAGTCCCGTACATATGAATACAGACTGCCGGTGACTGCTGGGGGGTTCATGGCCCTTCTGGACGGCTGGGACGTGAAGGAAAACCGGAAATACCGCAGACCGATGTTCACGGCCAGCCGGAACGGCGTGAACATCAGGGGCGTCCTGACAGGCCGCGTGATCAGGGTCAGCTTTCCGGACAGCCGTTGGGAAAACGAAAAGGCGCAGTTTGAATATTGGCTTGAAAGTCTGGAGGGAGCATAATGCCAAAAATATTTTCGAAAACCCAAAGCGTCTGCCCCGTGTGCCTGAAGGTCATTGAAGCGAGCCGCGCCGTGGGCGGGGACGGGAATATCTATTTTCTGAAAACCTGTCCCGATCACGGGGACTTTTCCACCCTGATCTGGGAGGGGGGGATCGTCGAATACCTGATGTGGGATACCTCTGCCCCGAAAAGGGACGGGCCGGCCGCCGCCCTCCCGGCGGAGCGGGGCTGTCCATACGACTGCGGGCTTTGCGAGGCCCATGAAAGCAGCGGCTGCTGTGTTTTGCTGGAACTGACGAACCGGTGCAACCTGCGCTGCCCGGTGTGCTTCGCGTCGGCGGGTGAGGGGGAAGCGCGGGATTTGCCACTGGAAGAAATATCGGCGCAGTACGACATGCTGATGGCCCGCGGCGGCCCGTTCAACATTCAGCTTTCCGGCGGCGAGCCCACCATGCGGGACGACCTGCCGGAGATCATTGACCTGGGGCTCGGAAAGGGCTTTCATTTCTTCCAGCTGAACACCAACGGCCTGCGCCTGGCGGAGGAGCCGGGGTACGCCGAAAAGCTGAAGGCCGCCGGGCTGTCCTGCGTTTTCCTGCAATTCGACGGGATGGACGACAAGGTGTATACGGCGCTTCGGGGCAGGCCGCTGCTGGACGTTAAGCTTAAGGCGATAGACCGCTGCGCGGCAGCCGGGCTGGGCGTGGTGCTGGTGCCGGTGATCGCGCCGGAGGTGAACGAGGATCAGGTGGGAAGCATAATCCGGTTCGGCCTCAAAAATATGCCCCACGTCAGGGGCGTGCATTTTCAGCCCGTCAGCTATTTCGGCCGATGCGGCCTGACGGCTCCGGCCACGCGCATCACCATACCGCGGATGCTCAGGCTGATTGAGGCGCAGACCGGCGGACAGATGAAGGCGGGGGATTTTGGCGGAGGCGGGGCGGAAAACCCGTACTGCTCCTTCCACGCCAGCTATATGCGCCGGGATGACGGCGGGTTTATGGCTCTGCCGCGGCCCAGGAGCGAATGTTGCTGCACCACCTCGGCCGAAGCGCGGGATTTTGTCGCCCGGCAGTGGAGCGGCCGGGAGGAGAACGCCGGATTGCAGGAATGCGGCATGACCGAAACGTCGTCCCTGGACGAGTTTCTGGAAAAGGCCAGGGAGAACACCTTCGCCGTGTCCGGAATGCTGTTTCAGGACGCCTGGAATCTGGATCTTGAGCGCCTGCGCCGCTGCTATATCTGCGAGGTGGACAGCGAAAGGGGTATGGTGCCATTCTGCGCCTATAACCTGACGGATGCGGGCGGCAGGCCGCTTTACAGGAAATGAAGCGTTCGAATCTTGACCTCTGGGTGCGGAAAACCGAGGGGCTTCCCGTGTTGGACAGGGCGGCCGTCGAGGCGCTTCAGCTGGCCGGGCTCAACGCCCTGCTGGAAAGGGAACGGGCGCGGGGCGGCTTCTACTCCGACCTGCCGGGAGGACTCGCCTCCCTTTCGGATCTGGCGTCGTTGCCGTTTACCACGCAGGCGGATCTGGCGGCCCGGGGCAGCGGGATGGTTTTGGTGTCCCAATCGGAGATTCTGCGGGTACTGACGGAGACCAGCGGCACGACAGGACCGGCAAAACGTGTGTTTTATACGCCCGGGGACTGCGAAAACACCGTGTCCTTTTTTGCCGCGGGGCTGTCGGAGCTGGTTTTTCCCGGGAGCCGGACGATGGTCTGTATGCCATTTTCCGGGCCTTACGGGCTGGGGGAGCTGATCTCCGCCGCCGTCGAATCCCTGGGCGCGTCGCCGATCAAAACCGGCGTGGGGAAAAGCTGCGGCGAGCTGTCGGATATTCTCCGGCGGGAGAGGCCGGATACTTATGTGGGGATGCCGGCGCCCCTTCTGGCTATGCTGAAGGTCTGCGGGCGCGGCACGCTGCGGCGGGCGCTGGTCAGCGGCGACGCCTGTTCGCTCAGTGTGGAGCAGGGGGTGGAGGCCCGGCTGGGGACGCGGCTTTTTCCCCACTATGGTTCAAGAGAAACGGTGTTTGGCGGCGCGGTGACCTGCCCCGCCCATGAGGGGATGCATCTGCGGGAAAACCACATGATCGCTGAGATCGTGGACGAAGAAGGAAACGTTTTGCCCCGGGGCGAGTATGGGGAGCTGGTGATTACCACCATCGGCATGGCGGCCATGCCGCTTATCCGATACAGAACCGGGGACTACACCCGGATTTTTAAGGAGCCATGCCCATGCAAAAGTCCGCTTTTGCGCATAGACCGGGTGACGCGAAAGGGGCCGGGCGCGGAAATCCTGAAACTGGACGAGGCGCTTTTCGGGCTAGACGGACTGGTGGATTTTCATGCGAAATACGCGGGATCGGCTGTGGAAATTCTGGCGCTGACGCTGGCGGAGCCTGCACAGGCGGAAATTGAGGCGGCCGCGCGCCGGGCGCTGCCGGAGGTTGAAGTCAGGGTGACTGCCCGGAAATGCACGCGCTCCGACAGGCCCCTCTACCCGGGAAAGCGAAGTCTGGAAAATGCGGAAGCCTTATAACGGCAGGGCCGCCGTCCCAGTGGGACGGCGGCCCTGTTTCTCTTATTTGGTTTCAAAATCAGCCCTGCCCGTTGACGACCGGCACGGGATCGGCGGCGGTGATGCTGTCTTCGGTGACGCGGCAGTCCAGCGCCAGAATGTGGACGCCCGCCCGTTCGGCCGCGGAAAGGGCCTGGCCGAAGGCGGGATGCATTTTCCAATTCGGTTCCATCCGGCGCACGTCCTTCATCTGGACGATGAACGCCATATAAGCATCATACCCGGATTCGACGCAGGCGATCAGCTCCCGCAGATGCCGAACGCCCCGTTCTGTAGGTGCGTCGGGGAACAGGGCGACGCCGTTTTCCTCCAGGGTAACGCCCTTGACCTCCGCAAAGGCGCGCCTGCCCCCGGCCTCGAGATAAAAATCGAACCGGGAGTTTCCGAAGCGGCGCTCCGGCCTGATGAGAGCGGGGGCCGGGAAGAGGCCGCCGTCCCGCAGCCATTCCGCGAAGACCCGGTTTGGCGCGGAGGAATCAATGTTGACGAGGCGGCTGCCCTTCCATACGGAGATCAGATCATACCCGGTCTTCCGGGAGGGGGACTCACGCCTTTGAACGAAAATCCTTGCGCCGGGGATCAGCAGTTCGCGGCAGCGTCCGGTATTTTTCACATGACAGACTTTTTGGCCGGAGGCGGTTTTAATGTCCGCGATAAAGCGGTTGGGACGACTGATAAAGATTGCTGGTTCAATATTTTCGTAGAACATTTTTCCGTCTCCTTCCCAGCCCGCCATACCGGCACTTTAATATTATAGGCTGGAGCATCCGGAAAGACAAGGCTTGCCCGCGTGACAGCCTGCGGGTGTTGTGTTATGATTAACCGGGTGATGAATATGGATAAACATGCCGAAAGCCTGTCGCCGCTGATCGCGGCCCTCTCGGATTATACGGAGGGGCGCAGCCTGCCCATGCATATGCCGGGTCATAAGAGGCGGGGCGGGGGGATTTTCGGGCCCATTTATGGTCTGGACATTACGGAAATCGACGGTTTCGACGACCTGCACCGGCCCAGGGGCATCCTGCTCCGGTGTCAGGAGCGGGCCGCCCGGCTCTGGGGGAGCGGGCGCTGCTTCTTTCTTGTGGGCGGCAGCACATGCGGGATACTGGCGGCGGTCAGAGCGGCGGCAAGGCGCGGGGACACCGTGATTATGGCGCGCAATTGCCACAGATCCGTATACCACGCCGTGGAGCTTTGCGGACTTTCACCCGTTTATCTTTTTCCGGAGACGGATGCGGAAACGGGGATTGCGGGCAGTATCGCGCCGGAGCAGGTGAAAAAAGCGCTGGCGGAGCATCCCGGCGCCGGGCTGGTCATTCTGACCTCCCCCACCTACGAGGGCGTGATAAGCGACGTGGCCGGGATAGCAAATGCCGCCCATGCCGCGGGCGTGCCGGTGCTTATTGACGCCGCCCATGGGGCCCACCTGGGCCTGTCGCCTTATTTTCCCGGCGGGGCGGTCGGAGCGGGCGCGGACATTGTAATAATGAGCCTGCATAAGACCCTGCCCGCGCTGACCCAGTGCGCCCTGGCCCACGTTTCCGGCGGGCTTGTGGACCCGGACCGTCTGGCGCGGGAGCTTTCGGTTTTTGAAACCAGCAGCCCGTCTTATGTACTGATGTCGTCCATCGACCTGTGTGTCGGTACACTGGAGTCCGGGGGCGGGGCATTGTTTGCGGACTATTCACGGGCGCTTGGGGAATTTTACGGTCAGACGGAGGGGCTGGAAAAGCTGAAGGTGTTGGCGCCGCGGGGCGGAGCGGCGCATCCGGCGTTTTTCGGCTTCGACCGGGGCAAGCTGGTGATCGGCACCCGGCGCGCCGGACTTACCGGAGGGGAGCTGGCGGAAGCCTTGCGGCAGCGTGATCAGATTGAGGTGGAAATGGCCTGGACGAACTATCTGGTGGCCATGACCAGCCTCTGCGATACGCCGGATACCCTTGGGCGCTTTGCCGGGGCGCTGCTGGAGATTGACAGGGAGCTTGATGGAACGGCCGTCCTGACCGCTCCGGTTCCGGACATCCGTCCGGAGATCAGGCTGGGGGCGGGGGAGGCAGTGCTTCTGGAAGGTGAGAATTTGCCCCTTTGGGCGGCCCGGGGCCGGATGGCGCTGGAATATATTTGGGCTTACCCGCCGGGGATTCCCGTCGTCGTTCCCGGTGAAATCCTCACCGCGGGGGTACTGGAGGCGTTAAGGGCCATGGCCGGGTCGGGGGTGGCTGTGACCACCTCCTCGGGTCGTGGCGAGGTTATCCGCTGCACCCTTTAAAGATGCGCGGAAGATATTGAAAATTTCCGGAGATGGTGTTATGATGGCTGAGATACATTCTGCAAGGAGGATATTTCTGTGAAGAGAATCGTCACCATCGAGACCCGCGATTTGATTAAGAGCGCCAAGACCGGCGGCTGCGGCGAATGCCAGACGTCCTGCCAGTCCGCCTGCAAGACGTCCTGCGGTATTGCCAACCAGCAGTGCGAATCAGCCGATAAAAAATAAAAGGCGATATGAACAATGCCGTTTCCCCGCCAGGTGGTAAACGGCACTGCTTTTTTTGGAGACAGAGTATGATTCATCAATATCAGCTTAACGGCTATTCTATTGTCCTTGACGTCTACAGCGGCTGTATTCATTGTGTCGATCCTGTGGCATACGATATCATCGCTATGTATGAAACATGCGAAAAGGAGGATATCGTCCGCGAAATGCTTTCAAAATACGGGCATCTGCCCGATGTGGACGAGGACGAGATCCGTAACGCCTTTGACGATATCGAGACGCTGAAGACCGAAAACCGGCTGTTTACGCCGGACCCATACGCCGGCCTTGCCTTGAATCTCAAAAAGCGGGATACACAAGTCAAGGCCCTTTGCCTGCACGTGGCCCACACCTGCAATTTCAGCTGTGAATACTGCTTTGCCAGTCAGGGGAAATATCACGGGGACCGGGCGCTGATGAGCTTCGACACCGGCCGGCAGGCAATGGACTTCCTTGTGGCCAATTCCGGCGGCCACCGGAATCTTGAGGTGGATTTTTTCGGCGGAGAGCCGCTGATGAACTTTGCGGTCGTCAAGCAGATCGCGGACTATGCCCGGAGCCTTGAGCAGGCGCATCACAAGAACTTCCGCTTTACGCTGACCACCAACGGCATGAACATCGACGACGAAGTGATCGATTTTGCCAACCGGGAATGCCACAACGTGGTGCTGAGCCTGGACGGACGCAAAGCGGTTCACGACCGGTTCCGGAAAACTACGGGCGGCAAGGGCACATACGACATCATCGTTCCCAAGTTCCGGCGGCTGGTTGAGGCCCGGGGCGACCGGGAATACTACATGCGCGGAACTTTCACCCACAACAATCCGGACTTTCTGAACGATCTGCTCCACATGCTGGACCTGGGCTTTACCAAGCTGTCCATGGAGCCTGTGGTCTGTCCCCCCGGCGACCCCTTTGCCCTGACCGAAGCGGACCTTCCGGTGATTTTTGCGCAATACGAAAAACTGGCGCAGGAGATGATCAGGCGAAAAAAGGAAGGAAGGCCTTTCACCTTTTACCATTATATGATTGATCTGTCCGGCGGGCCGTGCATTTATAAGCGCATTTCGGGCTGCGGCTCCGGAACCGAATACCTGGCCGTGACGCCATGGGGTGAGCTTTTTCCCTGTCATCAGTTTGTGGGGGACCCGGCATACAGCATGGGCGACATTTGGAAAGGCGTGACCAACACGGCGCTCCGGGATGAATTCAAGCTGTGCAACGCTTATTCGCGTCCGGACTGCGCGGACTGCTGGGCCAGACTTTACTGCGGCGGAGGCTGCGCGGCCAACGCCTATCATGCCGCCGGCGCGATTTCCGGCACCTATGAATACGGCTGCCGGCTCTTTAAGAAGCGCATGGAATGCGCCATTATGGTCAAAGTCGCGGAGGCTATGGGTGGTGCGGGATAAAACCGGCCGTTCCGGGCGGCGAAAACCGGGGACTTTTCTCGAATCCGCATATTTCCAGATTGACAGTGGTGGAAAACCAAAGTATAATTATTATACAATTCAATAACCTTATCAAGAGTGGTGGAGGGACCGGCCCTGCGAAGCCCGGCAACCTGCGAAAGCAAGGTGCCAAATCCGGCGGTGAAGATCGAAAGATGAGGAACACTCGATAATCATGCCCCGCCGGCCCCGGCGGGGCTTTTCGTTTTTGTATTTACTAAGGAGGAATTACTATGGCAAACTACCTTTTCACATCTGAGTCCGTTACGGAGGGGCATCCCGATAAGGTCTGCGACCAGATATCGGACGCCGTTCTGGACGCGATCCTGGAACAGGACCCATGCGGCCACGTGGCCTGCGAATGCACCGCCACCACCGGGGTGATTTACATCATGGGGGAAATTTCCACCAACTGCTATGTGGATATTCCCAGCATCGCGCGGCAGGTGGTGCGGGACATCGGCTACACCGGCTCGGACTGCGGCTTCGACGCGGACACCTGTGCGGTGCTGACCGCCATTGACGAACAGTCCGGCGATATCGCCGCCGGAGTAAACGCATCCCTGGAGCAGAAGTCAGGAGACGCCGGGGCGGAGCTTCTGAACGGCGCCGGAGACCAGGGCATGATGTTCGGCTACGCCTGCGACGAAACGCCGGAACTGATGCCGCTGCCCATATCCCTGGCGCAGAAAATGGCCAGACGCCTGGCCGAGGTGCGGAAAACAGGGGCGATACCCTATCTGCGGCCGGACGGCAAAACACAGGTCACGGTGGAATACGGCCCGGACGGCGCGCCCCTGCGTGTGGACACCGTGGTGGTATCCACCCAGCACGCGGAAGCGGCTTCGGCCGAGCAGATCAGAAAGGATATCATCGCCCAGGTGATCCTTCCGACCATACCGGCGGAGCTGAACAAGGGGGATATAAAATATTATGTAAACCCGACCGGGCGGTTTGTGAAGGGCGGGCCGGCGGCGGACTCCGGGCTGACCGGACGCAAGATCATCGTGGACACCTACGGCGGCAGCGCCCCCCACGGCGGCGGCGCTTTCTCCGGCAAAGACCCGACGAAGGTGGACAGGAGCGCGGCCTACGCGGCGCGCTGGGTGGCGAAAACCGTTGTCGCCGCGGGGCTTGCCAGTCGCTGCCAGGTTCAGTTCGCCTATGCCATCGGCGTGGCCAACCCGGTTTCGGTCAACGTCACGACCTTCGGCACTGGGACGGTTTCCGACAGCCGGCTTGAGCAGGGGATAAAAGCGGTTTTCGACCTGCGGCCAACCGCGATCATCCGTGATCTCGATCTGCGCAAGCCAATCTACCGGCGGCTTGCGGCCTACGGCCACATGGGCCGGGAGGATCTGGACGTAGCCTGGGAGCGGACGGACAGGGCCGAGGCTCTGAAAAATGCCGTTTTAAAATTAAGATAACGGGTATTGCGCGCCGGGCAGATGTAAAACCGCCCGGCGTGTTTCAGTTATGTTACAGATGCCGCGGCTTTGTTGACGGGCGCGGGAGGCTGTGATAATATGGCAACACATTAGGACTGGTACTCCCGCTTGTGGATTGGCTGAGGATATCCGAACCCATAAGCGTTTGTACATATTTGGGCCCCGGACACGGGGTACTATTTTAAGGAGGAGTTTCTTCTATGAGAACTCTTAAGAAGACTTTGGCTCTCGTTCTCGTAGTCGCCATGGCTCTCAGCTTCGGCGTAATCGGCGCAACCGCCGCTTTCACCGAC
>ENA-UOOR01001648-UOOR01001648.1-fermentation-metagenome-genome-assembly--contig:-NODE-1648-length-25486-cov-34.809131_pt1 | contig 25486 bp, 34 predicted proteins | sample MGYA00245780_ERZ724029 | MGnify/ENA primary metagenome ERZ724029 (study PRJEB28704, sample SAMN03018315) | fermentation metagenome | biome: anthropogenic terrestrial biome; feature: soil... | reverse complement strand
CGGAGTCTTCCTCTTCCTCTTCCTCATCGGAGTCTTCCTCTTCCTCTTCCTCATCGGAGTCTTCCTCTTCCTCTTCCTCATCTTCCATAGCATCCAGCTCAGCCTGGTAGGCAGCAGAGATAGCATCAAGACTTTGTTTGGCAGCTTCCAAAGCCTCCAGAACAGTTATACCTTCTTCACCATTCTCATCAGGGGTTCTTTCAATGAGTTCAGCTACTGCCTTCTTGATTCGGGTAAGTTCCTTCTTACTCATCTCATCACCCTCGAGAACCTTAGCCACGATGTCAAGTAATTCCTTGTCTGTAGACTCTTCCAACCACTTTGCTTTTTTTGCCATTTTTTGTTTCCTCCTCAATTTTATTTTATAGGGTATGTTTATAATACCAGATTTTTTAACCTTTGTAAATGTACTACATTCTTGAAGTATTAAAGGGTAATACTGATCTTCTTCCGTGAGGCCAAGTAATCACATAAGTGAACAAACTTTTGAGCGGGTGTACTGGGCACTGGCAGCTTACCAAACAAGTTCCACTGCCCCATGTGGCTTTCCACAAGAGGGATTACCCTATCAAAGATCACTCCATATTCTTCACGAAGTGGCTCCAATACCAGCTTGACCTCAATTGGATGAAGTGGTCCTGGCTTGCACAGATCATGAAGTGTCAAGGCAGATATGATATAATCTTGAATCCTAGGGGTGAACGTATATATTGGAAACAATTCATTAGCTATGATAATGGCTGCCTTGGTGTGCCTCAATAACCCCCCCACCCCCAATGCATATTCTGGATGGTATTGACCAGAGCTACTTGCAGGGATATAGAAGAATTCGGGTTTTGCTAATGATAGTGCAGCCCTAGTAAACTCTAGAACCTTTTCGTTTCTTATGAATTTTTCCAGCTCTAGCCATTCCATTGCCCACTGTCTCATCTCTTCCATGGTTTCTCCTCCTTTCAAGTAAGTATTCAGCCTTCCTTATGATTTCGGGGTTTGTCATGGCCTTGAGGTTGAATCCCGTTGAACCATCAAAACCCCGGAAGCTGTCGTAATAATCCACTACCTCACTTATCCTGGGATACTTCTTCTGCAGGACCACTAATTCTTTGGCCCATGCGTCCCACTGGGAGTCCGCTGTGAGGCTTTCACCCCTGTGGTAATATATATAGGAATGGATAAGCAGTTGAAGCCTCCTACGGAGCACCAGGGCCCTCTCAGGAGTGGTCTGGAACCCAGCCATGGATAAATAGTAAGTGCCTTTGATCAGTTCCCCGGTCCCCACTCCAGGACCTCTACGTCTATGTACTGCTTTCCCCATTCCATTGCCTCCTCGTATGTGTCCACTAACACGTCAATAGCGTAGCCATCATATTTCTTGAGTCCTACCCCTGTGTCCTCAGCTATGACCTCTCCATAGCCTGGGATGTATAACCTAGTCCCATAGGGTATTTTTTCGGGGTCCACTGCCACTACCCCTCTCCGAACCTTGGTCATGGTGGCAGTCACTGTAGGATCTCCCCAGGCACAGATCCCGGATTCATTATCCAGTGGGGCATAGGCAGTGACCCGGGCCATAAGGACTGCAGCAGGTCGTTTCACAGATCCTCTGCTGATTGGTTCCACAGGCTGGTCTTCCAGAGAGCCTAGCTCAGTCGCTGGGACCTCTTCCCGCTGTTGTGCTAGTGTATCCATCAGCGTCTTAGAAAGTTGATCCTGGCTCCATTTCAGGTCTCTGATCTCCTGCTTCAATGTGTTCACTTCCTGAACCAATTTCCCCTGTCTGTGATTCATCTCAGCATTGATGATGATACTGGGAATCAGGGCAACCAACAGAAGTGATAATAGTGGGCCAATCCTAACAGACCAGCTTTTCCTAACTCTCATGACCTTGCCCTCTTGATATGTTCCGCCAGAGTTTTCATGGACTTCAGTTGTCATTAGTGTCTCTCCCCCTATGTATTTATTTAATTATATTATACAGGGAAAAAAGAGGGATGTAAACCCCCCTCTTTCTTGTCCAGGTCAGATATAGTTCATCCAGTGCCTGGGCCAGCAGGCGAGCCTGAGTTTGAGCATTCCTTATTGATAGATTGGTAGGGTTTCTTTTTTCTTCGGTTCCTTCGGTCCTTCATGATGATTACCTTATAATCCTCTTCACAGTCAGAGCATTCGAATGTGATCGTAAAGCTGTCATTGAACTCCTTGGTCTTAAACCTGTGACCCCAGAACATCAGATGGTTCTCCACTTCCCTAGCTACTCTATTCATCGTACTGTCTGCCATGGCCTATTCCTCCTTTAAGATAATCCTCTTTCTCCATCAGTGGCACTTCAGCGTCGGGGGTTATTGCCGGTTCACACTCTTGGCATGTCCAGATGTTAGTCGTGTCCAATGAGTACCAGGGCCGACCACAGTTGGGGCAGATCCTCTTTGTCATCTCTGTCTCTTCCTCCTTTCTCTGTGGTATGAATCCTCGAAGTATGCGTAGATGAAACTGGTGTCCGGTTTGGGTGGGTACTTCTCCTGCTTCCATTTAATATATGGTTGGCAGGTACCGTGGCAGCCTATCCTCCTCTTGGTGCATTTCTTGCAGGGGCTCATCATTTGTTATCCACTCCTTAGCTGATAATTATATAATATAGGTAGAGCTCACATTTCTTGAGGCGAGCCATTACCTTGTCAAACTCCTTCTTCAACAGCTTCTCATCCTCTTCCTTTAGTATATTCCCAGCATACAGGTAGCACTCATAGATGGTATGAAAGAGCTGTTCCTTCTCAGCAGTGGACAGAGTGCCCAGGTACATTTGAAAGTCATCGTAGCTCATACCATAGTTGAACTCTCTTTCGTTGAAGTTCCTGCTGATTTGCTTGGCTATCCTGATGAGCTTGTCCTGGTCCTTAGCCAGGTTGCCTTTCTCGGTAAATATCTGCCCTTCCTTATATATGTAAGTCTTCCGCTTGTATTTGAATTTCATGAGTACTCCCCTCCTCCTTGTTATTATATACCAAAGCCTGTCCAATGTAAATGTGAATAACTCTAGACACTGGATCAAGAATATTATACCTTACAAGACTAACAATGTGTGCTATAGTTACATTATATGATAAATAAAGGAGGAGTTTCTTATGAAACCAAGAGTAACAACCACCCCCACGAATCAAGGGAGAAAAATCTTCACAGTGTACAAGGCCAATAGTTCTTCCCAGGAGGTATACATTTCTTCCACAAGGGATGATTTCGAGTATCTGGTCCTTATGGCCAAAGACCGACTGGAGTCTGGGAATTATGATGATTGTGAGAAGGCAATGTTAGAGCTGCAGGCAGCAGGAAAGTTAGAGTGTCTAGCCTGGGTACCAGAGGAGTATGTGGACCTTATTATTAAGGAAGCAACCAGGCTGGCTAAGCGGAGAGGAGAAGTGGTTATAGGCCCTTCTAAGAGAGTACTATCCACAGAACACAAGAGAGCCATCACAGAAGCAGCAGTTGGAGAGCAGGTGGTAGCTATAAACCTGAGGGGCGAGACCATAACTTACCCATCCATTAGCGAAACTGCCAGAGTCTATGGAATAGGCAGACCCGCACTGATGAGAGCTATCACTAATAAACAGCCTGTGAAGAGAGTCGGGAACCTATACTTTTGCAAGCTGACGGGGTACCTGAAACTGAGGAAAGAGCTGGAAGACCGGGGCATTATTGAATAATCTACTATGTATGGACTTTATATGTATGGGTGTATGAGTCCTTGTTGGGTAATTGTATGACTCCACCTTCTGAACTGCTTCGTATTGCTGGGTTTGCGGCAGTCATACAAAGTATAATTATTTTTTAGAGCAAATCACTGTTTTTAGGGAAAGTCATACACCTCAAAATCATACACCCCTTGCTCCAAACCCAGTGGTACGAAGGCTCTCAGAATTATACTTTGTATGACTTTGGAGAGAGGTGTATGAAATGGCTCCAACGCCTACGGGCCACTGGCTTTGCAGCTCGCCGTCCATTGGTACGTGGTACTGGGTATATATATATAATAATTTTTCTTAAAAAAAATTATATATATATATAAATACCCTTAGCGCTGGAGCAGTATTTTTGAATATGAAGATTGTGGGGGTGTAATACTAAATGGAGGATTATGGAGGATGAGTATCTAAGATTTGAGGTGGAGGAGAATGCATTTCTTGTCCAAGAGTATTTTTCATTATTTCAAGAATCCATTTGTTTACTGTGGGCGTCAGATGTGATATAATATATATGGTACATTATATGAGAGGGGGGAGAATCATGGACTTTACCAAGGCACTGGAATACAAGAGAAGCTGTCAGAGATCCATCCAGAAGATGTCTGATGTATATGGAGTACTCATAGAGGAGTTAGAGAAGCTCTGTAAGGAGATTTCGTTCCAAACTGTATATTCTTAATATAGGGGCTATACAAAGAGTAGAATGGCTCCTGGCACATGGACTAACTCCTGATGAGATAGTAAGACATTTTAACCTAGAATATCGAAGGAGGAGAGAAGATGCCAAATGTGGGAACGAGACCAATCTTATGCAGCAACAGAGTCAATGATGACGCTCCATGTGATGTAAAGGGTGTATTCTGGTGGTGTAATAGCTGTAGGAAAGGGGTGGAGGAAATGAAGCCAAAGAGTGGGAGGATGTCTGCTAGGGGAGTCAACCTCCGTAAGGAGAAGCAAGTCTCTATGAGTGATGTTAGAGTGAGGCCTACCAGAGATGAGATGTTCATGGAGATGGCTAGATTAGTTGCCCAGCGAAGCACATGCCTGAGAAAGCAGGTAGGGGCTATGATAGTGAAGGACAGCAGGACTGTTTCCATTGGGTACAATGGGCCTCCTGCAGGGCAACAACATTGTACTGAGGAGACCTGCTTAGGATCTGGTTGTGATAGAAGCATACATGCTGAGATGAATGTAATTGCATTTGCTGCTAAGCATGGAGTAGCGATTGAGGGTGCTACAATGTACTGCACGATGAGTCCCTGTGTCAATTGTGCGAAGGTCATCATCAACTCTGGGATATCTCGGTTAGTCTATGGGGAAGAGTATCGGAGTAGTGCTGGTCTACTCTTACTGGATGAGGCCCTCCTTGTGGAAAAAATAAATTTCAGGTGACGAAGTCTTGATCCGAGAGCGAGGTGAAATGAAAAATGTCACGAAAGAAAAAGTATGTTACAAAGGGCGATCCAAAATGCCTGAACTTTTACAAAGGGAAGTGCCAGGCCCTTAAGAAATTAGATTGCTCAGAGACCTGCTGGGCTAGGAAGACAAATGTCTCAGAACATCTGGAAATGCTGCAGAACATCATTTATTACAATGGGCTGACCAACAATCATGATACTGTGTGGGCCGCTCAAGCCGAACTAAGTGAATTATGCGAGAGATATAATATCCCCACCGAGGGGAGAGGACACCCAATGGATGGGTGGAGACAGGTATACTATGAGGACCAGAAAAGGGGAAAGGGTGGAGGATCTTCTGAGGGTAATGTCCACAGGAATACAAAGCAGCTGATGAAGGACAACAGAATTCTGGAGACCAAAAACAATTCAGCGGAGAGGCAGGCATATAAGGAAGCAGTCCAGCAGTGGGAGGAAGAGCATGGTAAGCTTGAAAAGCTGGGTAGGAGTTCAATGTCAAGAAGTAAGGTGGACAGCTACACTGGGGACCCTACAGAATAAAGTTGTTTACATATCCCCCCGGGTGTGGTATAATAATAATGTCAAGTGAATCTCTCAATATATAACTCGGGCCGAAAGGCCCACTTTTTTAGTTTGGAAAGAATTTTGAGTTTACCCGTTTACATTCATCAAGAGTTCGCTTATAATATAATTAAGGTACAAAAAAGAAGAAGAAGGAGAGATCTCACATGACTAACCATGGCAACCAGTACAAATTCAGGGCACTGAATAAAATGAGAAGTAACCCCACAATGGTATCGATTCAAGGGATGAAGAAAAATGGTAAATGGGGAGTTCCATTCGAAACTGAAATGCTGGGCTGCGAAAAAACAGCTGAAGATGTGGTCAACCGGCTGGAAAAGCTGAACCATCGGAAATATCAAATAGTGGAAGAGGAAACCAATTACGAAAGGTAAGACCTACAGGGCAGCCACCGAGAAGGAACTGGAAGCAGCCAGGACCCTGGGGATCAAAATATACTGCTACTAAAAGGAAGGACCACATTGGTCCTTTTTTATTTGCGACTTTCTTGATCAGGAATGCTTTGGAATGCTACTGCCTATAATAATACTAACATATTAAATAGGAGGTAGTTCAAATGCAGGAGATTACACTTAAGGACCTGGCTCGGGAATATAACGTACCACTCAGGAAGGCAAGGAGGATAGTTAGATTCTACTCTGTGAAGAAGGAAGATTCAAGGTGGGTTTGGCCAAAAGGCAGTAAGGAGGCACATATGGTGAAGGCACTCTTGATGTATCACAATCAAGAAGATAGTCCAAAAAATAATTAAGTTTACCATTTACAAGGCTAGGAGGTTCTGGTATAATATACATGACAAGGTATTGCTTTCAATGCCTGAGACTCTCCTTAAAGGGCCGGTAATGCTGGGTTTCCAAAATCCACTTACTGGTCTTTTTGTTGAACAAAATAATTATTTTTTGACTTTTAGGGGGTGAAATTGGATTCATGGCCAAAAGCAAACACAAAAAATATGATGAAGCCGTCAAGAATTATACTCAGAAACAACTGCAGCAGGCCAAAGACAGTGCCAAACAATATTATCTTGATAAAGAAGGAATCGTGAGTGTCAAGGTTTTGGCCAGGATCGCTAAGGTTCCCCAGGGTTATATAAGGAAGTGGATTAAGGAGTGGGAAAACTTAGTCAAGGAAGATCCCAAGGATAAGGTATCACTGTCCCAGGATACCAAGAAGTTCCTTAGAACAGCTGCTGAGGAACATGGTCTTGATGAACAGGAGGAACTGTTCTGCTACCACTACCTGAAAACATTCAATGCCACTACCTCAGCTATTAAGGCAGGATACAGTTCATCCTATGCTCACAACAAGGCATACAGGTTACTGCAGGATGAGAAGGTCCAGATGTTCATAGCTCACGTAAAGGAGCAAAGAAACTCAGAGCTTTTCATTGACTCCATGCGTATTATAAAGGAATACATGAAAATAGCATTTGCCGATATGACAGACTTCGTCCGGTTCGGACCAAATGGAATTATCCTCCGGTCCAGTGAGAATGTGGATGGTCAGTTGATCGTTAAGATCCAAGAAGGTAGGAACGGCCTATCCCTGGAACTGGCTGACAAGATGAAAGCTCTGGAGAAGCTGGAGCAGTACTTAGGGGTCATGCCTGATGATACATTCAAACGTAGGATCGAAGAAGAGAAGCTGGCACTCCAGAAAGAACGCCTGGAGATGGATAGGTCCAAGAATAAGAGTGATACCACTAATGAGGAAAAGGTTGGTCAATACATTGACCTGTTGACACAAGCTCTGGCAGGTGATGGTAATGGTTGACCTAGGAAAACTGTATTCACCTAAACAAGTGGATGTCTTGAAATTTGCTATGAACTCTGATTATTTCATGCTGATCAATTCAGGAGCTAAGAGGTCCGGTAAGACAGTTATCAACAATGACCTATTCCTGTATGAGCTGAAGCGTATAAAGGCCCTAGCGGACCAGCATGGAGTCCCAGAGCCACAGTATATCCTGTCAGGTGCTACACTGGGTTCATTATATAGGAACGTACTGATTGAACTAGGGAATAAGTACAACCTGGAGTTCCACATGGATAAATATAACCGGTTCCCACTGTTTGGAGTTCAGGTCTGTTGCTTCGGCCATTCCAAAATCAATGACCTGGGTAGAATTAGAGGTATGACTGCCTTTGGAGCTTATGTGAATGAAGGATCTATGGCACATGAGGAAGTATTTAATGAGGTCAAATCCAGGTGCTCAGGAGAAGGAGCTAGAATCCTGGTAGATACCAACCCAGACCACCCAGAACATTGGTTCAAAACGAACTACATAGACAGGGCAGATGGTAAGGTCATCAGGGACTTTCATTTTGAGCTGGATGATAATACCTTCGTTAGTGATAGGTACCGGGACAACATCAAACAGTCTACTCCCAGCGGTATGTTCTGGGACAGAGACATCAAAGGCCTCTGGGTAGCCGGTGAAGGAACCGTCTACTCTGACTTTGATCAGGATAAACACTACATAAGCCTGAGGGATCTGGATGACATGCCCATTGTGGATATATTCTATGGTGTGGACTGGGGCTATGAACATCCAGGAGCTATAGTGGTTATGGGTGAGACTGCCTATGGCGACATAGTGCTTTTAGAGGAACACTCCAAACAGCATGAAGAGATTGACTACTGGGTAGACATAGCTAAGAGTATGCAGAAGACCTATGGCCCTGGGATCTGGTACTGTGATAGTGCCAGGCCTGAGCATGTGGCACGATTCAACAAGGAAGGCCTAAGGTCAGTGAATGCTGATAAGTCCATACTCAGTGGAATAGAGGAAGTGGCTTCCTTAATTAAGCTGGGTAAATTTAAGGTAGTCAAGAAAAGGGTAGACAGGTTCAAGAAGGAAATTTACATGTATGTCTGGGATCCAAAGAAAGGTCTGCCGGTACCAGAAAAAGACGACGTACTGGATGCTGTTCGGTATGCTGTCTATACTCGGAATAAGTTGAAGAATACATTAAGGAGAAACTACTCAGGAAGGGGAGGAAGGTCATGATAGATTACAATGAGTTATTGAATGCTGAGATTAAGGGAATCTATGGGGACCTTATAGGAAGAATCAATCAGATAAATGAGTGGTACTCCTTATATGAAGGAGAACAGGAATGGGAGATACCCCAAGGCCTGGACTACAAGCCCACTCAAAAGATAACTAATATCATGAAGAAGCTGATAGATACCAAAGCTAGGTTCATGTTTGGTAGAGAACCATTCTTTGATGTTAGGCCTGTGGCAGTGGATGCAAAAGGTTCCACTACAGAGAAGGATAAGGCTCAGCTGAAGGAAGACCTGCTGTACAAGATCCTGGAAAAGAATAAGTTTCACAGTAAACTTCTGAAGGGTAAGAAGGATTGCTCCATCGGTGGTAAGCTAGCTATAAAGCTGTGGGCCTCCAAGAAGAAGGGCCTCAAAATCGTGTTCTCCCCTGCACAGGAATTCTTCACTCAGTATAATGATGATGATGTGGATGAACTGGAGAAAATAGCTTTTGTCTACCTGATGAACGATGAGTTAGAACCTGAAGACCAGAGAATCAAAAAGCAGATCTGGGAGATGGTAGAGGGAAAGTGTATTCTAAATGAAACCACTCATAATGGTAAAGGCGAGTTAGTCAGCACTGAGTTCCAGGACCACTCAACAGGTCTGGACTTCATCCCTGTGGTAATAGTGATCAATGGAGGCCTCACGGGGGAGATTGAAGGCAAAAGTGACATTCGCACCCTGTGGGGCAACCAGTATCACTATAATAAGCTCACCAGTGATGATATTGATGCTCTGAGGTTCCAAATGTTTGGTCAGGACGTTATCACTGATGCTGATGAGAATAGCCTGAGTAACATTAAGATAGCTCCAGGGGCAATGGTAGACCTGCAGACTGACCTGGCTCAATCCAATGCAGGTAGACAGGCTAAGATCCAAAGGTTGGAGAGTAAATTCTCCTATAAGGATAAGTTTGAGGATACCATCAATCGCATTAAGAGTGATATGTATGAAACCATGGAGGTTCCCAATGTATCACTGGAGCAGTTGAAAGGCCTCATGCAAAGTGGTAAGTCCATGAAGGCCCTGTACTGGGGTCTCATGGCAGCCTGTGATGAAGAGTGGACTGAGTGGGGTCCAGCTCTGAGACAGATGGTAGAATACATTTTCAAGATGGTGGAGGTATATAATCTGTATGAGTCCAGGGAAATAGCCTCCTATGAAACCTCACTAGTTATAGAACACAATTACCCCATCCAGGAAGATGAAGATGAGAAGAAACAAATAGATATGGATGAGGTAACTGCAGAGGTAAGGTCCAGAAAGGCCTACATGAATAAGTGGGGTGAGTATGAAGACATAGACTCTGAGCTGGAGCAGATACAGAAGGAAAAGGAACTCCTGGGGCAGGATACTTACACTCGGGATTTGAATGATCGCGCTAATGAAGATGAGGAAGATGAAGAAGAAGAAGAAACCAAAGAGTAGGTGATAACCTATGACTTCCTATGAGAAAGCAGTGAGAAAGACTAGGAAGCAACTGGCCCAGATCACTTTGGAACAGCAAAGGGATGTACTGAAGTCCTACGAGAGAGCCATAGATAATCTGGCAACTAAGCTATCCCGAGTAAGGGATAAGACACTAACTCAAAGATGGCTTAAGGATTATAAGAAGGAATTGGAAAAGGTTCGTAAATCCCTGACTGCAGAGCTAGAATCACAGATCACAAAGTCTGTGGGTAAGGCTGCACTGAAGGGAGCTCAGACAGAACAACAGTTATTGCTGGAAGCCTTCTCGGGTACAGGCCTGAATGTAAAGCCATCCTTTTCCAAGATGTTTTCGGCAGTACAGAAGAATGTCATAGATGACATAGTGAGTGGGGGCCTGTATACTGACCATAAAACTCTATCCAGTAGAATATGGAACACTACTCAATTATTTGAAGGAGACATACAGAGTATGATTACCCAGGGTATCCTGGAAAAGAAGTCAGCTTTGAGTCTGGCTAGAGACCTTGAGAAGTTTGTAAAGCCTGAGGCTCAACGAGGTTGGGAATGGGGTAAAGTTTATCCTAACCTGAAACATACCAAAATAGATTATAATGCTCAGAGGTTGGCTAGGACCAGTATCAACCATGCCTATCAGACAGCCACTATACAATCTGCAGCAAAGAATCCCTATATAGATAAGATAAAGTGGCTATCTGCCAATATACATGGAAGAACCTGCGATCTATGTGCAGAAAGAGATGGACAGCTATTTCCTGTGGATGATGTACCTCTGGACCATCCTAATGGACTATGCACAATGATCTCAGTTCCATCCCGTAGCCTGGATCAAATAGCTGATGAATTAAACAGCTGGGCTAAGGGTGAACTTAACCCAATGCTGGATGACTGGTATGACAAGAATGGAGACTATTTTGCTTTTAAGAAGATATAAGTGAGGAGAGAGAAGCATGTTAGCAAAGTGCGATACCTGTGGCAAAGAATTTGAGGTAACTGGTTTTGAGGTGGAGAAGGTAAAAGGTGATATTGAAAAAACCTTCTTCTCCTGCACTCACTGTGGAGAGAAGTATACTGGATTCTACACTAACAATTGGATAAGGTTCAACCAACAGAAACTAAGGGACCTGCAGAAAAAGTATAACATTGCCTGGGCCTTTAGAGATGTGAGTCAGGCTCAGTCCCTATTCAACCAGATTCAAGACCTGACCAAAAGGAATGGGGAAGAGATGCAGAACCTCAGGTTAAGGTTCAATGATCCAGTTGCTCATCATGTTGAGGGAGGTGAAGGACCCTGAGATTAGACAGACTGGCTTACAAGAAGTATAATTGAAGGAGGGGGTCCTTTATCTAAGGGAGGCTAACCCCCTCCCACCAAATCGCCCTTTTTGGTATTGCAGGGCATAAAGAACAAGAACTCTGACAGGCACAGACCTGTATAAAAATGTATGGAGGAATGAGATAAATGGAATGGTTGAATGAACTTATCGAAAAGCACACGAAGGACGGGAAGGTAGATCACGAAGCTCTCATGAAGGAGCTCAAAATCGAGTTCCCGAAACATGCGGTTCCAAAGGACACTTACAATTCCCTGGCTGAGACCAGAAAGACTCTGGAGAACGACATCAAAGAGAGAGACAAACAGCTGGAAGCATTGAAGAAGATTGATGCTGAAGGGCTGAAGGCTGAGATTGAAAAGCTCCAGGGTGAAAACAAGGCTGCCAAAGAGAAGTATGAAGTCGACATGAAGGACCTCACCCTTACCAACGCTGTCAAACTGGCCATTGCAGGGCAGGCCCATGACGAGGGCTTAGTGGCAGGGTTGGTTGACAAGTCAAAGCTTATCCTGGGCGATGATGGCAAGGTAACTGGTCTGGAGGAACAGTTGAAGACTCTGAAAGAAACCAAATCCTTCCTGTTCAAGGAAGAGAATCCAGGCGGTACCGGTGGATCTCTGGGGAACAATGGCAGAGGCGGTGGCAGAGGTCAAAAGAACCCATGGGCCAAGGACACATTTAACCTGACTGAGCAGGGGAAAATACTCAGAGAAAATCCAACACTGGCAAAGCAATTGAGAGCTGCTGCCAAATAAGAAAAACGAAGGAGAGATGAATTAAATGTCTGATGGTATTACTAGAATACAAGATGTAATTCAACCAGAGATATTTACCCCCTATGCAATCCAGAGAACCATGGAACTGTCTGCCCTCATCCAGAGTGGTATAGCAGAGCATTCCATGGAGTTTGACACTCTGGCAAGTGGTCCTAACACTATTATCAACATGCCTTTCTGGGATGACCTGACTGGTGACCCTGAAGTAATGGATGACACAGGTCAGACTGTTCCTGGGAAGATCACGGCCAATAAGGACGTGGCTAGAAAGCTTGGCTTCGTCAAATCCTATGGTGCTAATGCCCTTTCTGGCATGCTGGCTGGTGATGACCCCATGAGAGCTATTGCTGACCTGTTCGCTGGTTACTGGAACAGACAGTACCAGCAGCTTCTGCTGTCCATCCTGGATGGCGTATTTGCTTCTGCCAGCATGGCTGTGAAGGTACATGATATCTCCGCAAAAGTAGATGCTGCTGCTCAGATCAGTGGCAGAACCTTCATCGATGCTACCCAGCTGATGGGTGATGCAAAGGATCTCCTCACTGGTGTGATGATGCACTCCGCTGTAGAAGCATTCCTGGCCAAAAACGATATGATTGAATATCGTGAGGAATCTGAAGCCAAGATCCGTGTTCCATATTTCCTGGGCAAGAGAGTTATCGTTGATGATGGCATGACCTTTGACTCTGTCACTGGTGCTGCTGAGTCCTACCTGTTTGGTGCAGGTGCAATTGCTTGGGGTAATGGTTCTCACCCAGATATCAAGCAGACTGAAGTTGTTAGAGATGGTCTGTCCCTGGCTGGTGAGGACATCCTGGTCAACAGGAGACTGCCTCTGCTCCATCCTCGTGGTGTTAAGTGGACTGAAGCCTCTGTGGCTGGAACCTTCCCCACCTTCACCGAGCTGGAGACCGGAACCAACTGGCAGAGGGTTTATGAACCTAAGGCCATCAGAGTGGTCAAGTTCGCCTACAAGATAGGCTAAGCAGCGGGGGGTATATCCCCCTCGCTAGTTTTTTAGAAGGGAGAGAATCAAGTGGCAAGTACCGCATTTGAAAGAAGAGTAGCTAGACTCAGAGAAAGAGTGTTAGCTCAGGAGGAAGTCAACCTCACATCTGGGGATGAAGATCCTGAAGACATCAATGACCCAGATATAGAGGAATCCAGTGAGGAACCAGTAGTAGAAGGCGTCGTAGAGGCAGCTAGCAGGCCCGTAGAGGCCTCCAAAGACCTTAGTGGTATGAAAATTAAGGACCTGAGGAAGATGGCCTCTAAAAGGAAAATAGAGGGCTTTAGCGCTATGTCTCGCGAACAGCTAATTGAAGCCCTCAAATAGGGGGTTTTACTATGGATGAAAGATTAGTCCAGCTAAAACAACTCATCGATGAGGAGAACTTTCCCTATTTCACCGATGAGTTCCTAACGGGTAAATTATCCCAGGCAGATATTGATCTGAGACCCCTTGCCAGGGAGTTATGCATTATCAAATCCGGGATACCTGAGATCAAGCTGGGTGATATTGTTATTCCCAGCCCTCGTGATCATTTTATGATCCTGTCCCAGACTTATAGAGGTAATGGCTCAAGGGTGGTGGTTAGAGCTGATGAAAAATAATCTATACTACAAAAAATATGTAGAAAAAGTCATACAAGCCAACCCCACCCCTATTATCATATCCAGGATTCAAAAGATATCAGATGGTTTTGATGGCTGGATAGAGGAACGGGTTAAACTTCCCCCTCAGACAGTCAGCATATACAATAGGAAGTTCCACAGGGAGAGGCTAAGTGACAGTGGGGCAACCATTGGTTACCTATCCAGCACTGCTGAGAAGCTTCTCTGTGGAAGTGATACAGATATCATGCAGGGTGACAGGTTCCAGAATCAAGGTAGAGAGTATAAGGTAACCTGGGTTCATGTTTATGATGATATCTGCAAACAGGTAGAACTGGAAGTGATAAGCGATGGCTAGTATGAGATTTAAGAGCAACTTCAATCCCGCCTCTATTCAGAACAGGGTGAGAGCTGCCATTGGCATTTATGCATCAACCGCCGCAAAACAGATGGAGGGGGAAGCAAAATGGGGCGCACCATGGACTGATCGAACGACCAATGCAAGAAATAGTATCCAAGGCGACTTCAGGTGGCGCAACGATCAAGCCGTAATCAGTTTATCAGGCAATGTAGATTACTTTGTATATCTTGAATTGGCTAACGAAAAGAAATACGCCATCCTGAAGCCTACCATTGACAAACATGCTCCCAGTATTATCAAAGGATATCAAAGGCTGGTGAAAAGATGATTACCCAGATATACAACAAGCTCAGAACATCCAACCTCAATCCATATTGGCCTGGACATCATCAAGGCCTCTGTGACAAAAGGTACTGCGTTGTAAAAGAGAATACTCAGGTAGCTTTTCCCAACACAAGGGTGGGGTACCGGTTACTTGATATCATCGTTTTTGTACCCATCAGCAGTTATGTCCAGGTAGCTCCTTATGTGAGGGAGATTAAGGCTGCACTCAAAGAGTTCCCACTTTGGTATGCTGGAGAAACACCCATTATACCAGATGATGAGAAGAAGGCCTACACCACAAGTATTCAATATCAAATTCTAAAGAAAATGGAGGGATAAGCAATGGCATATGAAACGCCAATAGAGTTCCCACTCGCAAATATAGTCAGAGTGGAAATAGAGACAGAGGAAACAACTCCTAAACAGTACAGGCTCACCGATGTAGCTAGTGAAGCTGAGGTTACTGCATTTGTCTCCGAAGGACAAGAAAACGAGCTGCGGGTGCGGGACACAATTATAGCGCAGAACAACACCGAGGATATCGTTAAAGGCTATGATATCAAACTGGTATCGGCTACTATGGTTCCAGAAGTTCTTGCACTGGTGGATGGAGGTGCTTTGCGAGTTGATGCTGAGGATCCCACTGGGGTTTTGGGATATGACGCACCGCCTGTCGGAGCACCTGTCAACAGAAAACCATTCACCATGAATATTTACACAGAGGAGAAAGATACTGATGGTTCTACCAAGAGCTATGTGAAGTTCTCCTACCTGCACTGCAAAGGGACCCCTGTGAACTACAGTCTGCAGGATGGACAGTTCTTCGCTCCTGAGTTAACCTCAAAGAGCAGACCCAGGTCTGGTGAATCTCCAGTAAAAATAGACTTCTTAACCGAGCTGCCTGCATAGGCAGCTCTTCTTCATTTTATGAGGGGGGTAAAACAGCATGAATGAAATACTGAACATTGAACAATTGAGACAAATGGCTTGTTCCATCATTGATATCCCGGGATTCGATGATACTGGTACTATCAGAGTAAAGGTTCAGAAACCCAAGGTAATGGCTATGGCGGCACAGGGTAAGATACCTAACTATCTGATGTCAACGGCTATGAGGATAGCAGGGGTTCCTTCCAAAGAGAAACCCAGAGATCCAGATCTGTCTGATGTGGCAAAAACCATGGAGCTTTACTGCAGAGCTTGTCTGGTGCAACCTACCTATGAGGAGTTCCAAGATATTATTACAGATGACCAGATGACAGCAATATTCGAGTGGGCCATAGGAGATACAAAGAAGATGTCCACCTTTCGTCCAAACCAAGAAAATGGCTCAAGTGATAATAATGGCCCAGGAGTACCGGAAGCGACCAAGTGAGATCCTGGGGATCGATAATGATTACCTTGCTTATTGCCTGGATGAGGTAGCACTATACCTCAGGTCCAAAGCAACAGATGAACAGGGTAAGGTAAATTGGAATAAGATTCGTTGGGTGGGTGAAAAGAAAAAGAGCAATAAGGATCTAATAGGATTCATCAAAAAACATTCACAATGAGGCAGGTGAGAACGTGGCTATAAGTGCAGGTGATGTCTATAGTGAGTTGATACTGGACATAACTAAGTACCTAAATGGATTCAAAGAAGCAGAGAAACAGACCAAAACCTGGGTTGACAAAATGAATAAGGCAGGCAAGAGTATGGAGAAGGTGGGTACCTCCATGAGTAAATACCTTACTCTTCCCATCATGGGTGTGGGTGCTGCCTCAGTAAAGCTGGGCATGGACTTTGAAGCCAACATGTCGAGAGTGCAGGCCATATCCGGGGCCACTGGAACGGAGCTGGAAAGGATGAATCAGGTTGCCTTGAAGTTGGGCGCTGATACTGCCTTTAGCGCAACCGAAGTTGCTACCTCCATGGAAGGGCTGGCGTCCGCGGGCTTCACTGTTAATGAAACTATCAATGCTCTTCCTGGTCTGTTGGATCTCGCTGCGTCTTCCGGGGCTGACCTTGGGACCGCCACAGATATAGCTGCCAGCGCACTGAGGGGATTCCAGTTGGACGCCAGCGAATCTGGCCGTGTAGCCGATGTGTTCGCGGAGGCGGCTAATAGGACAAATGCTGGCGTGGAAGACATGGGAGAGGCCATGAAATATATCGCCCCTGTGGCCAATGCCATGGGAATGAGCATCGAAGAAACCGCCGCCGCTGTAGGTATACTTTCAGATGCCGGTATAAAAGGAAGCCAGGCAGGTACTGTCCTAAGGGGAGCGTTGACACGGCTCACAAACCCGGCAAAAGATGCCAAGGATGTTATGAGCAAACTTGGGATGTCCTTTTCTGATGCACAAGGCAATATGCTACCAATGGAAGGCATAATCCAAGAGCTCCAGAAAGGCACCAAAGGGCTGACACAGGAGCAGAAAAATCAGGCCATGGCAACCCTTTTCGGGCAGGAAGCACTGTCTGGTATGCTGGTACTAACTGATCAAGGCCCAGAAAAGCTGGCAGGGCTCACAAAGGGACTGGAGGAATCCAGCGGAGCAGCAAAAGCGGCGGCCGATATCATGATGGACAATACCAAAGGCGCTGTAGAAGAAATGACGGGTGCACTGGAGACCGCCGGTATAAAGATCTTTAACATCGTCGCTCCGAGCATTACGGACCTGGCCAACAAAATCAGTGGGCTGGTAGATAAATTCAACGCCTTGTCTCCCGAAGCTCAGGGAGTGATTGTTAAATTTGCAGGCATGGCAGCAGCTGCAGGGCCGGTTGTAAAAATAGTTGGCAAGATAGCCGGAGGGATAGGCGAATTAGGTGATAAATTCGGGTGGTTTGCTGGTGCTGCCGGGACAGCAGCCAAAGCGACTACAGGAGCAGCCACAGCGGCAGGATGGCTGGGAACGTCATTTGCAGCAGCAGCACTACCTGTAGTTGGTATAGTGGCTGGTATAGCCGCCCTTACCGCTGGAGGCATAGCACTATATAAGCACCTCAGCGAGGAGAGTATCCCGGCTGTAGACCTCTTTGGGGATAGCGTATCAGAGAGCACCCAAAAGGCAGTCACTGGATACATGGAGCTTGATGAAAAGGCAACCGTCGCACTCAGGCAGCTGGCTTGGAGCAGCCAAGAAGTCACTGAAGAGATGGCAACATCAATAACAGGGAATGTGGATCAAATGAAAAATCAGGTGGTCAACTCCCTTACACAGCAGAAAACTGATGGTCTGGCAGAGTTGGAAGGGATGTTCTCTAACTCCAAAACGATGTCCAAGGAAGAAAAGGCAGAGATGTTGCGAATTACATCCGAAAAGTACGATGAACAAATTACTCAAACAGAAGAAGGCGCTGCCAGAATTGCCGAAATCCTATGGGCTGCCAAAGAAGGGAACAGAGCAATTACAGATGCAGAGCGGATGGAAATAAACACAATCCAGGAAGAGATGAAGAACACAGCTGTCCAGACCTTGAGCGATAGCGAAGCTGAACAGATGACAATAATGGAGCGCCTGAAAGCTGAGAGCGGAAATATATCTGCCCGGCAGGCTGCTGATGTCGTAAAAAATAGCAAGGAGCAAAGGGGCAAGACCATCGCGGAGGCCGAGGCAGAGTATAATGAGCGACTGAAATATGCTGCTATGCTAAAAGCGGACGGAAGCAAAGAAAGTGTGGCGCTGGCGAACAAGATCGTTCTCGAAGCCAAAAGGCAGCGGGATGAATCAGTAAGTAAAGCTAAAGGTATGCATAAGGATGTTGTCGCCCAAGCAAAAGCGCAAGCTGGGGAGCACGCAAGTCAGGTAGACTGGGAAAGCGGGCAGGTAAAATCCAAGTGGCAAGTGATGAAGGATGGGGTTGTAAAAAAATCCAAGGATACCTGGACGGACGTCAAAAAAGCTTTTGGCGATGCTAAAAACGGTGTGGGGGCAAAAACCAAGGAAATCGGTGACAAAGTAAAAGACAGCTGGAACAACAGTGTAACTAAAAAAGCCTTTAAGTGGGGCAAAGACGCTATGCAGAACCTTAAAAGTGGCATTGAATCTATGAAGGAAAAGATCAAAACTGCCGCTAAAAAGATAGGTGACAAAGTAAAAGATGTGCTGGGGCACAGCGTGCCAAAAGAGGGGCCATTGAAGGACGAACTCAAATGGATGCCACACATGATGGAGAATTTAACCAAAGGCATAGAGCAGAATAAAGGCAAGGTGCAAGGCGCCATAGAAGACATGGCAGACGATATGGCGGCAGAAATCCCCATCGACCTGGAGACCAATGCCCGGGTACAGGCGGCCATGAGTGTGGCAAACCCCACCTCCTGGACTACATCAGATCAGACTGCCCAGCAGAATATAAGTCAGCTTATGGGACTTTTAAAGACCTACCTCCCACAGCTGGCAGACTTGCGGGTGGTACTGGACAGCGGTGCGGTAGTAGGGGGGCTGGCCCCTGGTATGGATAGGGAGCTGGGAGACTTATACGCTGGTAGACTAAGGGGGCGACCGTAATGCATTTAAGAGGCGTAAAATTTGATGATCTGCACAGCTGGGACGATTTATCCCTGATCCTTATGTCCCAAAAGGTGGGGCTCCCTCCCATCAAGACTTGCACAGTGGACCTCCCCGGCGGGGATGGAGAGCTTGACCTGACGGACTACTTCGGCGGCCCGCAGTATGGCAACCGGACGCTTGAGTTTACTTTTGCCTGTGTCGACGATATCTGGTCGATAAGCAAGGCTGCACAGCAGGTGCTGCATGGCAAAAACTTTGATATCACGCTGGATGATGACCCGGGCTTTTACTACAAGGGCCGGGTATCCATAGACGACTGGGATATCAGCCGGGTAGCCGGTACTATGCAGATGGCCTGCACTTGCGAGCCTTATAAATACAAGCAAGATGTAACGGTGGTAAGTGGGGTTATAGGAGCCGACACGGGGCGAAACTTGATACTCGGAACGTCAAAGGACTATAAAACAGCTACTTTTAGCGGCTGGGACTATGTAATCCAGCCATGGGTGACCATAGGAACTGGAGTAAGTATCGGGGATACCCTAATCGGTAGGTGCTATGTAAAGGCTGGGGTGCAGGAAATCGGACTGATGGTGGATTTTCAAACGGCTGATGGGATGAAACAATTTCATTCTGCCACTAAAATCCAGCCCAATAAAGAAGGCTATGTGGCTTGCACTTGCACAGTACCAGATGGGGCCACTGGGGTAGCGATGGTGCTAAGGCACTCGGCGGCGGATACACCAGAAGATATGGCGCAGTATAAAGAGCCAAAGCTTGAAAAAGGTACCACTGCTACCCCGTGGAGCCCCGCTCCGGAGGATGGTATAGACCAGACGCTTACGCTGACCTGCCCATGCGACCGGATGCGGGTAATACCGACTATCACGACCGATGGAGCAGTCAACATTATCTACGGTTCGACATCGGTTGACGTAAGCAAAGGCACTTTCCAGTTTACAAACCTGATTTTTTCGGAGGGGGAAAATGTGCTGGAAGTGACTGGTAAGCAGGGTACCACAGTGATGGTTAGGTATCAAGAGGGGGCGATATAATGTATACGGTATACTCCGACGGATCTCTTGTATACGCTCCCAATGTACCAGAGCTTAAAATAACGGATCCAAAACTGCAGCTGGAGGCCGGCATGGCAGGGTCTTTCGACTTTGCTATATATCCCTCCCACCCACTGTACGCACAGATCAAACGCCTGACATCGATCGTAGAAGTGTTTCAGGAAGATCCTCCCATAAACGGAAATGGCGGGCGGAATCTATGGCTTAAAAGTAATACCTTTGATTCCTCCACACTTAGAGTTCGTTCCGAATTAGGGGTAAAAGCAACATTTGCTCCCGGCATAAGCGTGCCCGAATGGGGAGCAACAGATGCTACAAGGATACAAACTACTGGTGGCACGGAGTCGATAAAAGTGTATAAATTTCTCATAGCAATGCCGCCTAAAGGTACTCACTTTGTTTTGTCACTGTGGATAAAAAACCAGGCAGAAAAAAGAATGCAGATCCTACCCAATGAGCCGATAATAAACGGTGGCTCCGGATGGGTGGAACCGGGCGAGTCCAAACGACTTGTTTTAGCTATTGAGGCCAGTGGGCAAACCCATTTTCAATGCATGTTTAGTACAGAGTCCGTTGGGGACGAACTTGATATTGTGGTGTGGAGGGGAAAAGCTGAGAAGGGTAACAAGCCCACCGACTGGACACCTGCTCCGGAAGACGGTGCAACCGGGCGAAAGGTAAGACTCTTCCGGGGCCGGGTGCTTAACGATAAAATTGGTTTTCGGAACGAGCGAATGATAACCTGTGAAGGCGAGCTGGCCTACTTTAACGACAGCATCTATCGGCCGTACAGCTATGCTGGATCTGTAAAGGGCTTTTTACAAGCTATCATAGACAGCCATAATGCACAAGTGGAAGAACAAAAACGATTTGTGCTGGGGGATGTAACCGTGACCGACCCAAATGACTACATCGTCCGAAGCTCCATCAACGCTGACAAAAGTTGGAACGTAATGCAGGATAAGCTGGCAAAGATGCTAGGCGGATACTTTATGATCCGCCGGGTAGAGGGTATAAACTGTCTGGACTATCTGGCAGACTCTGACCGTAAAAGTAATCAGGTGATCCGCCTGGGCGAGAACCTCCTGGACCTGCAAAAGGAAATCCATGGAGAGGACATAGTAACGGCTCTTATCCCATATGGTGCAAAGCTAGAGGACACCGAGGGAAACGAGATAGACGAGCGGGTTACCATTGAACCGGTGAACGATGGAATTGATTATGTCTATGATGCGGATGCTGTGGACCTGTATGGATGGGTTTTTGATACGCAGCAGTGGGACGATGTAACACAGCCCCAGAACCTGCTTACAAAAGCACGGCAGGAGTTGGCACAGCGGATCCTTATGGGGGTAAGTCTGGAGATACAGGCCGTAGACTTATCAATGACTGACAGGGAGATCGACGACTTGCGAGTGTTTGAGTATGTAAAAGTAGACAGCCCTGTACACCTGCTGGACGACTATATGTTGGTCACAAAACTTGATATAGACCTCTTTAACCCACAAAACAACACACTGTCTCTGGGCCTTGATTATAAGACTTTTACGGACCAGCAGAGGCAGACGGATTCGGCGATAAAGGATATCCAGATCCTTACGCCGGGGGAGATACGGCAGGAGCTATCCAATGCGGTTACCCAGGCGACAACGGTCCTGCAATCCTCCATAGAGCAGACAGATTCAGCGATCCGGTTGGATGTGTCCGATACGTACAGTACCAAGTCGGACCTGGAGGACTACAGCCGGTCGGTGGCAACCCAGTTTGAGCAAACGTCAGACGCTTTCGATTTTAATTTCAACACTTTAACCGAAAAAATTACAAATTTGGGTGGGGATACGCAAACCCAGTTTGAAGACATCCGAAAGTATATCCGGTTTGTAGATGGTGACATAGTGTTGGGACAAGTAGATAACCCTTTTGTCCTTGAGATCAGGAATGATAGAATTTCTTTTTTACAGGATGGCGTTGAAGTGGCATATCTGAGCAACGAGGGCGACACGCAGAAGTTGTATATCAACGATGGCGAAATCATCCGCAGTCTTAAGATTGGAAACTTTGCTTTTACACCGAGAGAAAATGGTAATTTATCCTTTAAGAAGGTGACATAATATGGCGTTAAGTGGAAGCACGTACACGCAAGTCGGCCAATATTGGCGCCTAGTGCTGGAATGGAATGCCTCCCAGAATGTAAATAATAATCAGAGTAACATAACCGCCCGGCTGTACTGGCAGTCTACCAGCGGATATGGTACAATCCAATCCGGTGGCCCTAACGATGGGAACATAACTATAAATGGGACTACTCACAGCTTCAGCGGCTCTGGCTTGGCCTCCCTGAGCGGCACGCAGAAAAAACTTATCTATGCGACCTCTCAAACGGTAACCCACAATGCGGATGGTAGTAAAAGTATCGGTATATCCGGCACATTTAGCATGCGGGTTACTCTGCAGGGGACGTACTATGCCTCCCGGTCTGTATCTCTTACAGCCAACCTCAATACGATCCCCAGGGCGACCATACCACAGATCCAGGGCAATATGAACCTGGGCGATACGGTAACTATAACCCTCCCCAGGGCCTCCAGCAGCTTCACTCATAATTTATCGGTTGATTTCAAAACCGGTACCTGGGTGCCTATAGCGAGCGGCGTAGGGACCTCCTATAGCTGGACCGTACCAACGAGCTATGCTGACCGGATGCCTAACACACTATCAGGGATGGGCAGAATACGGGCGGATACGCTAAACGGGGGATCTACAATTGGCGGGGCGCAGGTGGTGCCTTTTACGGCCCATATCCCAGGCGATGCGCAGTACCAACCGACGATAAGCAGTGTAGGCATAAGCGAGGCGGTAAGCGGACTGGCCACACAATTTGGTGGATACGTGCAGGGTAAAAGTAAACTTAAGGTACAGACTACGGCAGCCGGGGCACACTCCAGCACAATAACAAGCTATAAGGCTACTGTATTGGGGGCGCAGTATAATGGTAATCCGGTTACAACGGATGCTCTTGCCTCCAGTGGCACTGTACCAGTGGTAACAGTGGCGACGGACTCCAGGGGCCGTACAGCCTCCCGTACCACCAGTATAACCGTTCTCCCATATACCCTGCCGATGATAACCGGCTTTACGGTGGTACGGGCAACCTCCGCAGGCAAAGAAGATCCAGGGGAAGGTACATATCTTAAGGCAACTATGGCCTTTTCCGTGGCGCCCGTAAACAGTAAAAATGGTAAATCCTGGACTTTAAAGTATAAAAAGCAGTCTACTGATACCTGGACAAACCTTACCAGTGGAAGCGTGTATAGCTATAACGGTAGCTACGTATCCACCTCCGGCGTGCTGGGGCTGGATGACTCCTATGACGTATCACTTACCGTAGCGGACTACTTTACTTCTGTGACCTCCGTGTATAAGGTAGGGACAGCTTTTACCCTGATGGATTTCGGGGCTTCCGGCAAAGGTATGGCGATTGGAAAAGTATATGAGGGTAATGCTGTGTTGGAAGTATCCAAAGGGATATACTTGCGGGACCCTGCCACAGGTGCAGTTACCCGGATAGAGCCAGCGGCGGGCGACATGGTATGGCGGGATGCTACACTAATTAACGGGTGGTCCGGCAGCGTTCGATATCGAAAAAACCCGTTCGGGCAGCTGGAGATACATGGTAACTTAACCCCTGGAGCCGTGCCCGGTGTGGCTGCAATTCTTCCAAAAGGCTACCGCCCCCTGGAGTTAACGCCGATTGCCTGTGCGATACATAGCACTGGTAACATCTACACTGGACTTGCCTTACACGCCGCCGGCGGGCTGCAGGTGTATCGAGGGGACATGCAGCCGGGTACAAGGTACGACTTTAACGCTGTAATGCCCTTAAAGGAGGAATAACGAGTGTATAAAAACGTATACGCAATTAATGCGGATGGATTTTTGGCGGAAGTCTATCTTATTGGGTTCGACAAAAAAGGTAACCCGGTGGATCCGCTGCCGGAGCTGTACACTATGGAGGATCCTCCCCCGGGACTGTATAGGGCACGGTGGGTGGAAGGGGGGTGGGCAGAAGATATGACGGAAGAAGAAATTTGGGAGATTAGTAATCAACCGCAGGAGCCCTGTATGGGAACACGGCTGGATGTGATCGAAAACGTGGTTTTAGATATGCTGGAATAGGAGAAGGAGAAAGGATGAGGAGTAATATGTTTGGATTTTTGTGCTGTATGTGGGTTATGCGGAAAATCAATGAACCATATCTGGATCGTATGGTAATAAAAGGCCGAATCACACAGGAAGAGGAAGACATGATTCTGGCCACGCCACAGTTACCGGAGAAATAAAGGCCCCTGGGGGCCTTTATTAATAGGGGGAAGAATTAATGGAAAAGTTTTATCAAACACTGCTGGCAATCGGCGCGGCACTTATTACTTTTGCTTTTGGAGGGTGGTCAGGCTTGCTTACGGTACTACTTGCTTTTGCGATCACAGATTATGTTACTGGAGTAACCGCCGCGGCCAAGAAGGGAGAACTGTCCAGCAATGTAGGGCTATGGGGGATCGCTAAAAAGGTACTGATTTTTCTGATTGTGGCTATGGGGCACTTGATAGATACTGCTCTGGGTACTGCTGGTGTGGTAATGGATTCCATAATTTACTTTTATTTGTCTAATGAAGTTTTGTCTATAATGGAAAATATGGGTGAAATAGGAGTCCCATTGCCTCCCATACTGGAAAAAGCAATCGCAATTTTTAAGGAAAAAGGGGATGTCGATATAAATGGCGTTGAAAAGAGGAAGTAAAGGGCAAGAAGTAATTGACTTGCAGAAAAGGCTTAAGACCATGGGCTTTTACGGCGGGTCCATGGATGGAAGCTTCGGCGGGGGAACCGAGTCCGCGGTTAAGTCCCTCCAGCAGGCCTACCACCTAAGCCAAGATGGCCATGCAGGCCCAAAAACCATGGCTACGATTAACAGCAAGAGAATCTTTTTGGACATCGGCCATGGGAGCGACACGTGGCCCCCTGACAAGGGAGTCAAATTTGCAGATGGTACGAGCTTTGCGGAGCACACATTTAACGCCAAGGTATTTTACGCTATTAAGAGTTTGGCCGAATTTAACGGCTTTGAGCCGCTTTTTGCACAGCTACCTAACGCCAAGGATAAGCCCTTGCGGGAGCGCACTAACTGGTACAACGCACAGCACAGCACGAGCCCGGTCTTGTGCCTGATGTCCCTACATGCCAACGCCGGTAAGGCAAGCGGG
>ENA-UOOR01001645-UOOR01001645.1-fermentation-metagenome-genome-assembly--contig:-NODE-1645-length-25520-cov-57.495700_pt1 | contig 25520 bp, 26 predicted proteins | sample MGYA00245780_ERZ724029 | MGnify/ENA primary metagenome ERZ724029 (study PRJEB28704, sample SAMN03018315) | fermentation metagenome | biome: anthropogenic terrestrial biome; feature: soil... | reverse complement strand
ACCGTGCCGGCTTCCCACCGGCTATATCCACAACGCCGAACTGGCGCACCACCTCACGGTTATTATTGACAGAAGGGTGTGCGTTTATTATGTCAAGTTTTCGGGGGGCAGTACCCCCAATAGGGGTGTGCATATTACTTTCATCTAAGCGTTGGAGTAATTTCAGCTTTCACTCGAAGCAAGAAAGTTCATGAAAGGCAAATTGTAAGTCGGAAATGGTGAACTGTTAGTAATATTAGCCACAATAGGACGTGCATAAGCAAGTAACAAAGCAGGTGCATTCTTAGATAGCATAGTGTCAATCATGTCTTCAGCCATACTGTTATTCCAAGAAAAAACAGCTTCTATTTCAATCTTTAAATAAAAGGGTCTATTAGAAATGTCCTTATTTATTTCTATCAATAAAGAGACTATAGCTTCGTTACCTGTTTGAGGTCTTTGAACGCTAACATTAATCTCATTAGAAATATTAACTTCTTCAGAATTGTTTGGTTCAAATTCCTCATTAACTATAAAAACTAAATTAGTTAGGTAAGGATTAGAAAATTGGAAATCACTTTTTATCATAAAAACCTCCATCTCGCCGCAAAAGCGGCGATACAAATAGTAATGAAAAAGTATTTTTCACGCTAGACAACTCCTTTACGCAGCCGGGGATATATCAATCAAGGAACATTGAGATTGTTCATTATCTTGATATTTGAAAATAATATCTGATAAGTGGTACTGAACACTCGTATTTTCTAGCATGGTCTTCACAATTTCATCTATTATATTATTGTTGGCATATTGAGGTTGTTGCCTATTTTTTGATACCACTTTAACATCTAAAAAGTAATACTGAACAAGGGACCTTGCTAATATTCGATTTACTGTTCTTTGAACTTTATTCGAGTAACTAGATTGAATAGTCATTTTGTACTTATCGTCCTCAAAGACCATTTTGTTCCCAATCATTGCCTCATAGTTTTTAATAAAATCATATGCCAAATCTTTATCAAAATATTCCAAGTATACATGTGGTGTCGGTAAATCCAATTCGTCAATATCATTGAAATGAATTGGTTTGCATTCTTCACTTCCATCAATTTTTAGCTCGATAATATACTTGAATTCATCAGTTCTATATCCTAATGCCGAATATATATCAATCTCCCTGTTTATTAAGTCTTTTAAGATAACTATTGATGATTCTGACACGACCCACCGTTGTATGCCCCTTATTTCCGAACAAAAACACAAGAATATTTTTGATTTTTCATTTGAACTTACAAATAAAATAGGTTCATTTTCAAAACTTAACAAAACATGCTCCAAATATAAATCCCCTATTTGGGGTATGTCTTGGAAAAAAGCTTTTACCTTCATAATTAAACTACCTTTCTAAAGTACAACTCTGGTGTCGCGGCTTCAAAAATCCACCAATCAACATGAGTATCTTTCTTGGCTGGGTTTCGTTCCTTTGTAATTTGCGAGGGGCCGCATTTTACTTCAGTTTTACCTTGAGCTATAACCGCTGGCGGATGATGTTTCATTATTAATTTCAAAAAATATTCGATTTCCTTGCTATCCATATAACAGGAAGTTGAATAAGTACCCGGATCTCTTTCATCATAATTCTTTGGTTTGGGTATCAAATTAAGTATTACTTCCTCATATGTGCTAAGGAAATCATTTCTATGTATTGTTCCGCTTTTTATTACGCGATATACCTCAATAGATCTTATATCATCTATGGTAGGCAAAATTGCGGTCTCAAAATCTTTGGGAAAGCATGATGGATACATCGTTATCACCTGATTTAATAAATGTCAATATATTAGGATTATATCTTATGAAGCAAATTCTTACAAAGGAGAACAGAAATTTCTCTAGATAAGAAAACAAAGCCGCTACTTTTCTCGTAACAATATTCAAAGCCATGAAAATGCCTTCTTCCTTCTCTTCTAGCTCTATTATAATATGATCCAGCGCCATTAATGCTACATTGTGCTTATCTGCCCAAAATCCCCAACCAAGTGGATTAAGCTAAGCAAATTCTATTTGCTGTGAGTTTTCTTGAAAATGGGCACTGATCTCACGATTGATTATCTCTGATCTGCAGCCCTTTGTTTTCCCGAAGGCTCTTTTTAGTTGCCGAGGCAACGTCAAAAATGATCTGTTTTTCAGAACTGCTACAATCCTCCACAAGCCGCATAAGATCCGTTTGATACTCTGCTGAATCGTTTGTCTGGTTACCGGTACAAAAAGTATAATCCACGATAAATAAAATCAGTTTCTGAATAATAACTGAATTAATTTTACTTGAAAATGAACCACAGGGCAACATGTAGACCTGTGGTTCATTTCCTCATCGCCTTGTGATCTATATAATTTGGATAGGTAACTATATCCATGGAGTGATTTGCATTGAAAGAAAACGAGAGCCAGAAAGCACGTATTCGCAAACGATATAACGGTGTTGACTTGGATGAACTTGACGTCATTCCGGCTATAGCGCAGGAAGATTTTTATGACAGCATAAATAAAAAGCGTGTGGCAGTGTATGCGCGAGTTTCTACCGACGATCCGCGGCAAACATCCTCGTATGAGCTGCAAAAAACCACTATAAAGATCTAATCAGCCGCCATCCAAACTGGAATCTGGTAGATACTTATGCAGATGAAGGCATCTCCGGTACGTCACTCCAGCACCGGGATGCTTTTATTAGTATGATAAAAGATTGTCAGGGCGGAAAGATTGACCTTATAGTGACAAAATCGGTTGCCCGTTTTGCGAGAAATATTCTGGACTGCATTGGGTATGTACGCCAGTTGGCAGCTATGCAGCCGCCCGTCGGCGTTTTTTTTTGAAATGGAATTTATACCCTTAATAGCAACAGCGAAATGCTCCTATCCTTTATGGCTACTATGGCACAAGAGGAATCGCACAATAAAAGTGAAATTATGAATTCATCTATCGAAATGCGTTTTTATTTAAATAAAAAACCACCGAATAAAATTACTTTTCCTGTAACTCCATCCGGCGGTTATAACTATGGCGACTGCCATGCTCTTTATTGCTCGGTTTTATATTCACTTTGTGTTACACCTTTGATTTTTTCTTCTCTTTGGTGGTATTGGTATCACTTCCATTATCTCATAATTAACCATACTGAATTTGCCACATCTTGGGCAGGGCATAGAGGCATGGCCTTTGGCATCCGGATATGCAAATATGAAAAGATATTTTTTAAGTTTGTTTTTTGCCCGGTTTACGGCATGGCGTATAGCGGATTCGTCCACGCCTTCAAGGGCGGCCAGTTCTGTGTACTTCCAACCTTCCAGGCAGGTTTGGCGGATAAGGTATTGCTGCCGCTCGGTCAGGTGGGACATGGCGTGGCTCACAGTTTCGGAAGCTATAAGGTCGACAAGTAAGTCTGTACCATCACTGAAATAGCGAGCGTCCTCGTAGGTAAATGTGGAAAGTGGTGTGTGACGGTCTGGGCGGGAGTTCTTTCGGTCATTTTTCTTACGGTCATCTTCATTTTCAATGATGAATGCAGCTATCTCGCTGTTATCATCTATTTCAATAACGCTCTTCTCGCCGGTAACAAATTTGTACTCTATTTTTATTTCTTGACTCCTTTCCTGAATCAGGAGCCAAGTGGAGATATGTAAAGAGCCGATGAATTACGAAAAACAAAAAGCCGGATGATTACGGATTTACATCTCGTAATTCATCCGGCTATTTGGTAGCTCGCACTCGGCTCCCTTGCTCGGTATGATGTATTAGTTGCTTCTTCTTAGGTGACGGTTTGGTCTGTGCTAACGCGCTACCGGCTACCGATTTGGTTTTAGCACCCGTTCTGCCATCCCTTAATAGGGCGGAAGCTTTGCTTGCCACTTCTGCCGATGTTTGTTTGCTGTTACCTTTTGGCACTTTTATCACCTCCTTTCGCGGCGATTTAGTAATGATTCTTTTGGCTTAAACTCAGATTTCTCGTTGCAAGGAACCGAAACGATCTTACCGCACTGAGGACATTTGAGCGAAATATCTACCTGCTCTTTTGGCAGTTTGGATATATCAAAGACTCGACGACCACAGTTTGGACACCTCATCATTTTCATAGGCATCATTCCTTCGTTAATACGTTAGCGTGTACGCTTATTTCTAACAATAAGTATAAAAAAATAACCCTTTCATCCTTATTGCTTCCTTCTTAAAACAAATTAGAAGCTGAATGATTGGGAAATCCAGTAACCAGGCTAAGGTCAATAAGCCGGTACTTCATTGCTGTATAAGAAGCACTGAACATATCAGCTATAACAGAGACTTTACTATCAATCTGCGGTGTCCATTGGATTGGCAAGGACTGGGATAATGGGATTTTTAATATCTCACGAAAAGCAAATTTCACAGCTTCACTCGGCATCAGGAAAACTGCGGCGGTACAGTTCGCCTGCCATTCAGTTATCTGAATGCCAATTAACCTGGGTTTTTTATTCCCAATGCGCACCGATACACTACTGCGGTTGCAACTACGTTGGTACACTACTTTTTGCTTCTTAAAAACGTTAGGATGCAGAACCCAGTGAAAACCTTCGTGCAAGAGGGTAAAATTACGCCAACCCACACTTGCGCCGGGTGATAGCAGTCTTTCGTCTATAAGTATGGTGCCTTTACAAACGGGGTGCTTGACGGGCATCTCCGAGTCTTCTGGCCATACCCACCAATGGCCGTCATTAAACGCTGTCAAGCCCCAGATTGATAGATTAGGGGTTAACCTCTGCGGATCGATCTCAAGACCGAGCCCGTTGTCAAATTCGATGAAATCGAAAGCGTCAAGGGGTTTTGGAATTGTGAGCCGCTCCTCATCAAAGCCGCGTAGTTTGTCTTCCGCAATCTTGATAAGTTGTGGCAAATCATAGTCATAATAAAACACTGCGCTGTACCCCCTGTTACTCAGATTTTCTTTCTTTTTCTTCGAGCATTTCTATTACCTTAATCCAGTCATCATCATTAGCCCCAGCATCACGCGCCATACGCAAAGCAACACGTAGTTTTTCACTGCTCATAATATACTCTGGTAGGTCAGGCGATACTGCGCTACCCCGTTCCTTTTCAACAGAAGCGCGGTCAAAAGCAGCCAAGTCATAAAGGGCAGCGGTTTCCTGAGATGTAAGAGCCAGCACTTGAGCCATTTTAGCAATCTTGTCCTTATCAGGCGGATAGCGGTTACCTTTTTCAATGTCGCTGAGATATGCAGGCGACATATTGTCGATAAGTTCGGCAAACTTACGCAGATTAATGCCTCTCTCTTTGCGTTTAGCTTCGATGCATTTCCCGAAGCTGTTTTCCATTGGTCTCACCTCTTGTAATTAATTAGCTTGTTCGCTTACATCTAACATTATATATTTAGCATATGTGTTTGTCAAGCTGCCATCCAACAACTAGATATATTCTGTGTATGGCAAAATGAAATGCGTATATGCGAAATAAAAATTGTAATATTATACCTTAAATGTTATACTTATTAAAGTTTGTAAAGAGGGGTGCAGAGGATGTCAGTAAGCTATAAAAAACTATGGAAGCTATTGATCGACAAAGATATGAAGAAAAAAGACCTCCGTGAGGCTACGGGGATAAGTACCACCTCCTTGGCAAAATTGAGCAAGAACGAGAATATCAATACTGAGATTTTAGTGAAGATATGCAAGGTTCTTGATTGCGACATTGGCGATATTGTGGAGGTTACCGAGGACTAAACTGACCAAATAATAATAGTTAGGAGAAGCCACAATATGGATACGCAAACATACAATCAAATAGTTGCCTTTATCTGGGGCATCGCCAATGATTGCCTGGTAGACACATACGATGTAGGTGATTACCGCAAGATAATACTGCCTATGACGGTCATTAGGCGCTTCGACGCGGTTCTGGAGGAAACAAAAGAAGCTGTGTTAAAAGAAAAAGCGCGTCTTGACGCTGAGAACGTCCAAAATCAAGACGCTTGGCTTTGCAACGTTTCTAAAGAGGCGTTTTGCAACTGGTCACCGCATACCCTGAAAAGTTTGTCGGCTATTACCAACCGTTTGCAGCTTAAACAGAATTTTGAGAACTACCTGAATGGATTTACGCAAAATATTCAGGATATCATCAATCGTTTTCATTTCAGACAGGAAATTAACCGGCTGTCAGAATCCGATACGCTCGGTGTTCTTATTAGCAAATATGTCGACCGGCGCATAAACCTTTCAAGCCGTCCCGTACTAAATGATGATGGGAGCGTTCGCTTACCGGCACTCGATAATCACTCAATGGGTATGGTATTTGAAGAGGTTATCCGGCGATTCAATGAGGAAACGAACGTGACCGACGCCGGGCGCCATTTTACCCCACGTGATATTGTTCGGCTAATGGCCGATCTTGCTTTTATACCGGTTCAGTGCAAAATTAAAGCTAAAAACAACTCTTACACTATATATGACGGCGCCTGCGGTACAGGTGGAATGCTGACTGTGGCTGAGGAACGCATCCTGGAAATTGCCCATGCGGGCGGCAAGCGGGCAAGTATCAATCTATTTGGGCAAGAGAACGCGGACGAGACTTATGCTATTGCCCGGTCGGACATGCTGGTCAAAGGAGAAGGCGAACAAGCCAGCAATATAATCTTTGGCTCGACTATATCTGATGATAAATTCAGAGGGCAGACCTTTGATTTTATGCTCTCAAATCCGCCATTTGGAACTTCATGGAGAAAAGAGCTTGATGCTTGGGGAGGTATAAAAAAAGAAGAAATATCAGACCCGCGCTTTAATGCTGATATTGATGGGGAAGATGTATCTCTTGTGCCGGACATTGATGATCCGCAAATGCTTTTTCTGGCCAATAACGTGAGCAAGATGAAGACAAATACCAAACTTGGCAGCCGCATTATTGAGGTTCATAATGGCTCATCATTATTTACCGGAAAAGCTGGGCAAGGGTCTACGAATCTCCGCCGCTACATAATAGAGCAAGACTTGCTTGAGGCGATTGTCGCCTTACCGGAGAAAATGTTTTATAACACAGGGATAGGCACCTATTTATGGGTGCTTGCTAACAAGAAGTCGCCGGAACGTAAGGGAAAAGTTCAGCTTATCAATGCATCATCACTAAAGTCTTTACTCCGAAAAAATATCGGTGAGAAAAACTGCGAAATCACACCAGAACTTAGGGATCAGATTATGGATATTTACTTGGCGTATGAATCAGCAGACCCTGAATACAGCCTTATATTGAATAACGCAGATTTTGGATACTATTCTGTGAATATTCAGCGCCCGCTGCGATTAGCTGTGAACATTACAGAGGATAATCTCGCTGCCCTAAAAAAAAGCGAAAAAGATGATATCCTTTACGAAGTGCTGTCAGGGCTGAAGATAGAATCCATGCTATCGTATAAGTCGTTTGTGTCGCAGGTTGAAAATGCTTTGGAAGAATATAAGAAGGCTAATCCAAGGACCAGAGCATCTATGACGAAGAATCGTCTAAAATTGCTCCGCGATTTATTTACTGTTGTTGACGAGAACGCCGAACCGGTGGAATTGCCGGAGGGCGGTTTCGAGCCTAACAAAGACATGACCGAGAACGAAATTGTTCCACTGACCTTTGAGGGCGGCGTGGAGGCGTTTTTCGAGACTGAAGTCAAGCCCTATTCTCCCGATGCATGGTATGAACAGGATAGTATTAAAATTGGTTATGAAATCAGTTTCACTAAATACTTCTACAAACCTGCTGATCTGCGTGATGTTACTGATATCGTTGCGGAGATACAAGCTCTTGAAAGAGAAACCGATGGTTTGTTAAATGAAGTATTGGGAGGGCTTAATTTATGAATACCCCAGATGGATGGAATCATATTACATTACGACAATTATTGTTTCGTGTAACAGTTAAAAATCGACCAGAGTTACCCTTATTATCTGTCGTGCGAGATAATGGAGTTATTCCACGTGACTATGATAAAACCGAAAATCATAACGCTATCCCGAAAGATTTATCTGATTATCTAGTCATTGAACCGGGGCAATTTGTCATAAACAAAATGAAAGCATGGCAAGGTTCATGTGCTGTATCTTCGTATTATGGTGTTGTCAGTCCAGCATATTATGTATTCAACTTGCGTTTTGAGAACAAGGACTTTTTTCATTGGGCAATTCGTAGTCGTTATTATGCTGACTGTTTTGCAGCTCTTTCTATTGGAATCCGAGTAGGACAATGGGATTTACCAATTTCGAAACTGAGGGATGTTATATTTTTCTCCCCTCCCGCCAATGAGCAGGAACAAATCGTGCGCTGGCTTGGCTGGCAGACATCTCGTATTAATAAGTTCATCCGCGCTAAGCGCCGTGAAATTGAGTGCCTGAAAGAACTCAAAAATGCTGTTATCAGCAAAGCTGTAACCCAAGGACTTAACTCGAACATTGAAAAGGAATACAGCGGCGTTACGTGGCTCGGTAATATTCCAAAGCATTGGGAAGTACGATACCTTTCGCAAATTGCTAATGAGCAATCTATCAAAAACAGGGGGCTTGGCGAAAAAAATGTTCTTTCATTGAGTTATGGTAATATAATCAGGAAAAAGGATATCAACTTTGGCCTTGTTCCTAGAGATTATGATAAATACCAGATTGTGAATGAAGGTAATATTATTTTGCGGCTAACAGATTTGCAAAATGACCATAAGAGCCTTCGTACTGGTTTAGTTCATGAACTCGGAATAATCACCTCTGCATATGTTTGCCTGAACACTACTGAAAACCCTGAATATATTCAAACAATATTGCACCATTATGATTTGAAGAAATTCTTTTATGGACTAGGCGGGGGTGTTAGGCAATCAATTGGGTTCCAAGATATTCGCTATATGAAAATCCCAATTCCACCTAAAAATGAACAAGAAGCAATCGCAGCATATCTTGATGATAAATGTGCCGCAATTGACCGTCTTATTTCCAAGCTGACTGACGAGATAAACCTGGTGCTTGAATACAGGACACGGATAATCTCCGACGCGGTTACTGGAAAAATTGATTTGCGCGAAGCGGTTGTACCTGATTACGAGGAAGAAGACGAACTGATGTCAACTTATGAAGAAGGCGATGAGATAGAGGAAGGTGATATAGATGCCGACGACTGACATGAGCGAAAAAGGTTTTGAAACCACTATTACTAGGCACCTTGTCGAAGTCAATAACTTTGAGGAAGGTTCTACTGCCGAATATGACCGCGAACACGCTGTGGACAAAACTCGCCTGTTCCGCTTCCTAAATGACACGCAAGAATGGGCTATGAAGGAGCTACATATAGAAGATACCCCCCTTGAAATGGCGAAATTTCTCTCCGCCCTCACGGCAAAACTCCGAAGCGATGGAGTGATTAAGGTACTGCGGAGCGGTATGCGCTATAAACATCTCAAGCTGGAGTTTTACTATCCAACTTCAGCCGACGGTAATGAAGCAGCCGCTGAAATGTACGATAAAAATATTTTTAGCGTGACGCGGCAGCTTCGCTATGTCAGTGATGCCCTGCCAACTGCGCCGGACTTGGTGGTTTTCTTGAACGGTCTGCCCATTATCACGTTTGAATTAAAGAATGATATCACTAAGCAAAGCACCAGAGACGCTGTATTGCAGTATTGCAGCGACCGTGACCCCAAAGACCCCAAAAATGCTCCATTATTCGCGTTTAAGAAGTGCATGGTGCATTTCGCTGTAGATGAGGATACGGTAATGATGTGTACCAAGCTGGAAGGCAAAAACTCGTGGTTTTTGCCGTTTAACAAAGGCCGCGATGATGGGGCGGGCAACCCTAATGTAGCGGTCGGTTATCGCACGGATTATCTGTGGAAGGACATTTTAACCAAATCTGAGCTTTCGAATATTATCCAGAACTATGCCCAGGTTGTTGAGGAAAAAGACCCAGATACAGGCGTGAAGACTTATAAACAGATATTTCCACGTTATCATCAGCTTTTCGTGGTTAAATCACTTCTATCTGACGCGGAGCGTGATGGCGTAGGCGGGAAGTATCTTATTCAACACAGCGCCGGTAGTGGAAAATCAAATTCTATTGCTTGGCTTGCGCATCAGCTTATCACTCTGAAAAAAGACGGAGTAAATATTTATGATACCGTGCTTGTTGTTACTGACCGTTTGAACCTCGATAAGCAGATACGAAATACTATCAGACAGTTTGCCGAAGTTCGATCCACAGTCGGATGGGCAAACGATTCCAGTAAACTCCGGACGCTGCTTGCCGAAGGCAAAAAGATAATTATAACCATCGTTCATAAGTTTGATGTCATCGTTAGAAGCATTGGGACTGAATATAATCGTGACAATTTCGCTATCATCATTGATGAAGCTCATTCCAGCCAGAGCGGGCGGCTCTCGGCGGCAATGAATATAGCCGTTTCCGGTAATGACGCGGCTGATGATGATTTGCTTGAGGATAAAATTAATTCCCTAATCGAGGGCAAAAAAATGGCAAAGAACGCCAGTTATTTTGCTTTTACCGCAACACCGAAAAACAAAACGCTGGAGAATTTCGGCTGGCCGGTTACTGATGAGCAGGGTAACCCGGTGCTTAACGATGATGGGGAGCGGGAATTCAGCCCGCATTATGTATATACAATGAAACAGGCTATTGAGGAGGACTTTATAGTTGATGTTCTTCGAAATTATACACCAGTTGAAAGTTACTATTCCCTTGCGAGCAAAGTCCCAGATACCGACCCTATGTTCAATCGCAAGAAAGCGCAGGCTATCCTGCGTTTCTATGTTGAATCAACCCAGACCGCGGTGGAAAAGAAATCCGAAGTCATTGTCGAACATTTTCTATCGCGCGTGAAGAACCTACTTGGCGGAAAAGCCCGCGCTATGATTGTGGCGCAGGGCATAGCCCGCGCAGTAGAATACTACCGTGCTGTTTCCGCAATCCTTGAAAGAGAAAAAAGCGAGGTCAAGGTAATACTTGCCTTTTCAGGTGAATATGACGGCCGGACTGAGGCTGGATATAATGGCTTTCCGAGCAACGACATTGAAAAGACTTTCAAAAAGGAACCATACCGTCTCCTTATCGTTGCGGATAAATTCCAGACCGGTTTTGACGAACCGCTTCTTCAGGCTATGTATGTTGATAAGAATCTGGCTGATATTAAAGCGGTGCAAACGCTCTCCCGGTTGAACCGTTCTTATCCTGGCAAAAAGGATACCGGTGTTTTTGTGCTGGATTTTGTTAATGACGCCGGTTTGATTAAAAAAGCCTTTGACCGCTATTATCGGACAACAATACTTTCCGGTGAAACCGACCCCAATAAGCTGAATATTCTTATTGATTCAATGGAACAGCTACAAGTCTATACTAAGGAGCAAGTAAACGAGTTTGTTGGTCTTTATCTAAACGGGACGGACAGGGAAGTCATCGAGCCTATTCTAAAATCATGTAAAGATAACTATCTCGCGCTTGATGTTGAAGAGCAGATTCAGTTTAAAAGCAATGTGAAGAATTTTGTCAGAACGTATAATTTCTTAGCGGCGATACTGCCTTATGGTTCGCAGGAATGGGAAAAACTATCCATTTTCCTTAATCTGCTTAAAGAGATACTACCTTCGCCTCAAGGTGATGATTTTACCAAAGGACTAGTTGAATCAGTCGATTTAGAAAGCTATCGCTCAGTAGCACAGCAGACTATGTCCATAGCTATTGCTAATGAAAACGTAACAATCGCTCCGATTCCAGTCCCGACTGATGTAGGTATACCGGTTCCAGATCTAGAGAACCTTAGTAAAATATTGGAAGATTTCAATAAGGTATGCGGCGGATTAGGCATTAAATGGACAAATGATAAAGCTGCACAAAAGCAACTACTTGATTTACCGGGTGTGGTTAAGGAAAGTGTTGCCTATCAAGACGCAATGGAAAACTCCGATATAGAAAACTCACGTATAGAATCTGATAAAGCTACTCGTCAGGCTATTCAGGGTAATTCGGCAACAGGTATTGAATTCTATAAAGCAATTTCTGACCACCCTGAATTCTTTAAATTTGTGGCTGACTATGTATTCAGCACTACATATACCGAGGGTGGAATCGCGGCAAGGGCGAGGAAAGATCATCAAGACGATGAGTCGGATTTATTGATGGTAGCCAATGAAGCGGTCAGTTCCTATAAGAAGGTGGATGGCGCTAAATCATTAAATCAAGATTGAGGATATTCACAATGAAAGCGAAGCAAGATTTGCCACGTGAAAAACTAAATAGAAAAGGCGCTGAATCGTTGACTGATGTTGAGCTTCTCCAAGCATTAATTGGCAGTGGCGGCAAGGACAACGATGTCACAAAGATTGCTAAAAATCTTAATGCTACTATACAAAAGATTGGCGTGGAAAAGCTCACAATCGATGATGTTAAATCTATAAAAGGTATCGGAGATGCCAAAGCCACAATGGTTTTTGCCGCCTTGGAATTCTGGCGTAGGAAGTTTATGAAGCAAACACGTCCGATAATAGATTCCAACGAAAAGGCAGCGGAGCAGTTCAGTTTCATCAAAGATAAAAAGCAGGAACATTTTGCTATGATAACTCTTGATGGGGCCAGAAGGCTTATTAAGCGTCATCTAATCACAGTCGGAACTCTCACTAATTCGTTGGTCCACCCGCGAGAAGTGTTTGCTCCAGCGATGGAAGACAGAGCCGCTTCTATTATAATTGCTCATAATCATCCTAGCGGGGCGCTTGATATCAGCAGTAAAGACAGAGAAGTTACCAAACGGATACAAGAAGCTGGGGAACTGCTAGGAATAAAACTTGATGATCATATCATTATAGCGGGCGACGATTTTGTGAGTGCATTATAATTATTTGAAAGGTGGAATCTGATAAGTTGCTAAATTATAGAAGAAATAGCGAATGAAATAATCTCCAAATATAACGTTTTGGATTTCATCTTTCACTTGTACTTCCCCTAGTAAATCTGTTGGAGTGCCGCGTAATTATACCCCCTAATGTCAAACGATTTGCCTTGAGGTGGGTGCATCCGGTCAAATGTTCAACGATCTGTCGGCGTACTATTACCATATTGTGGTATACCAATATGCTGTTTCGCCTGGGTCATCTCAGGGCTACCACCTGAATTATTAAAGGCAAGTCCGCTAAAACCCCTATATTACCGGCTTTTCGCCCCAACAAAAAACCACCCACCAATAAAATTCTTTTTATCAATAGATGGTAGTTAAAATGGTCGGGATGACAGGATTTGAACCTGCGGCCTCCTGGTCCCGAACCAGGCGCTCTACCAAGCTGAGCCACATCCCGACGCAAGAAATATGATATCAATTAAATCGTCTTTAGTCAATATCGCCCCCACATAACTGCACCCGCTCAACCGCTGAGCACTCTCCAATCTTCCCGACGGGCATGGGAAAGGAGTCCGGGATCAGGATTAACTGCAACCGGTTCTCCCACCATTCCCATCACCTTTACATCAGCCACACTATCGGCAAAACAGCGGCTGGCCTCCCAGTTCACCTCCTGCCCGCCAAAAGCCTCCTGCAAAAGTGAACACTTACTTTCCCCATTTATAAAAGGAGTATCCCCTTTAGGATCGAATATTCCGTCTTTAAAGGCCAGTCGTGCAGCTATGACTGTGTTCAGGCCCAGATCAGCCGCCACCATTTTCATAAGTTCAAAATAAGAGCCGGAAAGCAGCACACAGTGATAACCCTGGCTTCGGGCCAGGCTGATCTCTTCAATTATCCTGCTATTGAAGTGTTTTCTCAATCCAGGATAGGCTTCATGAAAGAAAAGTGTTATCTCCTCAGCACTCATCCCGGAGAACAGGTAGTTGAACTTTCTGAATGCAGCTGCTTTCATTCTCTCCCGGGATATGAGTCCAATCCTGTACCAGAGCAAATCCGGAGCTATGGAAAGATAAACCAAAAAGTAGCGTAATATAGATCTTTTTTGTCTTATCCATTCCCGCCCCAGGCAAGGCAGGGTATCCCTGCTCAAAAGGGTTCCATCAAAGTCAAATATCGCCAGTTTCATTAATACCTCCGGAAATAGTTCTGAACTTAGTAATATCGATTTATATCCTGCTTATACCAATAGCCTCCTCAATTTGGCACCACTTGGAAGGCTGGAATTCTTCTTCCCTCTCTGTTAATGCTGCTAAGCTGCAGTGCCAGGCCCACCTGTAATTCATCAAAGGGCAATCCCGGCAGATGGGCCAGCATACGAGGGCCTTCCGCCAGCTCTACCAAAGCCAGAACGTAAGGAGTATCTTCCTTAAATTCCGGCAGGGCACTGTAGTGAACCACGGTATATGAATATAGTACTGCCTTTCCGCTAAGCTTTCTCCACTCCCAATCTGATTTCAGGCATTTAGGACAAAGGCTGCGTGGGTAAAAAATATAATCCTGACAATCAGGGCAAAACTGCAAATAGAGTTCACCCTCATCCAGTTTCTTCTGATAAAATTCCCGGTATTCCATAAGCTTACCCTTCCCTTCCCAAAATCAAACTGCATTCCGTACTAAAAACTCCCCCATTGCCGTTGACAAAGGCCAGGTGATTTTTCTTCACCTGCCGTTTTCCCGCCTCGCCGCGCAGTTGCCGCACAGCTTCGGTGAGATGTGACATGCCCCCGGCATAGGAAGCCTGGCCACAAGAGAGCTGACCGCCATGGGTGTTGCAGGGTAGACTGCCCCGGTAGGTCAAATCAGTTGACTCCACAAAATCCCCGCCGCTCCCTTTGGGACAAAACCCGGCATCTTCCAGGGTTATCAACACTGTTATGGGGTAACAGTCATAAAGGGAAAGTAACTCGATATCCCCCGGAATCAGTCCTGCCATTTGAAAGGCCCGTTCAGCCGCCATCTTTACCGGGCTGCTAGTCAAGGAGGGGGCATAAAGGATGGAATTATGGGTGCAGGCTTCGCCCCAGCCCAGGATAGATATCGGAGAATGGGGCATATCGTAAGCTTCCTCCAAGCGGCTGACGGTTATTGCCGCCGCACCACTGCATGGGCGTACAATCTCCAGAAGATGAATGGGGTCAACAATCATGGGAGAAGATAATATCTCTTCTATCGTAATTGCTTTCTCATTAAAGAGGGCATATGGATTAGCCAGGGCATTCGTTCTCTGGTCTACGGCAATTTTAGCCAACTGCTCCGCTTTGGTTCCATATTCAAACATATGTCGCCGGGCTACCAGAGCATAACCGGAGTTGAAGCCCATCGGTCCCAAAGGCAGTTCATAATCTATTTCCGCCTGCGACATAACCGCTATCTTTCCTTCCCGGGTATTAAAGACCTGGCTGTCCCACACCCCTCCGCTCAGGCAAAGGCAGTGCCGGCAAATCCCCGCTGCTACCAACATTGATGCCCGAGCCACCGTTCCAACAGCACTGGCTCCTCCTAATTCAACCGTATTTAGGAAAACAGGTGAAAACTGTACGTATTCCGCCACCTGCGCCGGCCACATGAAGGAAGTGTCCTCACTGGGAGGAGTAAGCAGCAGTCCGTCAATATCCTTCTTGCCCAGCCCAGCATCCTTTATCGCCAGGGCTGCTGCTTCCGCCAGCAATTCCAGGCTTTTTCTTCCCCCGGAGTTTTTTATCGGTCTTAACTCACCTATACCAGAGATAGCAGCTCTTTGACCAGGTGCCATATATATTTCTCCTTTCAAAAGCGAAACATGATGATGGTATTTCCCCTATAAATTTAATTCAAGGAATATCAAAATGTGAACAATAGAACCCTGATTCCGCTGCAAAAAGTAATAATTATGCATCAGCTTGCATAAATATTCCGCTCGCAGTCTCCGCATGGGCAACACCAACGGCTCGTCTCGCGTCTCAAGGGGTACCGCGCTAATCTCCCGTCCATGGTCACAACCTTAATAGTGACACCCGCAGGGTGGAACACCAGGAGTACCCGCAGGGTGATAGCGCTCTCGCGACGTCCTGTCGCTCGCCCCCTTTCGCCGCAAAACTTCGCCGGGTGTTGCATCCATGCTTCGCCAACACTCGCTTTGCATATTTATGCAACCCTATGCAGCAAAAAGGGGTTTTTGCAGTAGAGTCAACCCTTAATATTCAAACATTTCTATCTTACTTGCTTAACCTCTGATTCCCAGGTAGATAAAATATGCCCCAAGGGCTAAAAGAAAAACACCGCAGCCTAAGATTAAGATGCGAAAAACAGAATCGTTCAAAACCCTGCGTCCCCCGCAAATCGCTGCTGCCACCAGGGAATACCAGCCCAGGTCGGCCAGGATATGACCGGAAAAAAAGGTAACAATCCCGGCACTTCCACTTTTTAGAGCCAGGCTGAGATAGCCTAATCCAATGGTAAGCCACCACAAGGACCAGTAGGGGTTGGCCAAACTAATCAAAATGCCCCCGGCTACCGGGTGTAAACTTCTTCCCCGAGTATATTTCCCCGATGGCTCCATAACTGAGGGTGAAAGTATTTCTGAGCTTGCATCAAAATGGGCAAGAACCTCACCTGCTTCCTTCTCCTCCTCCTCAGCTTTCAATTTAAACGAGGAAAATGCTCCCTGCAGTCCATCCCTGACCAGGCTCAAACCCATCAAAATGAGAAAGAATCCCCCCAGCAGAGCTATAGTGTGAAATACCGCCTGCTGTTTCAAATATACGGACAAGCCGCCCAGGATGGCCAGAATCAAGGCCAGTTCAAGAGTAGCATGTCCCAGAATGGTTAAGGGTGCCGCCCGGAATCCCCGTTTAAGCGTTTCCGCCACCGTAAAGCTCAGCAAGGGTCCCGGTACAATAGCTCCCGAAAGCCCGGTAATAAAAGCAGTAGCGAAAATAAATAATAAAGTCGTGGTCCAATCCCTCCTGTATGATATTCTTCTCCTGCTGTCAGCCTGGCTTTATCCCCGGCAAAGCTTTATTCTTTTAAGCATCGGATGAAACTGCGGAGCAGTTTCATCACAGCACTTGCAACGAGGGCGGGTGATTGGAACCCGTTGCCTGTTTTGTTAATAGGACACCGCTTAAAGAAGCAGGGGACGTAATTCACCTCGTTATAGCAGGTTTATTTAGCCTGAATATATAAAATAATAAACTATAAGGACAAGCCCGTGGGAATTTTATCCTTGAAACTTCTGTCTTCGGATTCCATACTAGTATTTATAGTCGGCTATGATTACCAGTCTTTAACCCAAGCTTTTATATCTCCATAGCGCATTAATCTAATCTGTTGGATTATGAGCTCGGCTCAAGCATCTGACAAAAATATGTCTTGATGAAAGGAAACAATTAATGAAGCGCAAGATTTTCCTGGAGAAATATGCTTTTGTTGTCGTCTTGCTGCTCGTCATTATCCTGGCCTTGGCCTGGGTACTGTGGAACCGACCACCCTTGGCAGCAAACGCGGCTCTCCCCCGTCCGGATGCCCTGGAGCTTTTACTGCTTGCAGCTATCGGCATTATGGCTGGTTGCTTCGGGGGCTTGCTGGGCATCGGGGGTGGAATCATCATGCTGCCCCTGCTTAAGTTCGGCTTCAACTATTCCACCACTATGGCCGTTGGCACCACCCTTTTCGCAGTTATCTTTACGGCTATTTCCGGCGGTTATGCCCACTTCTTTCGCGGCAACGCTCACCGCCCGAGCATAGCCTATATTTCTCTGGGAGGAGTTGGGGGTATTTTACTGGGCTCCTTCTTTTTCCAAATGCTGGCTACGCAGATGAAACTGCTCAATCTGGTTCTGGGCCTTTTCTTTGTGTTCCCCGGTTTTTTTATGATCTGGGAAAGCCTTTTTTCCCGGCAAAATGAAGCAGTGGAAAGTCAAAACATTAGAGAAAAACCATTAGGATTATCTGTTCTTGGTATGACGGTAGGTTTTCTAACCGGCATTCTGGGCCTGGGGGGAGGATACCTGCTGGTTCCGGGAATGACTTACTTTTTCGGCTACCCGATTTACCTGGCCGTGGGTACTTCCCTGGTTTCAGTAATTCCCATAACCATTGTGGGGGGCAGTATCAAGCTGCTGCAAAGCTATGTTTTGCTGGAGGCCTCCCTGGCCCTGGCGGCAGGAGCCATAATAGGAGCCCAACTGGGAGCAGCCAGTATAAAAAATTTCAAGCCTGCTACCCTGAAGTTTCTTTTCGGGCTGTATTTTTCCTATGCCGCCATCCGGCTTATCAGCAGTTTCTGGTTCTAGATTTACTCATTCTTCCTTCCCATCCACCAGTTTTTTTAATCTTTCTCCCGGCGAATGGCAACCGGCCAGCTGCGATCACCTACTTATTTCCCCTTCCATGAACCAATTCTGCAATGGCTCCAAAATAACGGAGCAGGTCCATAATAATCACATCATTGTGCCCGGCTCCGGGGATTACCAGCATCTCCTTCTCCTGGCTGCCCAGTTGCTCAAATACCAGCTTCCCTTCCCGCAGGTAGACCAGGTTATCTTCCTCCCCGTGAATCACCAGAGCCGGAAGCCTAATCTCTCCCAGCATCTGCAGGCATTCCTGCTCTATCGGTTCCATTACCCGGTAGTCAGCGGGCAATTCCAGACCTTTAATCAATCTGGTTAAAGAGGCAAAGCCGCTTTCAATAACCAGTCCCCGAACTTCCTGTTGATAATGAAAGGCCAGTTCCAGGGCGGAAATGCTCCCCAGCGACCGGCCCATGAGCCAGAGCTCGGGATTAAACTCCCGCCGGGAAAGTTCCTCTCTCACCGCGCGAAAAATCCGGTGGGCATCCTCAACTAAATGAACAAAAGTGGGACTGCCGCTGCTGCCCCCATAACCCCGGTAATCAGCCACCACCAGGTTTATTCTTTGCGCGTTGTAAAGCCGGGAAATTTCATCGTAGTCGCTTACCACTTCACCGTTGCCATGGAAATAGAGCATCCAGGGCCATTCTTTATTTCCTGGATAAAAACGGCAGTGAACAAAAACTTCTTTTTCAGTTTCTACCGGCACCTGGAAATCAAAACTCCCCGGCGGAGCGGGACGGAGTTCCCTGCGAGGAAAAAATAAAAAATCCAGCAACACTGGCTGGTCTAACAAAGCATAATCCGGCATAATCATCCCCCTTTCGCAAGCCTTCTGGCTTCTTAAAAGAATTCGCCATATTTAGGCTTAATTCCTGCTTTTGGAAAACTTAGATTGATTCCACTGCCAAAACCTCTTTTTACAACCGCCGACCAACAACCAATAACCCCTTGCCCCATTTTTTAACAGATAAATAAGATTTTGCTTCTTGCAGTGGAATCAGCCTTCTATTGCTGTGCTATCTCCACAACCCCCATCTTCATCAAACGCTCTTTCAGCCCGGTATCCCGGCTGCGGGGTTTGTCGTTGTTTATGGCGATGTGTAAAGCTTTTTTGCTTCCTATGATTATTACCAGTTTGCGGGCCCGGGTAACTCCGGTGTAGAGCAAGTTGCGCTGCAGGAGTATATAGTGTTGTTCCAAAAGCGGAATAATTACCGCCGGGTATTCACTGCCCTGCGCCTTGTGAATGGAACAGGCATAGGCCAGTTGCAGCTCATCAAGCTGCGAAAAGTCATAAGAGACCGGATAGTCTTCAAATTCTACTTCCAATTCCTGTTCTTCCACATCAAATCGTTTTACCCAGCCAATATCGCCGTTGTATACGCCTTTATCGTAATTATTGACCAGCTGCATAACCTTGTCACCGATTTTAAAATTCCTTCCACCCCGGCTTATTCCTTGCTGCCTGGGGTTGAGCACCTGCTGCAACTCCACATTTAAATTACTGACCCCAATAAGTCCCCGGTTCATGGGAGTCAAAACCTGAATATCCCTGATGGGGTGAAAATTGAAATAACGGGGAATACGGCTGCGGCAGAGACCCAGGATTTTCTGCAGAGCTTTTTCCGCATCTTTTTCCTCCATAAAATAAAAATCACTTTCCTCCCCGGCCTCCGGCAGGAAAGGGAATTTGCCCTGGTTGATACGGTGGGCATTATAGACTATCCGACTTCCCTTCGCCTGGCGGAAAATATCGGTTAATTCGATTACCGGGAATCTTCCCGATTCGATCAGATCCTGCAGAACATTGCCCGGACCTACTGAAGGAAGCTGGTTAACATCCCCTACTAATATCAAAATGGCCTGCGGAGGAATAGCTTTCAAGAGGTTGTACATAAGCAGGCTGTCAATCATGGAGCTTTCATCGACAATTACCACATCCGTATTCAAGGGGTTCTCCCGGTTCCGGGCAAAGCCCCCCTCACGGGGGCTGAATTCCAGCAAGCGGTGAATGGTCATAGCTTCCAAACCGGTGCTTTCCCGCAGGCGACGGGCCGCCCGTCCGGTGGGAGCCGCCATGGTAATCTTAAGCTTTAAGGCCGCAAATATACGGGTGATGGCATTAACTATCGTGGTTTTGCCGGTCCCCGGTCCCCCGGTAATAATCATTATCTTTTCACTTACCGCAGTAGCTACGGCTTCTTTTTGCCTGGCTGCCAGCTTAATCTTAAGTTTTTGGCCCACCCAATCCACAGCCTTTTCCACATCAATGGGACGAACTACGCTCTTTTCTTCCTGTAAAGCGAGGAGTAAACGAGCACTCTGCAGCTCGGCAATAAAAAAGGGCATCAAGTAAATAGCCGTGGTTTCAGCTTCGCCATCTGCTCTCGTACCCATCATAGTCTCAGCTACCAGGCGGCGCTCACGCAGCAATTCCTCCAGAGCCTGCTCCACCACTTCAGCAGTGATTTGCAAGGCTTCTTCCGCCTTCTCCAGCAGCAAGGCCCGGGGGCAATACACATGCCCATCGTTCATGTACTGGTTTAAAACAAATATTATCCCTTCCCTGGCCCGCAGCAATGAATTGGGGTCAATTCCTAATTGCTGGGCTATGCGGTCGGCGGTCAAAAAGCCGATGCCTCGAACCTCCGCAGCCAGGCGATAAGGGTTTTCCTTGACTACCTGGATGGCCTCTTTCTCGTAACGCTGGTATATTTTAGCGGCATAGGAAGCGGCTACCCCGTGCCCTTGCAGAAATATCATGATTTCTTTTACTTCTCTCTGCTCTTCCCAAGCCTGGGTAATCATCTCCACCCGCTTGGGTCCGATTCCGTTGACCTCCTGCAGCCGGTCCGGTTGCTTCTCAATGATATCCAGGGCCTCCACCCCAAAGCGCTGCACTATTCTTTTGGCCATAACCGGCCCTATTCCCTTGATAAGCCCGGAACCCAGGTATTTTTCCATTCCCCGTACCGTGGCCGGTACTATGGTTTCGTAAGAATCTACCTGAAATTGCAGGCCGAATTTGGGGTTATGCAGCCACCGCCCCGTTAGTTGCAGGGATTCTCCAGGATTTACCCCTACCATATTGCCCACTACGGAGCTCAACTCGCGTTTCCCTTTTTCTTTGAGTTTAGCCACCACAAAGTTGCTTTCTTCGTTGCAATAGCTTATCCTTTCCAAATATCCATAGATGGTTTCCATCCCGGCCTCCCATTTGACTCAAGTACACAGTATTTCCTTTTCCCTTCTTATTAATTTAGCACAAATTGGCCGGAATTGCCCTCCCTAGCTTTCTGCCTTCACCCGGGTAAGGCGCATGCCATTCAAGGTCACCAGCAAGGAAGTTCCCATATCTCCGGCTACCGCCAGCCACAGGGTAAGCCATCCCGGTATTACCAGAGACAGTATTGCCGCTTTTAGAAGCAGCGAAAAAACTATATTCTGGCGAATAATTCGCAAAGTTCTGCGCCCTAATTCCACCGTATAAGGCAGCCGGGATAGGTCATCAGCCATCAAAGCGATATCCGCTGTTTCCAGGGCCGCATCGCTACCGGCCACCCCCATGGCAATGCCCACCGTAGATATGGCCAGGGCCGGAGCATCATTGACCCCATCTCCTACCATGGCTACTTTCTCATATTTCTCCAGCAAAGCCCTGACAGCCTGCACCTTGTCCTCAGGCAGCAACCCGGCCTGGTACTCATCTACATTAGCAGAGAGAGCCATGGCCCGGGCGGCTCTTTCATTATCTCCACTCAAAATAATGCTCTTCTTTATTCCTTTCTTCTTCAACTGCCTTATGGCTTCCCGGCTGTTTTCCCGCAACTCGTCCGCCAGGGCAATTATACCCAGAAGTTCTTTTTCATCCCCCAGCAGAATCAGGGTTTTCCCGGCCCCTTCTAATTCCGCTATCAATTCCTCCTGCCCCTGTATAGCTATACCAACTTCGCTAAACAAACGCTGGTTGCCAACATAGCAGCTCTTCCCCCCGATTTCAGCAGCGGCCCCCCGGCCGCTCATGGCCCGGAAATTGCTCACTTCAGCCAGTTCCAGCCCCAGTTTGCGCGCCTGTTCTACCACTGTTTCCGCCAGGGGATGCTCAGAGCGTGCTTCCAGGGATGCCGCCCGGCGCAAAACTTCATTTTTGTCAAGCCCCCTGCTACTGATAATATCTGTTATTCTCGGTTTTCCCCGGGTCAGGGTTCCGGTTTTGTCAAAAGCCAGTACTTTGATTCTCCCCATTTCCTCCAGGTGCACTCCCCCTTTGACAAGAACCCCGTTGCGGGCTGCCGTCCCTATGGCTGATACTATGGCCACCGGGGTAGATATTATTAAGGCACAGGGACAGGCTACCAGAAGCATGGCCAGAGCTTCATAAAACCACTTTTCGCCTGGCTGTCCAAAAAGCAGCGGTGGAAGCAAAGCCACCAGGATGGCCGCCAGGATAACCGCCGGGGTATAATAGCGGGCAAAGCGATCCACAAACTGCTGTGAGGGCGCCCTCTGCTCCTCGGCCTCCTCAATCATGGCAATAATCCGGTTGATGGTATTATCCTCAGCCAGGCGCTCCACTTCCACCTCCAGGGCCCCCCAACTATTCATGGTACCTGCATATACCCGCTCACCCGGTCCTTTATCCACTGGAATAGACTCCCCGGTAATAGAAGCTTCGTTCAGGGCGGATGAACCCTTCAATATCACTCCGTCCATGGCTATTTTCTCCCCGGGACGCACTATAAAAATATCTCCCACAACGATACTCTCTACCGGCATGACCTGCTCCAGACCATTGCGGCGTACCAAAGCTTCTGGCGGAGCCAAATCCATCAAAGCTCTAACCGAGTTCCTGGTCTTGTCCATGCTGTATCCCTGCAGGGCATTACCCAGGGAAAAAAGAAACACCACCACGGCAGCTTCGGCCAACTGTCCTATGGCCACAGCTCCACTGGCCGCCAGTATCATCAGCAGGTTCATATCCGCTTCCCAGCTAGTCAAAAGTAAGGCCAACCCTGCCCGGGCCGGCAGGTAGCCCCCCAGGACAATAGCCAGTAAATAACTGGCATGAACCCAGCTTTCCGGCATTTGCAGGATTTGCAGGCTGACCGCGATAAGAAGCAGCAGTCCGGATAGAAGGGTGGATAAATAATATTTATTGCTCTTCCATAAAGAAATTTTCTCTTCTGCAGCAGGAGCCCCCTCCTCGCGTCCCCGGTAGCCCATTTTTTCTATTACCTTCAGGATCTCGGACAGGGGAATCTGGTGGCTAATTTTCATTTTGGCAGCGGCAAAATTCACCCGGGCATCTTTAACCCCGGACATGGCCAGTATAGTTCTCTCCAATTTAGCGGCACAATCGGCACAGTCCAAGCCTTCCAGCCGGATTACGCTGCTCTTGCTGTTCGGAAAAGCCGGCGGGAAAGCTCCCGCAAAACTCGCCTGGCTACCCGCTCTGCCCTCAAAGGCCTCTTCCCTTGCTTCATATCCCAATAGCCGCAGCGATGCTATAATCCGGGTGCTGTCGGTAAGAAACGGGTTATAGCTGTATTCCATGCGGCTTGTTTCGGCCTCGAAATGGACTTCCAGAATTCCAGGCCAGCCCCGCATCTTCTCTTCCAGGCTGCTCCCATCAAGCTCTCCCTGAGCAAATAGGCGCAAGCAGCCTCTCTCGGCAATATCCTCCATTCGTATAGCCATTCCCGACATATAAAGCACTTCCTTCTTTATTAGTGGAGGTGTTCTCCTCACTCATTAACATGCTCCAATCCCTGGGCAAAAAGAGTTCTAACATGATCATCCGCCAGGGAATAATACACTACCTTCCCTTCCCGGCGAAACTTAACCAGCTTCTGGCTGCGCAATACCCGCAGCTGATGCGAAACCGCCGAATCAGACATATCAATAACAGCCGCCAGGTCACATACGCACAACTCCTGCTGCATCAGCGCGGAGAGTATTCTAAGCCTGGTAGCATCCCCCAGGGTTTTGAAAATATCCGCCAAAGCCATTACCGTATCTTCAGCCAGCCTCTCCCGGCGAGCCAAATTCACCTTATCTTCATGAATACACTGGACTTCACAGCAATCTTCCCCAGCCGTTGTCATTGAATCCCTCACTTCCAATCCTACATTTGAATAATTGTTCATATGTTTGTTTTATTATCACCCTTTCCGGCAGATTAATCAAGCAGAAAAAAGAAGAGATTTAAGGATATGGAAAAGGGAGATTGTAAGGGCATTCCAATAAACGAGAGGTTCAAAAGATAATATCATTGATGTCACTGCAAAAAGTCATTTTTCAAAATTAACACTGCCATATCTAGTATAATGGTGAGGTTTTGAACACCATATGTAGCGTTGAGTATACCCGGGAACAGGTTTTTTGCAGTGGCATCATCATTACATTTCGACTTAAGATAAACTATCATTAGAGATATAATTACGGTATCCTGTATTTAGGAGGTTGATTATTTTGGATAAAAAACAGAAATACTCCTATTGGGAAGATATAGAAACTGCCCGAGCTATACTATCAGCGGGCCGTTATCTTTATGTGGTATTTATGTGCCAGCAACCGATTGAGAAACTAGTTAAAGGGTTGTATGTCCTATTCTGCGAAGAAGAGCCGCCTCGGACTCATAGCATATCCATGGTTTTTAAAAAAATCATTGAATTCCAACCTGATATATTTGAGGATTTGGAAGCCTACCGTAAGAAACGAGAGCAATATGGTTCCTTTTTCGTAAAACTTTTAGCATACTACATCGCGGAAAGATATCCTTCCTATAAGGAAAAGCTCTCTCAAACAGTTGACCGGCAGGAAGCTACTGAAGTTCTTACCACCACCGAGGAGGTTTTTAAATGGTTACTATCCCTGAAACAGTACGCTCCGGAGTAAAAAAATATATAGAGAGGTTAAGGCAAGAAATCCCCGTAGAAAAGGCCTTGCTATTTGGCTCTTACGCCCGGGGTACATATGATAGTGGCAGTGATATAGACCTGGCCATTTTTTCGGATTATTTTCAAGGTATGAGAAGAGTAGATGGAATAGCATTTCTTCTTAGCCGGGCGGATGAAATTGACCTGGATCTCGAACCCCTGGCATTTACTTGTGATGAGTATAGGGAGAAAATTGGATTGGTTGACGAGATTATTAGAAACGGTATTGAAATCTAAGCTCAGTAATGACTCTACTGCAAAAACCCCTTTTGTTGCATGAGGGTTGCATAAATATACAAA
>ENA-UOOR01001644-UOOR01001644.1-fermentation-metagenome-genome-assembly--contig:-NODE-1644-length-25527-cov-26.132067_pt1 | contig 25527 bp, 22 predicted proteins | sample MGYA00245780_ERZ724029 | MGnify/ENA primary metagenome ERZ724029 (study PRJEB28704, sample SAMN03018315) | fermentation metagenome | biome: anthropogenic terrestrial biome; feature: soil... | reverse complement strand
ACCATGTAAGGTACGGGGACACACCTCTTTAAAGGAAGGGGGACACACCTCTTTAAAGGAAGGGGGACACACCTCTATTATAGGGAAAGTCTCTGCGGGTAAGAGGAATGTCCCCGTACTTGGGAAAGTCAATGCGGGTAAGAGGAATGTCCCCGTACTTGGGAAAGCCTCTGCGGGTTAGAGGAATGTCCCTGTACTTGGGAAAGTCAATGCGGGTTAGAGGAATGTCCCCGTACTTGGGAAAGCCTCTGCGGGTTAGAGGAATGTCCCCGTACTTGGGAAAGTCTCTGCGGGTTAGAGGAATGTCCCCGTACTTGGGAAAGTCAATGCAGGTAAGGGGAATATCCCCAATTTGGGGATTGTCTGTGGTGTAAGAATAATGTACCGGGAAAGGATGGTTATTGTGAATTTATTAAATTATCTAATAATGGGATTCGTCTTTGGAGGAATCGGAACTTCAATAGGAGGATTAATTTCAATATTGATATATAAGCCAAGTGATAAAATGGTTTCCGGAATTTTAAGCTATGCTGCAGGAATTATGCTTGCGGTAACATCTTTTGATCTTGTGCCTGAAGCATATAAAATCGGCGGATTCTTTATAGTTACATTAGGTCTTGCGATCGGTCTTATGATTGTTTTTTGTGCAAATGATATGATTCCCGTCAAAAAATTAAACCAATATAAAGGAAAAAAGTTAAACTATATTAGAATGAGTTTAATTATTATAATCAGTTTAAGCTTACATAATTTCCCGGAGGGTGTGGCTGTGGGCTCCAGCTATGTTTACTCGGATAATTTAGGCATAAAAATAGGAATACTCATTGCAGCCCATGATATACCGGAAGGCATAAGCGTTGGTATCCCCTTGATTATGGCAGGTGTATCTCCTGCTATGGTATTATTTTTGACTCTTCTTACAGGAGTTCCTACTGCCCTCGGGGCGGCATTCGGAGCAGTAATAGGAGGAATTTCAGATTACTTCACAGCTTTTTGTCTTTCAACCGCAGCAAGCAGCATGCTTTATGTTTCAGCAAATGAATTAATACCCGAAGCAAAGATTCTTTACAGCGGTAAGAGCAGCTCAATATTTTTGTTGCTTGGCTTTATGAGCGGATGCTATTTATCCTTTGCTGTTTAATTATGAAAATAAGGTCTATCGCCATCGGACTCCGCAGTCTCATTCACCAATTTATTTGCTCCTTACGTCTCATAAATTGGGAATTCGTTGCGAATGACCTACCGCTATTTTTCGGAAAAAACACTCCGAAAAATAGGGTTAGGACATCTCCATTTCATCCAAGGTCAAGCCATAGCCTTCTAAAAATTCATCCATAAATATTCTAACATCAGGCATATTCATTTTTTCTATTTCATTTAATATTGATTGCTTTGCTTTTAAAAATTCCTTGTTTCCTGATTTTTCTTCTTCGATGCATTTAATATATGCACTTATTTTATCTGCCGCTTTTATGGTCTTCCATATTTCTTTCTCATTTTCCTTAGGTATTAAAACATCTTCAAATTCATCTTTAAAATCATCGGGAAGCATATTCAAAAGCCTTTCATTTACTGATAATTCCACTTCCTTATAAGCCGATTTAATTACGGAATTATAATATTTCACCGGTGTCGGCATATCTCCGGTAAATATTTCAGCCGCATCGTGATAAATAGCATAAAGAGCCGTTCTTTCCGGATTTACATCCATGTTCAGCCGTTTCTTCCGTATAACGGACAAGGCATGAGCAATTACCGCAACATCAAGGCTGTGTTCAGATACATTTTCTTCCTTGGTACTTCTCATTAATCCCCAACGGTTAATGTATTTCATTCTTGAAATAAATGCAAAAAAATTGGACTTTTTCATGATTTTCTCCCTAAAATACGCAGTTTTGCCATGCCGTGCCATTTTGAGCCGCAGGCTAAAGATGACTAACCCTATTTTATTATTAGCTCACTTATTTTATTGTTTGTATCAATACTGTGCACCTGCATTTTATTTTCGGATAATGTGTACAAATAATCACCGATGTATATTATTCTTTTGATTTCATCTCCGTATGCCTTGTCTGATTCCTTGTGTGTTATCATATTTTTTAAGTTAATGCTGTCATCAGTAACATTATAAATATATGCTCCGTTAAAATCACTCTTATAACCATCTGTTGTTCTGTTTAAAGGAAATGCCATTATCCCCTTGCCCAAAGAGAACATCAGTGCCTTGTGATTGTATAATACTTCTGAATATGTTCCTGCCTTCCCGATTATTTCGGTAAATGTTTCCTTCGGTTTAGTGACATTTGTAACATCAAACATTGAAATTTTTAAGCCTCCGGTTACGGTTCCTCCCCACTGGTTTTCTTCCGTATCATATCCGAAGCCTAATATATGATTTTCATCAACCATATGCAAATATGTGCTGTATCCCGGAATTTTAAGCATTCCTTTTAATTCCGGAGCTTTTGGATTTGATGTGTCAATTACAAACAAGGGGTCAACCTGCCTGAATGTTACCATGTACACCCTGTTTCCGGCGAAGCGTGTGCTGTAAATTCTTTCACCTTCGGCTAAACCTTCTAATTTACCTAATGCTTTTAAATTTTCATCTAAAATATATACATTATTTTTGGATGTATCATTCCACATATCACCGGTGGTTGTTGCAATTCTGAAATTACCGTTATGCTCATCCATTGAGAATTGATTAATTATGGTTCCCGGAACTTCACCCTGAACAGCTGTACCTATTTTTCCCTTATCCAATTTAAATTTATAGATTACCGTACTTGTTGTATATTCCGGACTAAATGCTTCAATCTGACTAATTCCGTAATCATAGGAATAATCATTTACCGCTGCGTACAGGCTTTCCTGGGATACATAAATTATATCGGAGCCGCCTAAGAACACCTCCACATCCGGCTTGGATGCTTTATATGACAAATCGATTCCAATTGTATACATATATCTTGAATTGATATAGTTGGGGAAATACTTGATTTTATCATATCCATATTCATGCTTCTCATTATTTAGCACATCCGTATAATATGGAAGAGGTATTTCTATATCCTTTTTATCATAATAGTTAAATCCTATGTTAATATATTTGTTGCTTATCAAATATAGGCTGTCATCAATCACCCTGCCGGATAAATAATTGCCGTCAAAAAGATATTCCCTTTCAAGTATGGGTTTTTCAATATTCTCTATGTTATAAATCAGCACATTTGTCCTGTCCTCATAATTTCCGGGGGGCATTATAGAAGGCTTTATTGTATTGATACCGTCCATTGGCTCATTCATAATATAAAAATAGTTATTTTGACCGATTACAATCAGCTTGTTTCCTGCAGTAAAAATTTCAATTATGTTGGTGTTCTCAGGAATTGTTACTGTATTGACAACCTTCGGAGCATTTGGATCAGAATCAATTATTTTCAGCCCTGTGCTTGTATTGATATATATGTATTTTCCGTCATTTTTAATGATATCTCCTTCCTGGACACCTTCAACCTGATTGTTTGTATCGGATTTATCCGTGCCGGAGGCTGCAGCGGACTCGGATTTCATGGCTTCGGGGGTCTCGGGAGCCATGACGGGGGCTTCAATTGATATGGAATCATCTGCTATATTGTTTACAACGCTTCTATCCATCCAAACATAATTATAAAGTTTTGAACTGTACTCTAACAAAGCAATTAAGTTTTCCTTTGTACCAACAGTAGAAATTATGTTTTTATCAACAGGGACAGTGTTATTTTTAGTAATATAAATTGAGCCTTCATTTCCGTCCCACCTTACTGTATGTCCTAAACTTTCAGCAATAAACCTGAGGGGAGCGAATGTCCTGCTGTTTATCATCTTCGTGGATACATCAATATCCTTGACAATACCGTTAACAATTACCTTATCCTTGCCCAAAATCATTTCTATTTCATTGTTGTCATCCTTAATAACCACTTCCTGAAGACTTTTGTTCCAGTCTACCTTGGCGCCTAACTTTTCAAAAACACCTCTTAACGGTATCAATGTTCTTCCGTTTTCTATGAAGGGCTCAACATCAAATAATACCTTTTCATTATCCACATAAATTTTTATTCCGTCTTGAGCAAAAGCTGTAATACTTAAACATAAAATTAAAATTAGGGTCATCACAAATATTTTATTAATATTTTTCATAATCTCACCTCTTATTCCCTTTGACGTATTTTAATAATTTATTGTTCCTAATTATACCATAAAAGTTTATTTGCGAAACATAAAAAAATGGTTCATCTTTTGATTATTGACAAACCACATTTATGTCATCCTGAGCAATAGCCCGGGATGACAAATTTCAACTTTATTTAGCTTTGAATGTGCTGCAGCAGGTTTCCGCAGGAACGACCGCATTTTTTCCGTTAATTATAATATCGGCTGCTTCACACCGCTGAGATTCATTATAGGCACATTTTAAAGCCTCGCATTTTATATACGTGTCACTCAGCGGCTCCTTCACGGAGCTTTGTATGCCGGGTTTCTGCTCAATAAATGTATCGCAGTTGGTTGAACGGCTTTCATCTGCCCTTTTTCCCTCAACAGCAACCGTCGGAGCTGTACATCCCAATCTTTTATTAAAATAACAATTTGTTACAGTGCATTTAATTTCCGCCATGGCATATCTCCTTTCATCAATGGTTCGATTAGTTTATCCCAAAGATGTTTAATTATGCCTTTACCTGTAATATGCCAACAATAAATCGACCATTCTGCCGTAGCTCCTCACTCCGTCCTGCTGGTTATTTGCTTTCAGATAAGTGTCATTTATTTTGTCGGCTACTTCCGAAACCTTTGTATCAAACTGCTTCCAATAATTTCTTGAGAATTCCATATCTTTTATTACATCCTCCGAATACAGATTATAAAGACGTACAAATTCATCATAATCTGCAGAATATAAAGCATTCATCGAATAAGTCAGCGCCGTCATTGTTCCGCTGTAATAAAAGTCATCGTATCCTGATTTAATGCTTGCCAAATATGCTATGAAATTTGCTTCATCCTCCCTCATAAATCCCCTTAAATGAACCAATTCATGAAGCATCACTGAAGGAATCTGATATGGGGGTATATGAACATTAACATTTGCTTCAAATGTAAAAGGAAAAAATACCCCCGTTATTCCTAAATAGGACATTATCTTTGAATGTTTAACAGCCTTGGGAGACGAGAATCCTCCCTTCAAAACTTTGTATTTTTCAGATATTTTATTCATGGCATCTTTGGCTCTCCCGGCAGTTTCATAATAATTGTCGAATAATTGTGCAGTTCCGGAATCATCGGTGCTAAGCTTTGCCCTGTATTCATTTGCATCTTCAATTAAAACTTCACAGAGTGTTATCAGCTCCTGCTTGGAAGATTTCTTAATTTTCAAGCCGCTGTAATAGGTAAATTCATATCTGTAATAATTGATTCCGCAAAATAAAACAAAAACAAAATACACCACTGAAAAAAATGAGGCTATTCCAAAAATGTATTTTTTAATATATGCAGATGTCCTGCTTTTCACAGTCTTCACTATGATAACTGCTGTTAACAATATTATTGTCAATATAAAGACAATTATGATCAGCTCTGCTAAGGAGCGGTTAGTTATAAATGAAATCAATCCCCAGGTTTTAACAAATATGGGGTAAATATTAACAGCGTAATACTCTGCATAGCTTGAATTGTTTTTTACAAATAGCGTAATTAAAACCGATATCGAAATCAGTGCTATAATCCACTTATTTTTATATTTCAAATTTTTCATATTAATACCTTTTACCGTTGAGCCGTAATTACCCTGATGAGCATGGCAATTCTTTCAATCTTCGTTGTGATGGGTCAGCCATATCCCGCTGCCTATTGCAATATTTTACTATAGTTGCTAACATGTTTCAAGATAATTTAACCCCCGGATTATGAGCCGAGGGTTTTAATTGCTTATACCTATTTTACTTCTGTTACTTCATAACCGGCATCGGTTACTGCCTTTGTTAAAACATCGCTGTCTACATTTTTACTTAATGTTACATCTGCTGATTTTTTTTCTAAATCAACCACTGCATTTTCCACTCCGTCCACTGCCTTCAGCGCCTTTTCAACAGCTGCCTTGCAATGTCCGCAGCTCATTCCCTCAACTGTTAATACCTTATTCATTTCATTTCCTCCATTATTATTTTTTGTTGTTTTTTCTTTATTATACGAAACATCTGTTTCTTTTGAATAAACATTTAAAGCTTCCTTTGCCATTCTCGCCGGCTTAAAGAATTTCAGCCTCAATGCGTTTGACACTACCGAAACCGAGCTTAAGCTCATGGCACCTCCGGCAAACATGGGGTTAAGCTTCCATCCCAATATGCTGTAAAATACTCCTGCCGCCAATGGTATACCGATTGTATTATAAATAAATGCCCAGAATAAATTTTGCTTTATATTTCTGATTGTAGCCTTGCTCAATTGAACTGCCGTTACAGCATCCATTAAATCACTTCTTATAAGCACTATGTCCGCTGATTCTATGGCAACATCCGTTCCTGCTCCTATGGCAATTCCTACATCTGCCCTGGCAAGCGCCGGAGCATCATTGATACCGTCACCAATCATGGCAACCTTTCTGCCCTGCTCCTGAATTTTTCTTATTTCCCTTTCCTTATCCTGAGGCAATACTTCCGCAACGGCTCTTGAAATATTCAGCTGTTTTCTGATTGCTTCCGCTGTTTTTTTATTGTCACCCGTAAGCATTACAACTTCAATACCCATTGCTTCAAATTCCTTGATTGCCGCTTCACTTGTAGGCTTAACAATATCAGCCACCGATATTATACCCAATACACTATTTTCATCCGCAAAATATAAAGGTGTTTTTCCTTCTTCCGCAAATTTCATACTTTTTTCTTCAAAGTCCTTGATATTTATATTTTGCTCGTTTATTAATCTTAAATTACCAAGATAATACTTTTTGTTATTAATTGCAGCTATTAAGCCTTGCCCGGGAATTGCTTCAAAATTTTCCACGTCGTATAAATCCAAGCTTAAATTTTTAGCTTCCTCAACTATTGCATCTGCTAAAGGATGTTCTGAGCCCTTCTCTGCGGATGCGGCTATTCTTAACATTTCAGTTTCATCTATTCCGTCGGTAACAAGGTCTGTAACTCTTGGTTTACCTTCGGTTATTGTTCCTGTTTTATCCATAACGACTGTTTGTATATGGTGGGCTATTTCCAATGCTTCAGCCGACTTAATAAGTATTCCGTTTTCGGCTCCCTTTCCGGTGCCAACCATTATTGCGGTTGGTGTTGCAAGCCCTAATGCACAGGGGCAGGAAATAACCAACACTGCAATTCCTATTGAAAGGGCAAACTCGAAATCCGCTCCCAAGATCAGCCATACTATCGTTGCCGCAACAGCTACGGCAATTACTACAGGTACGAATATACCGCTTATCCTGTCAGCCATTTTTGAAATCGGTGCCTTAGAGGAGCTTGCTTCCTCAACCAATTTGATTATCTGAGACAACGTGGTATCATCTCCCACCTTTTGAGCTTCGAATTTAAAAAAGCCTGATTTATTGATGCTGGCACCTATTACTTTGTCTCCAATCTTTTTTTCCACAGGGATACTTTCACCCGTCAGCATGGATTCATCTATTGAAGAATTGCCGAATATGATTGTTCCGTCAACAGGAACCGACTGACCTGGTTTAACAATTACAATATCGCCCATTACCACATCTTCAACTGGAATTTCTTCCTCTATACCGTTTCTTTCGACCAAGGCTGTCTTTGGAGATAAATCCATCAGCTTTTTAATGGCATCCGAAGTTCTTCCCTTAGCTCTTGCTTCCAAAAACTTACCCAATGTTATTAAGGCTAAAACTACCGCAGCAGATTCAAAATATAAATCCATTGAAAACTGCATTACCATGTCCATATCCATATGTCCGAGACCATAGCCTATTTTATATATTGCATAAATTCCGTAAGCTGTTGCCGCAGATGTACCTATGGCAATCAAAGAATCCATATTTGGGGAGCCTTTAAACAAAGTTTTAAATCCAATTCTGTAATATTTGCTGTTTATAATCATAACCGGCAGGCACAATAAAAACTGTGTGAATGCAAATATCAATGAATTTTCCATTCCGTGAAATATGTTAGGAAGTGGCCAATTAAGCATATGACCCATTGAAATATAGAATAAGGGAACCGCAAATACAAAAGATACGATTAATCTTTTTTTCATTTCTTTAATTTCAGATTTATCATCCGTATCGGCAGCCTTTTTTGTTTCGGCTTTTCGTTTTTCAGCCAAGGATGCGCCATAACCGGTATCTTCAACCACCTTTATTATGTTCCCGTCACTTAACACCGATTCATCATATTTAACCGTCATGCTGTTTGTAAGTAAATTTACATTTGTTTCTATGACGCCATCCGTTTTTTTTATATTCTTCTCAATCCTTGCAGAACATGCGGAACACGTCATGCCTGTAACATCAAATTTTTGTGTCTTCATTTAAATCACCTCTTATTTAGAAACCTTGTTAATTATTGAAATAATTTCGTCGATTTTTTCATCTTCATTTCCTTCATTAAATGCTTCCTTTACGCACATATGCAAATGAGCCTTCAAAATTTCATTGTTGGCTTTTTTAAGAATTGACTGAACGGCTAATAATTGATTTGAAATATCAATGCAATATCTATCTTCATCAACCATTTTGGAAATACCTTCAATCTGCCCTGCGGCGGTTTTTAATAATCTATTAATTTTATCCTTATCGGCTTTCATTTATCCACCTCTTGTTATTCAATACTACCCCCCTGGGGGGTATATTCATAATAAATCACTTAGTTTTATTTGTCAATAGCCAATAAAAATATTTTTCGGTTATACAGTTATTACTAAGTTATTCTGAAAAAACTGCTTGTCTCCAAAGTCTGCTTGAATGTTTTTGAAATACTGCTATAAGTACGGGGACATTCCTCTTACCCGCAAGGACTTTCCCCATAGTAGAGGTGTGTCCCCTTTCCCATGATTCTACTTGAAAGTTTTTAAAACACTGCTATAATAATTAGTAATAAGGCATTTATGGACAAACCCTTCAGATAAGCATTAAGGAAATGTCCTGAATTAATAAAATATTAGAAGGCAGGTTATTATGGATAGAAAATTTATTGAAAAGTTTGGTATCAGCTTACCAAGATTAGGCTATGGCTGCATGCGTTTTCCAACGAAGGACAACAAGATTGATTTTGAAAATGCCAAAAAGCTTATTCATTACGCTTATGACAGCGGCATTAATTATTTTGACACTGCTTACAATTATCACGGCGGAGAATCGGAAATATTTTTAGGTAAAGTACTGACAGAGTTTAAGAGGGAAAGTTATTTTTTAACAAGCAAGCTGCCTGTATGGAAGGTAAAAGAAGAAGATGATGCTGAAAAGCTCTTTAATGAACAGCTGAAAAAATGCAATACGGAATATTTTGATTTTTATCTGCTTCATTCTTTAAACGAAAAATCAATAGAAACTGTCGAAAAATTTAATTTATATAACTTTATACTAAAGAAAAAAAATGAAGGAAAAATAAAAAATATCGGTTTTTCATTCCATGACAGCAATGAGGTCTTGCAAAAATTTGCTGCCGCTCATAAATGGGATTTTATACAGCTTCAAATAAATTATTGGGATTGGAAAGAAAATGATGCCAAGAGCTTATATGAAACCTTGGAAAGCCTGAATATACCATGTTTTGTTATGGAGCCTGTAAGAGGAGGATTTTTAGCTTCCTTTGCGCCTCATGCCATGAAGCGTTTTAAGGACTATCACCCGAATCAAAGTATTGCTTCCTGGGCGCTCCGATGGGTTGCATCACTGCCCAATGTAGCTTTAATTCTTAGCGGCATGTCAAATATGGAGCAGCTTCAGGATAATATAGATACATTTACAGACATAAAAAAAATAACCGATGGGGAGCAGGAAGTTATTAACTTAGTTATTGATGATTTAAGAAAAATTAAACCGGTTCCATGCACAGGCTGCCGATATTGTATGGATTGTCAGTTTGGAGTTGACATACCCGATGTTTTTGAAATATACAATGATTATAAAAAAACAGAAAACAAAGATATTGCCCTTCGAAGCTACTTTATGTTCATGACTGACAAGGAGCAGGGAGGAAATTGCCAAAAATGCGGTGAATGTGTGACAAAATGCCCGCAGCAGATTAATATTCCCGAAGAATTAGAGAAAATTCACAAGGAAATGCTGTCAATCAAATCTGAAAAATAGCCGGAGGTTTTTCGTTACGGCTCAGGATAACAATCTTGAATGCAGGGAATATACCCTGCTTTTTTTTATAATCACCTTCATTGTACCTAAAATAAATTTTAATATGCCGCATATGATTATATGAGTACAAATTTTGAGGTGAGTTATGAAAAAGGAAAAAATTATTATAGGTACCTTGATTTTAACTGTGGCTACTACTTCCGTCCGCTTTGTGGGTATGTTTTTCAGGATATATTTGGCAAATACCCTTGGTGCGGAAGGTATAGGCTTGTATCAATTAATTCTTTCCTTTTATTTTCTGATGGTTACCTTGGCAACCTCAGGAATAAGAGTTGCCATTTCAAAATTAGTGTCAGAGGAAATTGCCGTGGGGAATTATGCCAACGCAAAAAAAGTTCTGCACCAATCCATAGCTATTTCTATTTTTACAGGTTTTGCGGCAGGATTAATATTGTATTACTTTGCAGATTATATAGGCACCGGTATACTGAATGATGAAAGAACGGTGCTGTCTTTGTTGTACTTGGCTCCAAGCCTTCCGATTATGGCAATTTCGAACTGCTACAAGGGATACTTTTATGCATTGGGGAAGGTAACGCAGCCATCTGTTATTCAGATGACCGAACAGTTTGTAAGAATATTTTTAATACTTTATATAATGGATACCTTCCTGCCCAAGGGTTTGGAATACGGCTGCGCCGCAATTGCCATAGGAATGACCGCGGAAGAAATATTTGCTTTATTCTTGGTATGGTTTATGTATGTTTTTGATAAAAAACCATATTCTCATAAACCCTGTAAACAAGCCGATAATATGATTTTTAAAATATTTGGTATTGCACTGCCTCTTTCCGCAACATCAAATTTAAATTCAATATTAAGAACCGTTGAAAACACCTTAATCCCAACAAGACTTTTATTGTACGGTCTGTCTTCGGAAACAGCAATAAGCCTTTATGGAATGATTAAGGGAATGGTTCTGCCCATATTATTCTTCCCTTCTTCAATTTTAACATCACTTTCATCTCTGTTAATTCCTGCCGTTGCAGGGGACAATGCAGTCGCCAATGAAAAAAGAGTTACCAAAACACTGTCACAGGTGTTGCATTTTACTGCTATCTCAGGAATATTGGTAGTTGCGGTATTCATAGCATTCCCTCACGAAATAGCCATAGCGGTTTACAATGACTCACAGGTTGGTTTTATGATAAAATTAATTTCTTATGTCTGCCCTTTCATGTATTTGAACATGGTTATATCCTCCATGCTTAATGCTCTTGGAGAACAAGTAAGCTCCTTTATAGTTAATATAATCGAATCTATATTGAAAATTTCAATTATTTATTTTTTCGTTCCTGTGTACGGATTTAACGCATATTTGTTTGCACTTTTTTTAACTACAATTCTTAATACAATTTTATATTTAATACGGCTTTTACAGGTATCCTGCATTGTTTTCGACATATCAAACTGGATTTTTAAGCCTATTGCCGCTGCCGGAATATCAGCATTTTTGGCGAAGAATATATATTTACTGTTTGTGCGGAATTCTTCCCATAACATTGTTTCTTTATTTTCATCAATAATTATTTTATCACTGTTGTACTTAATGAGTTTGATTGTATTTAAAAGCATTCATATAAATTCCTTTGATATAAAAAAATCTATACTTAGATAAATTATACAATATATGAAGGTTGCACAATTCCAAGCATAAATTGGCATTTCAAAAAGGCATATTTCTTCAATTACTCCAAAGAATACATTAAAAGGAGTGAGAATATGCAGTATGATGCAATGAATTTTATGTTGTTTTTTTTAATATACGGATTCTTGGGTTTTTTGCTGGAAAGTGTATTTAGAAGCCTTGCGGAAAAAAATTTTTTTATCAGCAGAGGGTTTCTGACAAAAGGATTTTGTCCGTTGTATGGTATTTGCGGCATTTTAATAATTGAAATTTTTACATTGTGCGAATTGTCAATTAACAACCCCTTATGGGCTATTATAAGTGCAACCGCAGGAAGCATTGCTGCGGTTACACTGCTTGAATATTTAACAGGAAGAATGTTAGACAGGGTTTTCCATTATAAACTGTGGGATTACAGTGCATATCCCTTCAACCTTCATTCATATATCTGCGTTGAATTTTCATTATTGTGGGGAATAGTCGCACTGCTGTTGGCATATTTTGTGCACCCGGCAATTCAGGTATTGGTATATGCGATTCCCTATAATATAAGAACAGTTTTCGCCGTTGTATTCTTATCAATAATATTTGTAAATGCATCCTACAATATGCGCCGAAGGTGGTACAGCGGTGAGTTTTCTTAGCGGACAGCCGGGGGACTGTCCCATTATCCCGTTATCAACAGTTCATCAATGGGTCTTCCCGGCGGCACTATGGGATAGACACTGCAGTCCTTGTCAATTTTGCACTCTATGAAAACAGGTTCATTTAAACTGTCCGTTTTGTTTAATATTTCTTCCAATTCAGCCATCGAACCGGTTTTATATGCCTTTATGCCGTAGGCGGCGCACAGAAGCCGGTAGTCAACATCATCATAATTGTCTGTTTCAGAATATCGTGCATTGCTGAACATTCTCTGCCATTGTCTTACCATCCCCAATGAATTATTGTTAAAAAGCACTATTTTTACAGGCAGCTTATATATTGAAATTGTTACTAATTCTTCGCAGTTCATTCTGAAGCTTCCGTCTCCCGTCACTAAAATGGTTTTTTTATCGGGATTACCAATCTGGGCGCCTATGGCAGCACCCATTCCAAAGCCCATGGTTCCCAATCCTCCTGATGTAATAAATTCGTCAGACTTATTAAACTTCCAAAATTGTCCCGTCCACATTTGATGCTGCCCCACATCTGTTGCAACTATTGTGTTATCCCTATAATGCTTATTAATTTCTTTAAGTATGTTTTCCGGTACAAATTGTCCTTCATTATCGGTTTTTAGCTTTTTTGACATTATTTCTTCAAGCCACCCGCGCCTGTCCTTTCTGTCCGCCTTTTCCAAAAGCTTTGTTAATATATCAGTCATATTTCCAATCAGAGGAATACTTTCATAGGTATTTTTGTCAACTTCCGTAGAATCAATATCAATATGAATAATTTTAGCTTTTGGCGCAAATCTATCGGGACTGCCTATGACTCTGTCGCTGAATCTCGCTCCCATAGCTATTAACAAATCACAATTTGCAACAGCCATGTTTGTTTCCATGGATCCGTGCATACCCACAAATCCAAGTGATAATTCGTTGCTTCTGGGAATAGTGCCTAAGCCCATAAAGCTGTTACACACGGGAATTCCTGTTTTTTCCGCAAATTCAACCAACAAGGTGTCATTTTTGGAAATTCTGACACCTCCGCCTGCATAAATAACAGGTCTGTGTGCATTATTAATTAATTCTGCAGCCATATTTAATCTATCTTCATTCGGTACAATCTTTTCAGCCCGGATGCATTCGCTGCTTCCCTTATATTCACAGGTATGCAAAAAAACATCCTTGGGAACATCCACCAATACGGGTCCCGGTCTTCCTTCCATCGAAACATCTACAGCCTCTCTTATTACATCTTCCAAATCTTCGGTCTTTCTTACCATGTAGCTGTGTTTCGTAACAGAGAGAGTCATTCCCGTTATATCCACTTCCTGAAATGAATCCTTACCTATTAAAGCATTCGCGACCTGACCGCATATAACCAGCAAAGGAACGGAGTCCATATAGGCATTTGCAATACCGGTTATTGTATTGGTAGCCCCGGGGCCGGATGTTGCTATAAACACCCCTAACCTGCCCGTACTTCTTGCATATCCGTCTGCCGCATGAACGCCGTTTTGTTCATGCGCCGGTCTGTATACCTTGAAATAATCCAGCTCATCATATAGAGCATCAAAGAAAGGTATAACAGCTCCTCCGGGGTATCCGAACAATGTGTCAATACCCTTTTCCTTCAAAACTTTTAATATTATTTGTGAGCCTGATAATTTCATGATTGCACCCCTTTATTCCTGTCCCTCTGCAGGCTTGTTTATCCATGACATCATTGACCTTAACTTTTTACCTGTTTCAATGAGTGGATGTTGAAGCTCCATATTTTTCATGGAGTTAAATTTCGGCCTCCCGGCTAAGTTTTCCAAAATCCAATTATTTGCAAAGGTTCCGTCTTGTATTTCAGTTAATACCCTTTTCATTTCCCTGCGTGTATCTTCATTGATGATTCTTCTTCCGGTAGCATAATCTCCATATTCGGCAGTGTCACTTACCGAATATCTCATATTTTCAAATCCGCCCTCATAAATTAAATCTACTATGAGCTTCATTTCATGAAGACATTCAAAATATGCAATTTCAGGCTGGTATCCCGCCCCTGTCAATGTATCGAAGCCTGCCTTAATAAGCTCCGTGATTCCTCCGCATAAAACTGCCTGCTCACCGAACAAATCCGTTTCTGTTTCCTCTTTAAAAGTCGTTTCAATAACGCCTGCCCTTGTTCCCCCGATTCCCTTTGCATAGGCAAGAGTTAAATCCTTGCATTTACCGGTGTAATCCTGATATACGGCATATACATCTGGCACTCCCATTCCCTCCGTATATGTTCTTCTTACCAAGTGTCCCGGACCTTTTGGAGCGACCATGAACACATCAACATTTTCAGGCGGAACAATTTGATGGAAGTGAATATTAAATCCGTGTGCAAATGCCAATGCATCTCCTTCTTTTAAATTCGGAGCTATACTTTCTTCATAAATCCTTTTTTGTGCCGTATCCGGTGCCAAAACCATAATTACATCTGCTTCCTTGGCTGCTTCCTCGACAGTTTTTACCGTAAGTCCGTGGGACTGCGCCCTTGCTTTTGATTTGCTATCCTCCTTAAGTCCCACCACAACATTTACACCGCTTTCCTTAAGATTTAAAGCATGAGCATGCCCTTGGCTGCCGTATCCCACAATCGCCACCGTTCTTCCTTCTAAAACCTTTAAATCCGCATCCTTATCATAATACATTCTTCCCATTTTGTTTTCCTCCAAGCTATATAATTTTTATTTCGTAGACATTCCTCGTGTCCCCCTACCTCAAATGCTCTGATACGTCATAAACATCCACAATCTTTTGCATTTGAAGAATTGCCCTGTCAAAGCTATTTCTTTTTTCATCCTCAAAAGTAATCTTAAAAACAGAATTGTTTTCATCCAATGAAAACATACTAAATTCCTTTACATCAAACTGCTTCCTTCGTAAAGTAGTCAAAACCCTCACTGCCGAATCCATTCCCTTTGATACTCTAAAACTGATTGTCCTGCACATTTTAATACCTCCCATATTTTTTTGTTTTTTTGTTTCAACCGGAATGAAGAACAATTTCGCTAAATGGGGTTAGGGCATTCGCAGGTAATTAAAAAAAACCTCTCGTCTCTATATACATACAGATGTATATAGGGACGAAAGGTCTTTCGCGGTACCACCCTATTTTACGATAAAAAAATATCGTCTCATTCAAGTCGAAAAAACCATAAGTTTTTTGAACTCTATTCTTATAACGCAGAAATACGTCCTCGTCTACTTGATTCGACTTAGAAGCTCAGGAGTGATCATTATATCTCATAATACCGATTCGCACCAACCATCGGCTCTCTTTAATTATTTCCCGGATATTTTTATCTCCGTCAAAGCTTTTTGTTAACTTGCTACACATTATATACAAAGCCGTATTACTTTGTCAAGAATTTTTTTAAAAACCATTCTGGGGACGGACCTTAAAATTCCACCTTATAACTCCAGTTTTTGGAACTCAAAGATCCGTCCCCAGAATTCTTTATTTTGTCAACTCCTTTTTTCCTAAAATTCCTATTGAGTCAGAGCATTTATAACTTTTGGTACTATTTGTTTTTTCCTTGAGACGCATTTATCAATGTAGATACCCTGATAAATACTTTCTTCTTCAAAAATAATTTTTATAAGCTTTTCTCTTGATGAGGTGTAGAAAATATAAGAGCCTTCATTTACAATATCCGTTACCGCCATTATCAGCAGATAATAATCCCTGTCAAATGTAATATTGTCTATAAGCTTAACAAATTCATCCTTTCTGTTCATAATTTCCTTTATATCTAAGGTGAACACTTGCGATATGCCCACATTCTTATAAACCAAGTTGAATTTCTTGAAATCCTGATAAATAATTTCCTCAATTGACTTTCCTTCTAAGGATGTTCCTGCCTTAAACATTTCCATTGCATATTTATATAAGTCGATATCTACAATCTTTAACAACTCATTTACTGCATACCTGTCTCTTTCGGTTGTAGTAGGTGATTTAAAAAGCAGTGTGTCGGAAATTATTCCGGACAGCATAAGCCCGGCAATGTCCTTTGTAATTTCTGCATTACTTTCTCTGTACATTTGAAAAATAATTGTATTTGTACTGCCTACGGGAGTATTTCTGAAGCTGATGGGAATTGATGTCTTAATATCCCCGATTTTATGATGGTCAATAACCTCCGATATTTCCGCTTCTTCAATACCCTCGGCGCTTTGATTCATTTCATTGTGGTCAACCAATATTACATTTTTTCTCTTTGGGTTAATTAAATGATTTCTGCTTAGTAATCCGAGGTACTTTTTATCCTTTGATATTACGGGGAATTTCGAATGCTTTGACTGCTCAATATCCTCCTTGCAGTCATTTAAATAATCCTCTTCGGAAAATAACATAATATCATTTTTCTTCATAATATCATCCACATATTTAGAAAGAGAAATATTCTTTGCAGTATAATAAGTGTGATAAGAAGTGCTGATTATATTGACCTTGTTTTCAACAGCCATTTCGATTAAATCATCGTTTACTTCCAAATCGCCTGTTACAATTATCAGCTTTACCCTTGCCTCAATAGCGTATTTGATAACATCGTATCTGTCTCCAACGATTACAATTGAATCTTCGTTAATTATATCTTGCTTTCTCAGAGTTTCCTCCTCAAAGGCAGCAACAATTACATTTCCCTTTATTATTTCATCAAATTTTAAAACATTTTTTCCAAGCAGGGTTTCTATAATATTGTCGTAGGATGTGCATAAATGCTGCTGGTCTGTATTTATCAGACTCATTGCAATATCCTTCATCGTTAATATTCCGCATAAGTTATTCTCTTCATCGACGATGGGAAGGGTTCTGAGCTTATATTCATTCATGTGAAAATAAGCAAAGTGTACGGATTGATGCTTTGTAAAGGGCTCTACTCTTTCAAAGGCCAAATCCTTTATTTGTATTTTTACATTCCCAAGTATTTCAGGAACATCAACATTAAAATACTTTAAAACAAATGCTGTTTCCTTGTTTATATTTCCAAGAATATAAGCCTTTGAAGGCTCATTTAACTTATTTTTCAGTTCTGAAAGCGCTATTGCCGAGCACACGCTGTCAGTGTCGGGCATCTTATGACCGAATATTAAATTGTATCTCATCATCGCCTCCTATTTGAGACAGTAGGTACATCCGCACTATCCCATGGAACTCAAAGGTCCGTCCCCGAAATTCTCCGGAATTCCTATATACCTCTTTTAAATCTTAAATCTTTTCCGTAAAATTTAAGCGGAACAAAATTATTGAATACGCGGGATGTAATTCTGTCAGAATAAGTGTCCCTAAGTTGCTCCAAAGATAAATTTGTTGATATTATTGTCTTTTTCTCTGTAATCATTCTTTCATTGATAATATTGAACAGCTCCGCATTGGTGAATGAATTGCCCACTTCAGTTCCAAGATCGTCAATAATAAGCAAATCACAGTCAAAAATCATATTGTAGTTGATTCGGTTTTCTTCAGTTTCATTAAGCTTATTAAATTTATGGTTTTCAATTATTTCAAACAATGAAAATGAAGTTTGGTATAAAACCGAAATTTCCCTGTTTATCAGTTCATTGGCAATACAGTTGCACATAAATGTTTTTCCTAAGCCTGTTCCGCCGTAAAACAGCAGATTCATGTTACTGCTGTGGAAATTGCTGCAAAAATCCTCGCTTATTTCCAAAATATAATACATATTCTGCCTTGGTGTCAGCTTTTCGTTTTTATAGCTTTCATTGCTGAAAACATTGATATCAAATGTATTAAAGTTTTCTTTTCCAAGCATATTAACCATATTTGACACTTGATACAAATTATTTATTAACTGCCTGTTAAAGCAGCCGCATCTTTTCCCTTCATGTGTGTAACCTGTATCACTGCATTTGGAGCATTCGTATTCAACTTCCAAATAATTTCCGGGAATATTGTTTTTTTCATAAATTAACTGTCTTTCCCTTTTTAAAACTTCTACCTGCTTCCTTAGCTGACTAACCTGAGACTCCATGTCTTTCGGAGCGGATAAAAATATTTTTGATAAGTTTATGCTGAATAATTTTATTTGCTTGTCAATTTCCGATAAACGAGGTATTTTAACATAAAGGTTCTCTCTTTTTTTATCTGACTCATGTGCGGCTTTTAACCTCTTTTTATTGTATTCGGTCATAATATTTTCAATTATTTGCTTATTTATTTCCCTCATCCCCTTCCTCAGGAATTGTTAAGCCTAATTTATTAAGCTTCTTTTCAAATCTTTTTCTGGCTATTTTCTCTAAATCATCACCGGAAAGATCTTCGCTTTTAATAAAATTATGAAACTTATTTTTGTTCTTAGAAGTTTCCTTTGACACTTGTGTCTTAGTTTCGGGCTTTTTGTCATTTTTTAAATCATCAATTGTTTTAAACCCGTTTTTAAACCATTCGCTCAATATTTTATCAAAATAATTTAAATTCGGGTTGTTAATTTTTGTGGAATTATCCAAACATTTTAAAATCATTTCCATTGAAAATTGCCATTCGTCGATCCACTTATCAATTGTCCGCATTTCAGCCTCCGTAAGGGTTCTGTTAAACCCAAGAGCTTTGCTTATTCGCGAATAAGTTGAAAAGCGGTCATTCCTTTTTTCAAGGTATTCAACCATTGTGTCTAAATCCGTTACCCCTTCATCATACCATGCTGAAACAACAGATTCAATATAACTGAATCTTTTTATTTTCTTATTGTTTACACAATAGCTGAAAGCCTGGGTCATTATATAGGGGTTCATTTTGTACTTGTTAAGCCATGTTATAATTTTTTGCTTTTCACTTATCTTCAAAGGCCTTCCTAACATATCCTCTGTTTCTTCCATCATTGTTTTTATTTCAGGATTTTTAGCATTGGAAATTAACTGCTCGTTATCCACATATTTATTTTTATCATTTACATTTCGTATATGTTTGTACACATTATCCACATAAAATTGCTTCAGATTGACAAATTCAACTATGTAATTGTATTCGTCGTCTGTTTCACGCTTAATAATTATACCTTCATTTTCCCAGTAATTCCATGCATTTAATACATCTGTCAAAGGCAGCTTTAAATTCTTGGCGATTGTTTCATTATTAAAATTCTGCCGGTCCTTCGCGCATTTGTATCCCATCAGGTAGACCTTTACATAAGTACCGTCAGCCGATGGCATGTAGTCGTTGATAAAAATATTTTCGATCGGGGTATCCCCTAAATCTATTTGCATTTCCTGAAGAACAAAATACATAATTTCTCCTTTTTTCTACATAATATAAGATAAAATTTGTAATATAATTGTAACAATGTTGTTATAATATTGTGAAAACATTTTCTGATTAAATGGTTGACATTCTATAATGAAATCGAATATAATTACTTATGATATAAATTAAAGACAGACTTATTAACTTTGATTATATCATTTTTTAATTAAAAGAAAAATACTATTTTTCTAAGAATGCAAACAAAAGAAAAATACTGGTATTTCGACGTAAATAAAAAAATAAATATGACTTAGGAAGTAAACTATGAAAAACTATAATTTTCTATTAAAGATGTTTAATCAAGACAAAAAATCCAAAATTTTTATGCAGCTAAAGGAAAAAAAAGATAGACAACCTTTCAAGTTTACTAAAAGAATCAAAGGAACAATCGCACTGTTCCTTTTAACATTTCTGATATTAGGCGGAATTTCCGCATTAGATTACCTGAAAATCCACGAAAACAATGTATTGCCCAAAGACAGCTTTTCAATAATATACGATGGAAAAGAACTGTGCAAATTGAGAGATCCGAAACTGTTGGATGCGGCTTTGGAAAAATTGGATAAAGAGTTAGAAAGTTCAGTAGACCATGAAATTAAAATAGAAAGTAATTTTGAAGTAGCTCCATCAAAGGCAAGGGCTAAGGAAATAGCATCCGAAGAGCAGCTTTACGAATTAATTAAAACAAATATAACATATTCCATAATGGCATACGAAATAAATGTTGCCGGAGAAAAGATAGGAATTTTAAATTCCAAAGATGATGCGGAAATTGTTATTGAAAAAGTTAAAGATCATTTTATCCAAAGCTATGATAAAGAATCCTTGTTAGAAATTGCAACAGTTGAAAATGTAGAAATAAATCAGGTAAAAGCAACTAATTCAGAAATTAAGGAAAAAGATGACTTAATTAATTACATAATTAAAGGAACTGACGAAGAGAAGAAATATATAGTTGAAAAGGGCGATACATACTGGACCATAGCAGAATATTTCAATATGCCCTTAGACGATTTAATATCGGCAAATCCGCAATCGGACCCGGAAAGAATTCAAATCGGTGATGAATTGAATTTAATAGTTCCAAAGCCATTCATTAATGTACAAGTAAAAAGAAAAGTTGTACAGGAAGAAAAAACACCTTTCGAAACAGAATATGTCAATGTTTCATACATGTTCAATGATGAGCAGGTTATAACAAAGGCTGGTGAATACGGCGTTTCGGAAATTGAAGCAATCGTAACGGAACAAAACGGTATTCAAATAGCAAAAGAAATAGTATCGGAAAAAGTAATAGCAGAACCGGTAACACAATTAGTAACAACAGGAACTCAGGATCCACCGCCTAAAAAAGGTACCGGATACTTTATAAATCCTCTTCCGGGCTCAATTATATCCTCACGATTCGGCTCCAGATCCGGCGGCTTCCACTTAGGTCAGGATATGGCAAAATCATCCGGCTCATCAATAAAAGCTGCTGATGGCGGAACGGTTACATTTGCGGGCTGGTCGGGAAGTTACGGATATATGATAGATATTGATCATGGCGGCGGTTATACGACAAGATATGCACACTGCAGCGAGCTTTACGTATCTGCCGGTGAAAAAGTATATCAGGGTAAAATAATTGCTGCGGTAGGTTCTACCGGAGTATCATCGGGACCTCACTTACACTTTGAAGTAAGAAAATACGGATCGGTTGTAAACCCGGCATCATACATAGGAGTTCAGTACAGAGAGTAAACTATCCCTGACGGGTACGATAAATATTAGCCGATGAATTCATCGGCTTTTATTATTTTTTCTCCAATATACCGAATTCCGCATGGTGACAATATATGGTTTTATTTGATGAAAATATCGCTTGCATTTTTTAAGTTTTCGTTATACTATGAAACAGTATTATGCTGTTTGCCGCAGCACCTAAAAAATTATAAAGGGCGGACTAATGTTATATTTAGATAATAGATTCATGGAAGTAGCACTTCCAATCATTGAGCATGAAGAATATCAGCAAATGAGATACATCAAGCACCATGATGAAAGTGTGTTTGAGCATTCCGTAAAAGTTGCTTTTTATGCTTATCAAATAGCATATAAACACAATTTAGACTGGGAATCGACAATAAGGGGGGCATTGCTCCACGACTTTTTTCTATACAAGTTTAAAAAGAGTTTTAGTATAAGAATAATAACAGATTCAATAAAACATGCAATAATTCATCCTCTTATAGCTTTTGATAATGCAGCTAAATATTTTAACTTAAATAAAAAGGAAGAAAATATTATTAAGGGGCACATGTTTCCTTTTGGTGTCCCAAAATCAAAGGAAGCATGGATAGTAAGCTTTGTGGACAAGTATATTGCAGTATTTGAATATTCATCAAACTTTAAGAAAATGATGCAGAGACAACCTGCATATCATGCTGAATAAGATATCGTTCTGAGAGCTTGCTAAGAAGAATCTCATTGATTCGTTAAGAGTACGCTCTCTTTTTTTGTTGTTTTATAATTTATACTGTTTAATTTCTTCATAATTGGGTAATATTTAAATATATATTAATAAATAACTTGAAAGGGGCTGACTAAATGAAAATATCCATCTATAGCAAGAATATGCAACTAACCGATGCATTGCGAGAGGCGGCAATTAAAAAGTTCAGGAGGCTGGATAAGTTTTTCCAACAAGACATTGAAGCTAAGGTTGTATTGAGTATCGAGAAGAAAATACATAAGGTAGAGGTTACTATTCCTTTCAATGGCAGAATCGTACGTGTTGAAGAATATTCCGACGACATGTACAATGCTTTAGATGAGGCAGTTGAATCATTAGAACAGCAAATAAGAAAGTTTAAAACTAAGCTGCAAAATAAAAGACATGCATATGAATCAATAAAATTTGAAAATATAGAGCCCTTAGATGATGAAGAAGAAGATGAATTTAAGGTCGTAAAGACAAAACGCTTTGCAATAAAGCCCATGAATATAGAAGAAGCAATACTTCAAATGGATTTACTAAAACACAATTTTTTTGTTTTCTTAAATGCGGATACAGAGGAAGTAAATGTGGTATATAAAAGAAAAGATGAAAATTACGGTTTAATTGAACCGGAATTATAGCAAACTTACCTCCGAATTATAAAATAAATAAAGTAAAAAAGACGCTGTCATGCGTCTTTTTGCTTTGGAGATATATTCACTCACTATCCCCGAGCCAGAACTTTTCCGAATACCCAATAACCTTCAAAGCACCAATATATTTTACATGAAATACGTTTGCATGTTTGTCGAATATTGTATAATTTAGAATTTTATTTTGCCTTATAATTATACTTCCCAAAAAATTTCAAATAATTTATAAGTTGTCCACAGCCGTTGATTGATTGTGTAATTTACGATGAAATAATATGTTGAAATTTCAACGAAAAATATTTTCAAATTATTACAAAAAAACTCTTGACAAAAACTACGCTTAGAGTCCTCTAATTTAAGAGTTGTTAACAATTTAATCCACAGCTGTGGATAAGTTGAAAACATACAGAACATATCTTCTTTTTTCTGTACATTGTTAAATTTATTTAATCGGTTTTAATATAGTTTTAATTTGTTGAACAATAACTATCAAACTGTAAAAATTATAAAATTTTAATTTACTATTTTTGTGAATATTTAGTAGCATAGTTTTTTTGTAATTTTATAATCAAGATAATTTTTATACACAATTCCTTAATTGTTTTACATACAATTCTGCAAGAACAAAAACCTCCATAAAGAATATAATATCCCTAAGGATGTGATATTATGGATATAAGTTTAGACACAATTATGCAAATTGCAGTGCCTCTTTTAACTATAATCCTTGGAGCATTGTCAGCTTATTTCAGAGCTCATGATAAACTGAGAGACATCTCTCTAAAATATATAGTTGAAGCAGAAGAATTATATAAGGATTATACAAAAGCCGGAGGAAAAAAATTCTCCTGGGTTGTTGAAGCCTTATACGATTTTATTCCTGCTCCGTTAAGAATATTTGTAACAAGAAAATGCATTGAGAAAATTGTCCAAAGTTCCTTTGAAGCTATTGAAGAATATGCAAAAATGCAGCTTGATATAGCTATGGAAAAATATCTGAAAAGCCTAAATGACGGAAAATCAGTTGATTTCCTTGATTATATAAATAAGGAACCTGGTGGTGAATAAATGATTAAGTTAAAGCATTTACCATTAGACAGCATTCATGTAAACAGCCCTTATGGGCAAAGAAGCATGACAGTTAACGGCAAATACTTTTGGTGGCACAATGGATTGGATTTAAAAGCACAGCAAAATACTCCCGTTTATGCGGCAGCAAACGGAAAGGTAATGGCTGCTAAATACGACAACAGCTATGGGTATTATGTTACCGTAGATCACGGTAAATACGGCACCTTGTATGCCCATCTTTCACGTTATAATATTACGGAAGGAAATAGTGTGAGAGCAGGTGATATAATCGGTTATGCAGGCAACACCGGTGATAGTACAGGCACTCACCTGCATTTTGAAATCAGATTAGGAAGCTATGAAAAATTTTGGGAGCGGGCACACTGCGACAAAAGTGTTTTTATGAACACAATCGATCCAATGCTTTTTATAGAAAACCTACTTGAAAAACAAAGTGAATTTACTGTGGATGAGGCCGTCAATATTGTTCAGGATGCCGCCGGATTAGAAGACATGACCATGCATTATATTACAGAGGATTATAAATTCGGTCATGACTTAGTAAAGAAATTGGCAAAAGCATTAGTATAAATCTCAGTTACCATTGCTATGCATTTAAAACTGCGAATTTCATCTATAAAACCCGTCAAAGACGGGTTTTATCTTTTTCTTGCAATTTTCAAATAATATATACAATTAAAAAAAGCTATAGCTTCGTCACCCCCGGTATATGCCTAAAATCTAATTAAGTTGAAATTATCAAACAATTTCAAACTTGTCCAAATTTACAATATTTTGATACATTAGACATCCATCAAATGTTACTTTAATAAGTACATAATTTGTAATTGCATCACTTTTAGGTGTAAATGTAATTATATTAGTATTTCCATAGCCAACTTCGCCATGCCCTATACTTCTGCTTAATACTTCTTGGTTTTTCCCAAGCCAATCAACAAAGACTTCAACATAAACATCTTTTCCATTTGCATTATCTTTATTATACCTTCTTTCGCTATCATTTAACTCAATATAAAATGTATCTTCTTCAAATTTGACCTTTTTAATAAATATCCCATTATTAAAAAATACATCCGTATCCGGTTTAAAGCTGATAATGCTCTTATACTTTATATATTTGTTATATGGTGCACTGTTCTTTAATAAATATAATAATGTTTGTTTTTCAGCAATACTTCTGCATACGATACCTCTAATGATATCGGGGATAGGAATTCCTCCTTCGCGCACAACTTCAGTATGTTTATACTGTGTAATATCACTTCCCGGCAAATGAGAACCATTATGAAATTTAGAGATGAATAAGCTTCCGGTCCACTTATAAATTCTCTATCAAGAGAAT
>ENA-UOOR01001643-UOOR01001643.1-fermentation-metagenome-genome-assembly--contig:-NODE-1643-length-25529-cov-5.436759_pt1 | contig 25529 bp, 24 predicted proteins | sample MGYA00245780_ERZ724029 | MGnify/ENA primary metagenome ERZ724029 (study PRJEB28704, sample SAMN03018315) | fermentation metagenome | biome: anthropogenic terrestrial biome; feature: soil; material... | reverse complement strand
AGAGTACGCGTCTGGGGGGCGTGGGGTCGGAAGTTCGAATCTTCTCATCCCGACCGAAGTAGTTCTTATAAGGAGATTAATTCATAGGATTAGTCTCCTTTGCTTTTTATCGTATCCGGCCGCTTGGCAAATCGCGGCCGGCATCGCGGAATATTCCCTGGTTCGTCTTCTTTGAATCTTTTTTTATTCGGATTAGGCCCGGATGGGCTACGATTTGAGTTTTTATCCTCAACCGACGCCTCCGATGAGTTGCGAAAGGATGTTTTAGTATCGTCCGACCCCTCGGACGAGGTGAAAAACGTATTTTTTATGCCGTCTGAGCCTCATCCTTAACAAAAAGAGAACTTGTTATGTCATCTGAGCCTCATCCTTAATAAAAAGTAAGCTTTTAATCTCAGCCGAGGCTCATCCTTAACAAAAAGTAAACTTTTCACCTTGTCCGAGGGGTCGGACGGTGTAAAGAATACATTTTTCAGTTTAGCCGAGGCTCAGCCAACGCAAAACAACCTCAACCCACATCGTCTCTGTCCTTTTTTCGATTCTCCGGGTTATCTCTCGGCCCCTTCGCCCTCCGGAACGGAGAGAATTCATGAGTATGCGCCCTCCCTATTGTATAGCCGATAAAGAGGAACAGAAGGTTCGGAAACAAAAAGGGGAGAATGGTATGTCTCCACTCTCCCCGTCCTTTCGTTTCTTCTGTCTTTATTTTTTCGACATCCGTTTCCGGTCGTTTTCGTCGAGGAATATTTTGCGCAAGCGCATCGACTTGGGTGTTACCTCTACATACTCGTCTTCTTTAATGTATTCCAACGCTTCTTCGAGGCTGAAAATGATGGGTGGCGTCAACTGCGCTTTGTCATCGGTACCCGAAGCGCGCACGTTGGTCAGCTTTTTCGATTTCGTTATGTTCACCACCAAATCGCCCTCCTTGCTATGCTCGCCGATAACCTGCCCGGCATAGACTTGCGTTTGCGGTTCGATAAAAAACTTGCCGCGGTCTTGCAGTTTGTCTAAGGCATAGGCATAGGCATTTCCCGATTCTCCGGCGATGATGGATCCGTTTTGTCTTTTCTCGATCGTTCCTTTCCACGGCTGGTATTCGAGGAAACGGTGCGCCATGATGGCCTCTCCGGCTGAGAGCGTGAGCACAATATTGTTCAGTCCGATAATTCCGCGAGAAGGAATGGTAAACTCGATATGCATGCGATTGCCTTTGCTTTCCATCGACAACATTTCGCCCTTTCGGCGGGTGATGACGTCGATGATTTTGCTGGCGTAATCTTCGGGAAGATTGACCGTTAACTGTTCAACAGGTTCGTAATCCTCGCCGGCGATTTGCTTGATGATGACCTGTGGTTGTCCCACCTGCAATTCATAGCCTTCGCGGCGCATGGTTTCGATGAGGATCGACAAGTGCAGCACGCCGCGGCCGTAGACAATCCAGGTATCGGCATTGTCGGTTTCCTCCAGGCGCATGGCGAGGTTTTTGTCGAGCTCGCGAGTGAGGCGGTCGTGAATGTGGCGCGAAGTGACGAACTTGCCGTCTTGTCCGAAGAACGGCGAATTATTGATGGTGAATAACATCGACATGGTCGGTTCGTCGATGGCAATCGGGTCGAGCTGATCGGGGCGTTCGATGTCCGTAATGGTGTCGCCGATGTCGAACGATTCGATGCCCACCAGTGCACAGATATCGCCCGACGATACCTCTTCAACCTTTGTGCGGCCTAATCCCTCGAACACGTCGAGTTCCTTTATACGCGTTTTCAGGATGCTCCCGTCGCGCTTAAACAGAGCGTAGTCTTTGCCTTGCCGCAAGGTGCCGCGATGTACACGCCCCACGGCGATACGTCCTACATAATTCGAATAATCGAGCGATGTGATGAGCATCTGCGGGTCGCCTTCCAGCGTTTTGGGCTGGGGAATATACTTCAGAATGGCATCGAGCAGCGGGAAGATGTTGTCGGACGGTTTTTTCCAATCTTCCGACATCCAGCCCTGTTTGGCCGAGCCGTAGAGGGTGGGGAAGTCAAGTTGTTCTTCGGTCGCTTCGAGGCTGAACATCAAGTCGAAAACTTCTTCCTGCACTTCTTCTGGCCGGCAATTGGGTTTATCGACTTTGTTGATGACTAAAATCGGTTTTAGACCGATGGACAGGGCCTTTTGCAACACGAAACGGGTCTGGGGCATAGGGCCTTCGAAAGCGTCGACGACCAACAGGCAGCCGTCGGCCATGTTGAGTACGCGCTCCACCTCGCCGCCGAAGTCGGCGTGGCCGGGGGTGTCGATAATGTTTATTTTCGCATCTTTATATCGGATGGAGACATTTTTTGACAAGATTGTAATGCCACGCTCGCGCTCCAAATCGTTGCTGTCGAGAATCAGCTCGCCGCTTTGTTGGTTGTCGCGAAACAAATGGCCTGCGAGGAGCATTTTATCCACCAAGGTGGTTTTACCGTGGTCGACGTGAGCGATAATGGCAATATTACGAATATTCTGCATAGAAAAAATAATTTTTTTTTGAGGTGCAAAGATACTCTTTTTTCGCGAGAAGTGTAGATGCCCCGATCTGTTTTGTTTTTAGGAGAATAACGAATACGGCAGTCAAAACGAGCGCCGCATGGTTAAAAAAGCCGATTGTTCCGTCGAGTGTCCTTATTCTCTGCTTACTACCTGTTTTCTAAAACAAAAGCAGAGCGGTAATATAACTTTACAAAAAAAACGTTATATTTGCGGCCTATATACACAATCTCATCACGAACGTTGCGATAATAGACGTTCTTGGAGTGCATACTTTATTAAAAATAGTAGGATATGAACACAAAAACTCTTCTAGTTGCCTTGTTCTGTTTGGCGTCGGCAACCGCTTTTTCACAAACCGAGAAAGGACGGTTTGTGGTGTCGGGAAAGACATCTCTCGATTTTTCTTATTCCGAAACGACCCTCAAGGGAAGCGTTTCCCCGGGCTTCGACACGTCCGACAATATGTCTAATTTCACTGTGACGGCCTCCGGGGGATATTTTGTCTTCGACGGATTTGCCCCCGACCTTCAGGTTTCGTTCACTTCGCAGGAAGATAAAGCCGACAATCGCCTGTCGCAGTTTACCGTTATGCCCGGAGCGATGTATTACCCCTTGAATAAGGGCATTGTCCGTCCTTTTGTGCAGGCGGGTATCGGGTATGTCAATGTGAGTATCAAAACCCCTTTGGATACCGGCGGGAAATACACGCAGTCTTATAACGGCTGGACGTGGGGCGGCGGTCTTGGAGCGTCTTTTTTTGTCAAAGAACATATTTCCATCGATCTGGCGGCTCAGTATGTGGCCATCAAAACAAGCTATTCGGGCGACTCGTCCCAGAAAATGAATATCGACGGATTTGCCGGCGTAGTCGGATTTTCACTTTATTTTTAATTGCCGTATTGTATGAAAAGCAAGATTTTTATCGTTTTGTTGATGACCCTAATCCTGTCGGCCACGCTTTCGGCACAAACCGAAAAAGGGCAATGGATTATCGGGGGAAATGCTTCTTTGGATGTTACGTATACCGAAGGGGGATTGTCGAACCAATCCGGCAAATCGGGCTATACCGTCTTGAACATCACTCCTGAGGCCGGTTATTTCGTGTTCGATAATTTTTCGGCCGGACTGTCGGGAAACTATGCCTACCGTTGGGACTTCGAGTCGGAGGATATGACCCTGTTGTCGCAATTCAAATACTACCTTTCGCAAAGCAACTGTCGCCCTTTTGTTAAGGCGAATGTCGGGTATCGCTATGCGAGTATATACGGCAATGACGGTTCCCTATTTAATAGTAAAGATATGGGAGGCGTTGTCTTCGGGGGCGGAATCGGCTGCGCTTTTTTCGTGAGCCGTACGATTTCGATCGACCTGGGCGTGCAGTACCTTCATTCTCATTTAACGCAGATGGGGAATACGTATGATTTGGAGACCGATCGAACATTCGATTTTACAGCCAATAAGAACGACGTGAATGTATTCGTCGGCTTTTCTCTCTATCTGTAAGAGACACCCTGTTTTGAGAGCCTTCTCCCGTCTCACGGCTTAGGGCGGTTAGGCGGGAGTTGCTCTCTACAGATGATCGTCGAAGTAACGCGTGATATGCTCATGCAGATGCACACGGTCTTTCCCGATCATGTTATGCCCGTGCCCGGGATAGATGAAATAGTCGGGATGGGTGCCGGCGTTGATGGATGCTTTCAGGAATTGCAGGCTATTTTGCAAGACAACGGTAGGATCCTCATCGCCATGTATAATAAGCAGGCGGTCTTTCAGCTTACCGGCCTTCGGGAGTAAACTCGTTTCGGCATAGCCTTCGGGATTTTCCTGCGGCGTATCCATGTATCGTTCGCCGTACATCACTTCGTAATATTTCCAGTCGATTACCGGTCCGCCGGCCACACCGGCCTTGAATACGCCGGGATGGCGGAGCAGGAGGTTTATCGTCATGAATCCGCCGTAGCTCCAGCCGTGAACACCCATCCGTTGGCGATCGACATAGGGTAATGCCTGTAGGAATCCCACCCCTTTCATTTGGTCTTGCGACTCAACTACGCCTAAGCGCCGGTGCGTGACATTTTCAAAGTCGATACCCCGGTTGGAAGTGCCGCGGTTATCCATCACAAACACCAGATAACCTTTTTGCGCCATGTAGATTTCCCATCCGCGCGCGTCGTATTTCCAGCGGTTCGTGACCAGTTGCGAGTGAGGGCCGCCATAGACGTAAACCACCACGGGATAGCGGCGGGAGGCATCGAAGCCCGTGGGTTTCACCAGCCGGTAGTAGAGATCCGTTTGATTATCGGCGGCCTTTATCGTGCCTGCTTCCACCGACGGAATGACAAGCCCTTCAAACGGGTCGGCAGCCGATGCCAGTTCCTGCCTTTTTCCCGAACCGGCAGCGATAAGCGCCGTGGCGCCCGGTTGGTCGTGCGCCGAATAGGTGTCGATGAAATAGCTGCCCGCACGGTTGATCTCCGTCGAATGGGTGCCGGGGGCGCGGGTATGCTGCTTGATGGCGCCGCCCGAAAGTTTCACGCTGAACAAATGGTTTTCGATAGGCGACGGCGCTGCGGCTTCGAACCATACGTTTTTACTTTTGGCGTCGAAACCCACGAGGCGTGTCACTTCCCACGGCCCTTTCGTCAGTTGCCGGATAAGACGTCCTCCGGTGTCATACAGGTAAAGGTGGCGGTATCCGTCGCGGCGGCTCTGCCAGATAAATTGCCCGCCGTTGCCGGGCACGAAAACCGGAGGATGTTCCGGCTCCACGTATTTGGCATGCGTTTCTTCGAAAAGCGTGGCGGAGAGGCTTCCCGAAACGGCCTCGTACCGTTTCAGCCACAGATGGTTCTGCCCGCGGTTTACTTCCGCGACATAGATGGCGTTGCTTTCCGTATTCCAGGCGATATTGGTAAAATAGCGGTCGGCGGGCTCGCCGGTTTGCAGATAGCGGGTCGTGCCGGTCTGTGTGTCGAAGACGCCGATCGTCACCTGATGGCTGGTCATGCCTGCCATGGGATATTTCGTGTTTTTGAGCGTCGCTATCCGTGTCGAAATATCTACCAACGGGTAGTCGGTGACCATGCTTTCATCCATGCGGTAAAAAGCCAGTTTTTTACTGTCGGGCGACCAAAAGATGCCTCGGTCGATGCCGAATTCGTTGCGGTGTACCGCCTGTCCGTAGACAATCGCTTTGTCTTTTCCATCGGAAACGGCAGTATGCTTGTTGTTTTGATCTTGGATATACAAGTTGTTGTCAATCGTATACGCCAATAAAGAGCCGTCGGGCGAAAGCCGGTGATGAGCGCTTCCCGGTGCGAATGGGAAAAAACGCTCCGGTTTCGAGTCGTCCAAATCGTATATTCCGATCCCTTTATCGGTGAAAAACCGCACGAACCGGTCGTTCTCTTTTTCAAATTCGATATGAAAAACCTTTCCGTAATCATCCCGACGGTCTTTCGTTAAGTCTTTCAGATGGAACAGGAACGTTTGTTTCCCGGCATGGGCGGTATTTTTTGCCGCAAATACCGAATCGTTATGGATGCGTATCAGGCGGTCGCCCTGCCAGTGGAATTTTTCCGCGATATGCGGTTGGTAGGAGGAGAAGGTTTTTCCTCCGGGAATGAGATCCTCTAATGTCAATGTCGAAACGGTTTGCTGCGCTTGTGCGCCAAACGAAATAATATAAGCCAGTATGAATAAGAAAGAAACGGTTCTTTGCATAGGTTGTCAGAAGTGTTGTTCGGAAAGAGTTCGAAGGGTCGCATTATATTCGTCGATGATCGAGTGAACGACTTCTGCCGCCGGTGCGATTTCTGTTATCAACGAAGCAATCTGTCCGATTTCGAGTTCACCTTCATTCAGGTCGCCTTCGAAGATGCCTTTTTTAGCGCGTCCACGGCCTAATAACGTCCGCAGTTCCTCTACCGGGGCCCCTTTATCTTCCAATTCCTGAACCTGCGTATAAAAATCATTTTTTATCAGCCGGGTAGGGCTGACTTTTTTCAGGGATAAAACGGTATCGCCTTCTTGCAGGGAAATACATTTTTGTTTGAAGGCGTCACTGGCCGAACTCTCTTCGGTCAGGGCGAAGCGCGTACCGACCTGCGCTCCTTCGGCGCCTAAAGCGAAGACGGCCGCCATGGCCTGCCCTGTAGCGATTCCCCCGGCGGCGATCAGCGGCAAGTCGATGGCCTTTCTCACATGGGGAAGCAGGGTGAGGGTGGTGGTTTCTTCGCGTCCGTTATGGCCTCCGGCTTCAAAACCTTCCGCCACCACGGCATCGACCCCGGCTTCGGCGCACTTCAGGGCGAATTTCGAACTCGAAACGACATGCGCCACGATGATTCCTTCGGCTTTCAGTTTTCCCGTCCATGCTTTCGGATTGCCGGCCGAGGTGAAGACGATCGGGACTTTTTCTTCCATCACGATCTTCATAATCTCCTCAATTTGCGGATACATTAACGGAATGTTTACTCCGAAGGGTTTATCGGTGGCGGTCTTGCAGCGTTGGATGTGTTCGCGTAAGGTTTCGGGATACATCGATCCGGCACCCAGAAGGCCTAATCCGCCGGCATTGCTCACAGCCGAGGCCAAGCGCCATCCGCTGCACCAAACCATTCCTGCCTGGATAATCGGATAGCGGATACCGAAAAGGGCGGTTATTCTATTTTTGTTCTTGTTCATAGCTAATGTTTTTTGCAAAGATAACATCCACTAGCTGATTTTACCCAATCTTTGTGGAACAAAATTCAATCACTCTGCTTATCTTTGTGTGTCTGTTGTCCGGAAAAAACGATTCACTGTAACGCCGGAAAACAGATCGATAGTCGTTACAATGAATAAAACGATGCCTGCCGACGGTCGGCAGGTGCCGGAATTAAATGATAAAAAAAGATGAAAAAAGAAATTTCAACTCCTCATGCTCCCGCAGCGATCGGCCCTTACAGCCAGGCGATCGAAGCCAATGGAATCGTATTTTTATCGGGACAACTCCCTATCGACCCGGCAACGGGACATTTTGTTCCCGGCGGTGTGAAAGAGCAAACAGCTCAGTGTTTTAATAACATCAAGGCCGTGTTGTCGCATGCCGGATGCAGCGTTGAGCATATTGTGAAAACGACGGTCTTTTTGGCCGATATGTCGTTGTTCGGAGACATGAACGAAGTCTATGCCCAACAATTCTCCGGTACCTTCCCCGCCCGTTCGGCTTTTGCCGTAAAGACATTGCCGAAGGATGCGTTGGTCGAAATCGAAGTCATCGCGGTGAAATGAAGACTTTCGGCAATATTATCTGGTTTGTGTTCGGAGGCGTATTGGTTGCCGTCGAATATGTCATCTCGAGTATCGGGCTGATGGTTACGATAGTGGGGATTCCTTTCGGTTTGCAATCGTTGAAGATGGCGGAATTGGCGCTTTGGCCGTTCGGCAAGAAAGTCGTTCGTAGCGAGACTAGCTCGGGGTGTCTTGCTACGCTGATGAATATTATTTGGTTTTTTATCGGAGGGCTTCCGATTGCATTGACGCATCTTCTTTTCGGGGTGTTGTTTTGTATAACCATTGTCGGCATTCCGTTCGGCAATCAACATTTCAAACTGATGAAATTGGCGTTTACGCCTTTCGGCCGGCGAATCGTAGACGCATAAGCATTCTGTGTATCTTAGTAACCACATAAAAAACAAAGAAAAAATGAACGATTTTAAACAAGAAGATGCGCTCGTGCTTTTTTCGGGCGGACAGGATTCGACGACTTGCCTGTACTGGGCCAAGAAACAGTTTCGCAACGTACAGACTTTATGCTTTTCTTACGGACAACGGCATTCTCAGGAAGTAGAGAACGCCCGTCGCATTGCACAAATGGCCGGAGTGCCGTTTCGAGTGATAGACACGTCCGTGATATCGCAGTTGGCTCCCAACTCTCTGACCGATGCCTCCATAAAAATGGATGAAGAAAAACCGGCCGACTCTTATCCCAATACCTTTGTCCCGGGACGGAATATGTTGTTTCTAACGTTTGCGGCGGCTATCGCTTATGCGCAGGATATCCGCCATTTGGTGACGGGCGTGTCGGAGGCCGATTACAGCGGCTATCCCGATTGTCGCGATACGTTTATCCATTCGCTGAACGCCTCGCTCAATCTGGCCATGGACAAGCATTTTCTTATCCATACGCCGTTGATGTGGAGAAACAAAAAGGAGGTGTGGCGCCTTTCCGACGAATTGGGTGTGTTCGACTTGGTTCGCAACGAAACCCTCACTTGTTATAACGGCATCATAGCCGACGGATGCGGGCATTGCCCGGCTTGCAAATTGCGCAACAAAGGCTTGCAGGAGTATTTAGAGGTTAGAGGTTAGAGATTAGAGGTCGGAGATTGGCGGTTGGAGGGCCATGCATGGGTAGTCTGCGTGTTGCCTGATAACCGCGAAGCCGATAACACACGAAGTGCAAATAACTAATAACCGCGCGAAGCGCCGATAACCTCAGCGGTCGAAACGATAATATTCCAAAAGCGGATCGGTGCGCCGGGCCAGTATTTTCAGCACCAGATCCATGCCTTGCACCGAAAAGGTGATGCCGTTGCCGCCGAGCCCCAACACAAAGAGGGCATTGGGAAAATCGGGATGTTCGCCGATAAAGGGAAGCCCGTCTTTGGTAACGCCGAAAGCGCCCGCCCAATGATAGTCTTCGGTAAAATCGATTCCGGGAAACATTTTTTCCACCTTCCGGATAAGCTTCTTGGCCTTTTCCCCTTTTTTCTTTTCGCGGAGGGTATTGTTTTTAAAAGGAATATCTTCCCCGCCTACCAAAAGTCGTTTATCATCGGTTGTCCGCATATAGATGTACGGATCGGCCGTATCCCATATCAGCGTATCTTTAAGTTCTTCATAGCGGTTGAAATCTTGCTCGCATACGCAGGCGAACGTCGAGACGATATCGGCGTACTTCTTCCGGAACATGGATAATGTTTCGAATCCGGTGCAGAAAACAATCTTTTTGCAGACTATTTTATATCCTTCTTCCGTCAAAATCTGTACGCGCTTATCGTTATATTCTATCTTTCGAATCGGGGTATGATCGAATACCTGCATTCCTTTTGTATGATTCCTTGCAATTAAGCCGTGGGCAAATCGAAAAGCGTCGATCGAAGCGCCTTCGGTCGATAGAATCCCCGGGAAGGAATCCATCTTATAGCGTTCCTTGAGCTCTTCCGGGGATAACCAATGGACGTCGAATCCCTGTTTTTTCCGGAATTCAAACTCCTTCGACAAGTCTTCGACGGCCTTTTGCGAATGAGCCAATTGCAACGATTCTTTTTTTTCGAATCCGCAGTCGATGGTCTCTTCTTTTATGATGGCCTCTAAGTGTTTAATCGAACGGATTCCTTCGCGGTAGCACGTTACGGCCGCTTCTTCGCCAATCATTTCCGCTAATTGGGTAAGAGGGGTGTCGATTTCGTATTGCAGCATCGAGGTGGTTGCAGACGAACTGCCGTTCGCCACATCCCGCTTGTCGAGGAGTATCGTATCGAAGCCGCTACGGTATAATGCATGACTGATGAGCGCTCCGGTTATGCCGCTGCCGATGACGGCAATGTCGCATCGCTGGTTATTCTTTAATGAGGGGTAGCTGTTTAAAATGCCGTTTTTCAACAGCCAAAAAGATTCGGGAGAGCGTAGTTCCATTTGTTGATTTATTGTTTTATTGTCGAACAATATCGTTGACATCATAGTAAGAACAAAAAAGAAAACCGTTTTGTTGCGCAAATCCCGATGATATTTTCTACATTTGCTTTGGAAAAAGAATCGGTATAATAGCATTTAAAAGGCTTTTTACGAATAAATATAGCCGTGCCGCCGATTTCGATCATGTTGTTTCATTCTGTTTAAATATAAATTATGCAAACCGATAAGTTGACATTGCTCGGTCGCAAGGCCGAGTATAAACAAGAGTATGCTCCCGAAGTGTTGGAAGCGTTCGACAATAAACATCCCGATAATGACTATTGGGTGACGTTCGATTGTCCCGAGTTTACCAGCCTTTGCCCGATAACCGGGCAGCCCGATTTTGCGACCATCCGCATCGATTATATCCCTGCTGTAAAGATGGTGGAGAGCAAAAGCTTGAAACTCTATTTGTTTAGTTTTCGAAATCATGGCGCTTTTCATGAAGATTGTATCAATATTATTATGAAAGATCTGATTGCTTTAATGGAGCCGAAATATATAGAAGTGACCGGGATCTTTACTCCCCGGGGAGGCATCAGCATTTACCCTTATGCCAATTACGGGCGTCCCGGAACGAAATACGAAAAACTGGCCGCCGATCGTTTGTTTAATCATTCATTCCCATTGTAATGATTTTCTTTTTTAAGAACAGAATAGCACAATCTGCATGCTTTTTACTACCTTTGCTTGCTTCCTTTGGATACGAACGGACGTACAGCGATGTAACGTATAAAACTTTATTATGCCGGATATCTCAAACCGCGGTAGGCAGATGCCTGCCTCGCCCATACGAAAATTAGCTCCGCTCTCCGATGCCGCCAAGGCACGGGGAATAAAAGTATATCACCTGAATATCGGGCAGCCCGATCTGCCCACTCCCGCTTCGGCGCTCAACGCTATTCGTGATATGGATAGGGCTACGCTGGAGTATAGCCCCAGTGACGGATACCGTTTTTATCGCGAAAACCTGGTGAAGTATTATGCGTCGTTCGATATCGATGTTACGGCCGATGAAATTATCGTAACGGCGGGTGGATCCGAAGCGGTGTTGTATGCATTTATGGCCTGTTTGAATCCGGGAGATGAAATCATTGTTCCCGAACCCGCATATGCCAATTATATGGCTTTTGCCATTTCGGCCGGGGCAGTCATCCGGACGGTGCCTTCGACGATGGAAACAGGTTTTGCGTTGCCGGCTATCGGAGAATTTGAAAAGTTGATTAACGACCGTACGAAAGGCATTCTTATTTGCAATCCCAATAATCCTACCGGGTATGTGTATACGTGTGAGGAAATGGAGAAGATACGCGATTTGGTCGAAAAATACGACTTGTATTTGTTTTCCGACGAAGTGTATCGCGAATTTATCTATAACGGGACGCCCTATTTTTCGGCCTGTCACCTGAAAGGCATCGAAGAGCATGTGGTGTTGATCGATTCCGTTTCCAAACGGTATAGCGAATGCGGCATCCGTATAGGCTGTCTGATTACTAAAAACCGCGCTTTGCACGATACGGTGATGAAGTTCTGCCAGGCCCGTTTAAGTCCTCCGCTTATCGGTCAGATTGCGGCAAACGCATCGTTGGATGCCGGTGAGCAGTATATGAACGAGACGTTTCTGGAATATAAAAACCGAAGGGATTTCCTTATCGAAAGGCTGAACGCTATTCCCGGTGTCTATTCGCCGAAACCCGAAGGGGCTTTTTACACGTTGGCCCGCCTTCCGGTGGAGGATGCCGATGCGTTCTGCACGTGGTGTTTATCAGACTTTTCCTATGACCGTCAGACGGTATTCATGGCGCCTGCATCGGGGTTTTATGTCACCCCCGGCTTGGGGCGTGATGAGGTTCGTATTGCCTATGTATTGAACAATGAAGAAATGGATCGTGCGCTTACCGTGCTGGAAAAAGCGCTTCAAGCTTATCCCCATACTAAAAAATGAATACGGAATTATTTATAGCAAAGCGCATTTACAAAGGCGAGAAGAAAAATGCCAAACGGGTATCGTCGCCCGCCATCAAACTCGCCATTACGGGGGTAGCGCTCGGGCTGGCGGTTATGATCGTATCGGTCTGTATTATTGTCGGGTTTAAGAAAGAGATTCGCGAAAAAGTCATCGGTTTCGGGTCGCATATTCAAATCACCACTTTTGACGAGAATGTTTCGTATGAGCATCAGCCCATCGCCTTTTCCGATACTTTGGCCGCCATGCTCGCCGGCAATTCCGACATCCGGCATTTTCAATCGTTCATCACCAAACCGGGGGTTATTAAAACCGACTCTGATTTTCAGGGGGTTGTCCTGAAGGGGGTGGGAACCGACTACGACTGGAACTTTTTCCGTAAAAACCTTCTCGAAGGAGACCTTCTCGCGAAGGACGATACTTCGTCGGTCAACCGGGCAATCATTTCCAAAGATATTGCCGATAAGTTGCATTTGAAGCTGGGGGATAGTTTTATTGCTTACTTCGTGCAAGATCCTCCCCGTGCCCGGCGCTTTGAAATTAGCGGTATTTATCGTACGAATTTTGAAGATTACGATAAGTTGTATATTATTACAGAGGCGGATGTCCTTGCTTCGCTCAATGGGTGGGGCGATGATATGGTGAGCGGCATCGAAGTGCTGGTAAAAGATTACGATCAGCTTGATGAAGCGACCCAAAAGCTTTTCTTCGAACTGTCGACCTATAAAGACCGTTTCGGCAACGCGCTGTATGCCCGTTCCATTAAAGATATCAACCCTATGATATTTAACTGGCTCAATCTGTTGGATATGAATGTATGGGTGATTATCATCCTGATGATTATCGTCTCGGGATTTACGATGATCTCCGGGCTGCTGATTATCATTCTTGAGCGTACCAATATGATTGGAATCCTCAAGGCTGTGGGAGCTCGGGATTTTAGTATCCGTAAAGTGTTTTTGTATCTTTCGGCATTTCTTATCGGACAGGGGATGATCTATGGAAATATCCTTGCCTTGCTTTTCTGCTTTCTGCAAGATCGCTTTCAATTGTTCAAGCTCGATCCGGCGACGTATTATCTATCGTCGGTACCGGTATATTTGAACGTCGGATATATTGTGTTGTTGAATGCCGGTGCGTTGATTGTTTCTTTATTCATGATGATTGCCCCTTCTTATCTGGTGGCGAAAATTACTCCTGCCAAGTCGATCCGGTTTGAATAATTCGAACACTCGCGGCATGCCGCGAGTATTGCTCTTAGCCGTACCCTCGATAGTATGAACGCTGTTGTTGATAACGTGTTAAGAATTTGTTAAGAGTTTGTTTATAACTATAGGGCGAAAAAGTTGCATTTTGTTTGACCGGAATATTATATTTGTAGCATCATTTTTAAACACTATATTTCTCGCATGAGAATAAAAATAGTAGGAGTTCTTTGACATTTTGTACACGAGCGGGAGAATAGCTTATTCTGAATGAAGAGTCGCTATTCTATTAATAGAATCAGATGTGCGGATAATGATAGTTCTTCCTTTTAAGATACGGAATTCCTTAAAAAAGAATTTTCTCTCTTTTGAATGAAGGCTATGGTTAGAGAGCCATGCAACCATTCCGAATTTCTTTTTATTTCTTCCTGATGGTTTGGAATTTTGAAGGATTGGAAAAAGACCGAAAAGTTTTAGATGATTTTGTTTCTTTACGATTTCATCTAAGCGGAAAGTCATTTTGGATAAGATCGATAAAAAGGATTTTATGTAAAAGTTTCGACTTGGAACATGTTTTCTTATTTTCGATTAAAGGAAAAATGAAGTTGTTTTTAGCAAAGTGCTTATCCTCTTCTCCTCAAGAGAATTTATACTTTAGAAAACAGTTTCATGTATCCGTCTATAAAGAACTTTACGTAACGGCTTTTCGGAGTACGACGATTCTCATTTGAAAATTGTTGTTGCTTACGTTTCAAAAAGTGAATGTATAGTCCCTCTGTTTTTATATAATAAAGGCGAATATAGATTTCATAAACAACCGACGAATAGAGCATATTCTGCTTCACAATGTGTATGACTATACTATCAAATAATGATTGATCCCATCAATTTGATATATAATAGACTTCTTAGGACTGCTTTAACGGATATGCATGCTGTTTTAGACGTGTTGGGGAGTATTCATATTCTGAAGTATGGTTGGCAAAAATATATAAACTTCATGGTTTGTGTGTTTTTGATTTTTTGAAACCAATCTTGATTGCATTCATTTGATTATATTCCGCCATGTGTGCGAAATGATAAGGACTCCTATCTTATAATAAAAGCCGGCTTAACAGTCGGCTTTTTTGTTTATCGGGCCGGGATACCAAGGGGTTTACCGAATGTGTCGCTTGGAACGACGCCCGAGATTTCCTTTCCGTATTACAATCGTTCGGATAATTCCATCCAACGGAAGGTTTTGTCATCGATAAGGGTTAACAGGTCGGAGTAGCGGGTGGACGCTTCGATGAGTTTATCCGAAGGCAAGGTGCCCGAAGAAAGGTTTTCTTCGATTAAGCCCTTTTCTTTTTCGAAGAGTCCTATCTCTTTTTCCAACTGTTCCAGTTCCTTCTTTTCCTTAAATGTCAGCTTGTTCTTTAACGGTGAAGCCGGTTTGAAGGTGTGAGGATCGGAGGTGCGGGGTTTTACACTTTCGACTTGTTTTTGATCTTCCTGTGATTTCCATTCACGATATTGCGTGTAATTTCCGGGATAGTTTGTAATAACGCCCTTACCGTCGAAAACCAAAAGATGATCCGTCACTTTATCCATGAAATACCGGTCGTGCGAAATCACGATCACACATCCTTTGAATTGCGCTAAATAATCCTCTAATATGCTTAATGTGACGATGTCAAGGTCGTTGGTCGGTTCATCCAATACAAGGAAATTGGGATTTTTAATTAATACGGTGCATAAGTATAGCCGGCGTTTCTCTCCTCCGCTTAACTTATACACATAATTGTGTTGTTTGTCGGGAGCGAATAAAAAGTGTTGGAGGAATTGGGATGCCGTTAAGCGTGTACCGTCACCCAAATCGATTACTTCCGCAATATCTTTTACGACATCGATTACCTTGGCTTGATTATCGAATTCGAGACCGTCTTGACTGTAATATCCGAAGCGCACGGTCTCTCCAATATCGAAATCTCCGCTATCAGGCTCCATCTCTCCCAAAAGCATCTTTATAAAAGTCGATTTCCCCGTTCCGTTATTGCCGACAATCCCCATTTTTTCATAACGGGAAAAGATATAGCTGAAATCTTTCGTAATACAGAGATCACCAAAATGTTTGGTCACATGGCGGGCTTCAAAGATTTTATTTCCAATATATAAGCCCTTTGCGGCTAATCGGAGATTATCTTCCTGTTTTTGAGCGCGCGCTTTATCTTCGAGTTTATAAAAAGCATCAATCCTCGATTTGGCTTTTGTCGCGCGCGCTTGCGGTTGGCGGCGCATCCACTCCAATTCTTTTCTTAACAGATTTTTCGCACGTTCGGTCTCGGCGTTGCGGGCAGAGATGCGTTCTTCGCGTTTCTCGAGAAAATAAGAGTAATTGCCTTCATAGGTATACAAACCGGAAGAATCCAACTCCCATATTTTGGAGCAAACGCGATCTAAAAAGTAGCGGTCGTGCGTTACCATCAGCAGGCTTATCGCACTTCTTGAGAGATAATCTTCCAACCATTCCACCATATTCAAATCCAAGTGGTTCGTCGGTTCATCCAACAAAATCAAATCCGGCTCGGATATAAGCACGTTTGCCAACGCAATTCGTTTTATCTGGCCTCCCGACAATTCCCCCATTTTCTGACTCAGCCGATGGATATTCAACTTTCCCAAAATTTGCTTGATGCGTTGCTCATAATCCCAAGCCTTTAATAAATCCATTTGAGTGAACGCATCCTGCAAGCCTTCTTGCGTGTCGGATGCAAGGGCCTCTTCATATCGTGCTATCGCCGTTACGATTTCATTTTGATGGTTGAAGCAAGCCTCCAGCACCGTTTGATCGGGATTGAAAACCGGATCTTGCTCCAGATAGGCAACGCGGATACTATTCCGGAAAACGATTCTTCCTTCATCGTAAGGCTCTTTTCCGGCGAGAATGTTGAGCAGGGTTGTTTTTCCCGATCCGTTATTGGCAATCAATCCGATTTTATCTCCTTCGGAAATACCGAAAGAAATATCCTGAAACAATAGACGGTCGCCTAAGCTTTTGGTGAGCGTATCAACCTGTAATAATGGATTTGCCATAAGAGAGAATTTTTGTACAAAAATACACAAAAAAAATGAGCAGATTGGTCAATTAGCAAATTAGCAGATGAGCAAATTAGCAAATTAGCAGATGAGCAAATTAGCAGATGAGCAAATTAGCAGATTAGCAGATTAGCAAATTAGCAAATTAGTAGATTAGTAAATGAAGAGATTGCAAATGAAGTCAAAGGTCTAACGTCGAAAGACCGGCGACTGGCGACTGATGACCGGCGGGCGCGAGCATTTTTATCGCGAAAGGGCTGGATTATAGAATTTAATTCCTATATTTGGCATTGTAAATAAACAAACTTATAAACGTGAAAAGCTATGTCAACAATCATTCGCACAGGTATTATCGGATACGGATTATCCGGAAGAGTATTCCATGCACCCTTTATCGATGTGGTGGATGGCTATGAATTGTCAAAGATCAGTACGGGCAATGCCGACCGTCGGAAGATGATAGAGGGAAGATATCCCGTCACGGCGGTTGTTCCCGATGGGAAAGGAATTATTTCCGATCCTGAAATCGATTTGGTGATCGTTACCTCACCCAATACGCAACATTTTTATTGGGCACGGGAAGCGTTGCTCGCCGGCAAACATGTTGTTGTAGAAAAACCCTTTACCGTAACTTCTGCTGAAGCTGACGAGTTGATAAAAATTGCGAATCGGGAGGGTTTGATATTAACCGTGTATCATAACCGGCGATTTACCAGCGATACGAAAACGGTGAAGAAACTGCTCGATAGTGGTTTGTTGGGAGATGTGACCGATTTTGAGTCCCATTTCGACCGCTATCGCCGTGACGCACGACCTAACGGAGCTTGGCGCGAACAGCCTCTCCCCGGCTCGGGCATCTTTTACGATTTGGGCGCGCACCTGATCGATCAAACGCTCTATTTCTTCGGTTTACCACAGGCCGTTACTGCGGAGATCAACTCCCAACGCCCGTGGGCGGAAGCGGATGACCACTTCGATGTGCGGTTGCATTACCCAACCTTTACGGCAACCTTAAAATCGGGAATGATTTGCCGTATTCCCGGCCCTACCTATATGGTGCACGGCACGAACGGATCGTTTGTCAAATACGGGCTCGACGTGCAGGAGGCGACGCTCGACGGCGGAGCTATCCCCGAAGGTAAAGATTGGGGCCGCGAACCGGAAAGTATTTGGGGGACGATTAACGTTGAGTATGAAGGGGTAAAGATACAAGGGAAAATAGAGAGCAAACAGGGCGATTACCGGGATTATTTTATCAATCTACGCGATGCGATAGGGGGCGAAGCCGAATTGGCTGTCAAGCCCCAGGAGGCCCGTAATGTCATTCGTATTATCGAGTTGGCGTTCCAAAGCAGCCAAGAGAAGAAAACGATTTCTCTGGAAAACGAGTTCTGATAAATATCCGGGAACTCCTCACTCCATCACCCTTTTTTCAATTTCCACAATCACCAAGATGGCAGAGTCGAAAACCAAAGGGAGGATTCAGAAGCGTAAAGGGCGTGCAGATTGCGTATCGTTGATTTTATGCGGGTAATACCCAGGTAAATAAGTCCCTTATTGTTTTTTTGTGATGTGCCCTAATCGTTTCAATGTGTTGGAAAGGGAAATATCCCTTACGGTGGATTTGCGGAAGAGCAACGCGGCAATGCAGATGCCGATGGCCAGCGTAAATAATAAAGACATCGTGAGCATAAGGTTATGCATCATGGTGTTGAGAAGCCCTTCGCCCTCTGCCGCTACCGTATTCCAGTCCGTCAGTTTGATTCCCGCCAGCATCGTCCGGTAGGCATACATTCCGGGGATCATCGTAATGCAGGCCGGCATCGTGAACACCACCGGCGGGTTATGCACCCGGTGTGCGGTCCAGATACCGACTAATCCGATCAGCACAGAACCGGCCAACGTCGAGCCGATCAGTTGGAAACCCAATTGAAGCAATATAAAACGGATGCAATGTCCCATTCCGCCTAACAATCCGGCAACCACTAATATGTTTTTAGGGGCGCCGAAGAGGATGCCCCAGCAAAAAGCGACGACAAACGCAATGGCAAAGTCTGCTATAACGGCCAATAATAGATCCATATCGTATTTATATCAATTCAAAATGATCGATTCCCAATAAAGCGATGCTCAGGGTCATGCCTGCGGCAATACATAAGAGAATAAAGCCGGCAAATAATATCCGGTTTACAGAGGACGACAGATGCCCTTCTATCAAATCGATGACGCAATTCAACAGAGGAACGCCGGGGATCAGGTATAACACCCCCGTAGCCATGGCCGCTTCCGGATTGCTTCCAATGCCGAGCCGGTATCCCCAGCCGGTAATGAGGGTGCTGATAAAGGCGGCAATGCCGATGGAAATCATGGCATTGAAATGCCATTCCGATACTTTCCGCTGAAAGAAATATCCTACGAACGCTGCTAAATAAGCTACCGCCGCATTCCAATAATCGCCCTTTGCCAAAAGACAAAGCCCGGCACACGAAAAGCCCACGGCAAGGGAGATGAGCCAAGGGGGATAATGCTTTTTCTGTTTAATGGCCTGGAAAGTTTTCTCCGTTTCTTCGAAAGAGAGTTTCTCCTCGTATACTTTCCACGACATCCGGCTGACATCGGTCAATACCGCGAGATGAACAGAGTGTGGCGGCGACTCTTTGAAAAGGGTAATCGAGTCTCTGATATCTTTTTTGTTTTGCACCGAGACGAGCAATCCCCGGAAAGAAGAATTGATTTGAACCTCAAAAGCCCATGCCTCGGCCATCCTTTTGATGTTGGTGTTCAGCCGTCCCGAGTGCGCTCCGGAAGCCAGTAAGTAGGTTCCCACATCGAGCGCGAATTCGGCAAATTGTTTTGCCGTGAGCCGCGATTGTTTGCTTGAATTATCTTCCGTCATGCTTTTCGTTCATTGTTTTGTCCCGACCGAACAAAAATAACTGTTTTTTTCTGATTGGTGTGTGCTTTGGAGGAAGTTTCGGAAACATCTTGCGGAAACGCACCAGGTATGTTTGAATATTGGTGCCGGCAATGATGAGCGTTACAGCCACGATGATCAGCAAAATTCCCGATACGATGCGCAGCGTAAGCGACTCTCCGAAAACAGTCACGCCGAAGAAAACCGCCGTGACGGGCTCCAAAGCTCCCAGTATAGCCGTCGATGTGGCACCGATATATTGAATGGCGACGGTGGTGCAAAGAAACGAGATAGCCGTGGGGAAAACCGCTAAAGCCAAAAGGTTGAACCACAGGTGCCATTTAGGCGGCGTCATAAGGCTTTGTCCGAAATCGACCCGAACCAGAAATAACGAAAGGCCGAAGAGCAACACATAAAAAGTGATTTTGAGTGTGGCTATATTCTTCAGTTGCGGGCGGTTTACTCCTACGATATACATCGCGTACGATAAAGATGACGCCATTACCAGTAACGTCCCGGTGAGGCTGAGTGTCGTCCCGTCTCCGCCCTTATACAATAAAAAGATTCCGCCCAAAGCCATCACAATGCATAAGACCGTCAGAAGAGTTATCTTTTCACGGAAAAATACCGTCATGATGAGCGCTACCAGAATGGGATACACAAACAGTAGGGTGGAGGCTATCCCGGCATCCATATAGTTGTAGCTCTGGAAAAGAGCGAGCGAAGAAAAGGCCATCAAAAGGCCCATGATGACAAGCGGTAAAATCTCGTTTCGCTTTATCTTGAAATTGCGCCTCCGCACTTTAATCATTATCGCCAAAATAGGAATGGCGATAAGATAGCGGAAAAACAGCACCGAGTCAGGGGTCATTCCTTCCTGATAAAGAGGAAGGGCGAACAGCGGGTTCATTCCATAAGTAGCGGCAGCAATTGCTCCCAAAAGATATCCTTTTGCTTTTACGGTCATACTCTAAAAAAAAATTACGCGCAAAGATAGATATTTCCTGCCGAATAGAATGTTTTTTCCGGTGATTCGAGGTGAATCATATGCCCGGTTGGCCGGCGGGAATCAAACCAATTCTATTTTGCCGTTTACCACCGCTTCGAAATCTCTCAGATGCGTAGCTATCAGAATGGCCATATCGGGATATTGTTGCTTGATAGTCCGGAAAATAGCCAGGGCATTCTCGGAACTGATGCCGGCGGTAGGCTCGTCTACCACTAACAGTTGCGGCTTTTTGAGCAACGCCTGAGCCAGCAGCAGCTTCTTCCGCTGCCCGCCGCTTAAGGTTTCGCCGTTTTCTCCTAACCAGGAGTCCAGCCCGTGGGGAAGAGCTAAACGCCAGCCGGCCAAATCAACCGTTTGCAATGCTTGTTCGATGGCTTCGTCGGGATATCCTTCGAAATTTTCACGCAGCGTACCGGTGAGCAAGTATGCTTTTTGGGTGACGTAAATACATTCGGGAACGGGCAAATGAGGCAAGTCCGTGTCGCCGTTCCACGTCAGCGAGCCGCTGCGGCGGTATTCGGGATAAAAAAGACTGTTGAGCAGGGTGGTTTTTCCTTTGCCCGTTTCCCCGAAAAGGGCAATCCAATCCCCCTTTTTTATCTCCATCGATAGTTCGGCGGTACGCACAGGCGTTTCGGGTATTATCGCGCTTACCCGGTTGATAACCAGTTTCTCCAAAGCGGTATGGACGCGGACGGGTTCGACCGGTTGCTCGCCTTCCCTGATAATCGCGTCGATGTCTTTCATTTGACGGGCGACCGAACTCTTTTCCGATTTTCCCGAAAAAAGCATCTCCGCCAATTCGGCTTGCGCCATGATACCGAAGAATATTCCGATAGCCAAGGGGGCATCGATTCCCCGGTTGGCGGAACTCCATAATATAAACGAGGCGATGCAACTGATCCCCAGGCCGCCGACGAGTTGCAGCCGGAATGACTGGGTTTGCAGTTTGTTTTCCACATGTTCGAGTTGCTGCAGTCGTTCTTCGTATTGACCGATAGCTTTTTCCTCGAGATGATATTTCGAAATTTCTATCCGGCCCCGGAAGCTCTCGATGAGCATCTGATTATTTTCTTCACGGGACGTTTTCAACTTTTCGTAAAGTCTACGGTTGTTGCGGAAAAATAGCTGCGGAATGATAAACAGGAAAAGCGACGACGAAATCAAAAACTCGATGGCGATGACCTGCGAAAACACCATCAGGAAGAAAAAATAGAGGATAAGCGACACGATGAGTGCGGCAAAGGGTAAAACCCATAAGAGGATGTGGTTTAATATCTGGTCGACACCCTGCGTGCTGTTTTCGAGCAACGAAGAATTATTGTTGACTTGTTTTCGGAAATAGGGGAATCGGGCCACGGATTGAAATATTTTTAATTGCAGGCTTTGCTGGACATCGAGAGTCGTTTTATGATTTTCCAGCCGTTCGAAATAGCGTGTGGCGGTGCGGAAGAGCGCCAGTAAACGGATGATGGCAGACGGAATCAGGTAAGAAAAGGCGGTGTTCGCCGTGATAAAGACGACACTGCAAATGGCCAGGAACCATCCCGAAATAGCCGGCAAGGCAACAAACGCCACCGTCCATAGCGCCAGCAGCAAAAATCCCCCCAGCCATCTGCCGGCAAAAGGTTGCAATATCTGTTTTATAATAAATCTGTTCATGTCACTTTGTCTTCGGTCTCCGGTCTCCAGTCACCGGTCTTTAGACCTTTAATTTCATTTACTCATCTGCTCATTTACTCATCTGCTCATTTACTCATTTGCTCATTTACTCATTTGCTCATTTACTCATTTGCTCATTTGCCTATCTGCTCATTTGCTCATCTGTTCCCCCCAATTCAAATTCACGATAGCGTCGGCAACAGTATCGAACAATTTTTCGTGGGAGGCCACGATCACCAACCGGGTCTCGGCTAATTTCATAATCTGCGGAAGAATAATTTCTATCGTACCCGTGTCCAGATTTGCCGTCGGTTCGTCCAAAATGGCGACCGGTTTGGGGTGAAGCATCATTCGAGCCAACGTGACCAATTGTTTTTCTCCGCCCGAAAGCTGCTTGCCGTTGTGGCTTAATTCGGTTTGCCAGCCGTCATCCTTTTTTGCCAGAATCTTCGTTAGAAAATCCGGATAAGGCTCGCCGGCGTTCGCTTTTTTTTCGAGGAAGACATTGTAGCGAAGCGTTCCGTCGAAGATGAAAGGGAATTGATTCATGTAAGACGAGTTTGCCTTGAGCCATTCACGCGACCGGGCATTGTCTTTTCCGTTTACCGAAACCACGCCTTCTTGAGCCGACAAACTGCCGGCGCAGATTTTTAATAAGGTCGATTTTCCCGAACCCGAAATGCCTTTCACCAACACCAATCCTTTCTGCGGAAAGCGCAAACGGATGTCGTGTAAAACCTTCACCGGCGAAGCGGGATAGGCAAAACTCAGGCCGTCGATGTCAAAACGGTCGAGCGGTTCGTCCATGTCGGTCAGCGTCCCGTCGGGAGGCTCGTTCAGTACGGGCATAAGCCGTTTTGCCGAGGCCAGCGCCCGGTTGCGGTCGTGGTAGGCGCTGACAAATTTGCGCAAATAAAAGAAAAAGTAGGGCGCGAGGGTCAGTAGAAACAGGGCGGTCTGAAAGTTGTAGCCTTTTCCGTAATGGGGGCCGGGCATGATGCCCAGCAGGCTCATGCCTAAATAAATGGCAATGGCGGCGATGCAAATCGTGACGAATAATTCCAGCACGGCCGACGACAAGATGGCTACCTGCATGACATTGGTCGTGGCCTTGTTCAGGGCTTTGCTTTTTTTCGACAAAAAGCGGTATTGCGGCTTGAAGTTGTCGAGATTGACAATTTCGGCGATGGTTTGTAAGCGGTTGTAAAACACGGCCGAATATTTCAGGAACAGATTGATGTGCCGGTTGTGAAGCGTTTCGGCGCCGACCCCTATAATAATCATCTGCATGGGGATGACCAGCAACGAAACCAACAGGATGATACCTACCCATTTCTCCAGCCAAAAACTAATGACCAATAAGAGCGCGCTGACCAAAACGGATGCCATCGAATAAGGGATGAAAAAGGCGAAATAGGGTTTCAGGTCGTCGCTGATTTTGGTGACGTATAACGTGCTTGAGGTGGAGTCTAATTGACTGTTGTTAAGGAGTATCGGGTAAAGCTTCTTCTTGATTCTGGATACGATGAGGTTTCCGGCTTTATAATTGAACTGTGAGGCGAAGTAGGCCAACAGGTATCTGCCAGCCAAAAAGGCCGAGGCGTATAGCAGCAGCATGGGGGCGATTTGTCCGTCGTTCAACCACCATGCGGCGAATTGCGACAAATACCGGCAAAAAACGACAAAGCACCCTGCGCTTAAGAGCGTAAACGCCGACGCCAAGCCATAAGCGCCTTTCGCCTCTCCTATTTTCTTATTCAGCCACCGTGAAGCGCTCTCTTGATTCGAATCCATTGATTGTCTCTCTATATGTATGGGTCATTGACTTCTTTTTGCGGCATAAATATACTACTTTTCTATGATATGAATGGTTTTTGGGGATGAACTTCGGGGTATCGCATCAAACTCCTGCCTTGCCGATCGCTTTTCGAAGTCGGGTACCGGCCTTGCGGCTCTGCCGGCACCTACCGTATTCCGGCGACCGGATGAAATCGCAGGTGGATAAATGAAATGTAAACTGCTTGGAACAATAGGGAACCGTTACGTGTTTATAATGCAGGGATTTATTTTTTTCTCTCTCTCTATATCTGCACCACTTCTCGCAGGATCTGATGTGTGTATAAACCGATTCACAAAAAGCAAGAATAAAAAAATTCATCGGTTCTTTTCTGTAAAAGCAGAGACAGGGTGGCATTATGAAAATCTATATTCGATATATGGTAAGTCGGCGATGCAAAATGGCTGTCGAGCAAGCCTTAATGAGGATGGGGCTCCAATACATTAGGGTGGATTTGGGGATGGCCGAACTTCGCGAGGATATAACCGAAGAGCAGAAAGCCCGGTTGAAACGGCTATTGCATGAGACCGGCCTTGAACTGATAGAAGATAAAAAGGACAGGGTGGTGGAACAGATAAAAACAACCGTAATAGAATCGATCTATTATTGCTGTACGCCCCTGAAAGTCCCTTTTTCAGCTTATCTGAGTCGCAAATTAAATCTCAATTATACGTACCTCTCCAACCTGTTTACAGCGTCGCAAGGCATTACCATCACGCATTTCATGATTTCCCATAAAATAGAACGGGTGAAGGAACTCATCGAATACAACGAACTGACGTTCTCCGAAATCGCCTTCAAAATGCATTACAGTAGCATCGGGCACCTGTCGAATCAGTTTAAAAAGATGACCGGCACCACGTTATCCTTCTATAAAACACACGGACAAAAACGTGATATTAACATCGAGAACCTGTAAATAGCCGGAGATTTCATTCGTTATTTCATTTTCAGCTCATCCAATCCTTTCCGATTCTTTTCGGCACGCTTACTGGCTTTTTCCGCTCGTTTTTCTTTCAAATTCTTTTGAGGTGACTTCTTGTCAGTCCTATCTTTTCCTTTACTTTCTTTCGACATATTCTTTCAATATATTCATGAAAGACAAAGATGAAAATTATTTTATTAGGTTGCGTTACACAAAAAACAAAATAACTTACATCTTTTACAGATTCGCCGGTACTATCCGTAGCGCAATTGTTTTAATCATGCAACCGCCCCGCTTTTGCGATACATCACATCATCTAAAAGCATCCTTCGCGCAGGTACGAAAGCGCACAGCTTGTCCTTTTGGAACTCTAGCTGAAGGGATAACGGTCGGAAAAGAAGAAACAAAACAAATTAAAAACAAATCAACATGGATTTAGAAATTATTGGTTCAATTGTTATCGGTATCATCGCCGGTTTTATATCCAGCCGGAGCATAAAGGGGCGGGGATTCAGTCTCCTCGTGAATTTAATTGTGGGGCTGGGAGGGGCTATCGTAGGCGGCTTGGTTTTCAGTTTGATGGGGATAACCTTCGGCGGCATCATAGGCGTGCTGATCCTATCGCTGGTAGGGGCTGTTTTTTTCCTGTGGGTGCTTAACCTGTTTAGTCGTCGTGACAATCGTGCCG
>ENA-UOOR01001641-UOOR01001641.1-fermentation-metagenome-genome-assembly--contig:-NODE-1641-length-25531-cov-2.892487_pt1 | contig 25531 bp, 21 predicted proteins | sample MGYA00245780_ERZ724029 | MGnify/ENA primary metagenome ERZ724029 (study PRJEB28704, sample SAMN03018315) | fermentation metagenome | biome: anthropogenic terrestrial biome; feature: soil; material... | reverse complement strand
ATTATCGACGATGTGCGGGCCGGGTTCCGGCTGGATTTGCGCGGGTCGGACGCCCACTACGGCTTCAAGGCCGACCTGATTTGTTTTTGCAAGGCGTTGGGCAATGGCTACAACCTGTCCGCCCTGTGCGGGCGGGAGGCCTATAAGGAGGCCGTCAGCAGCGTGTTCTACACCGGCAGCTACTGGCTGAGCGCCATGCCCATGGCGGCCGCGCTGGCCACGCTGACAGAGCTGGAGCGCGTGGACGGCGCCAACCTGGTGACCCGCCAGGGCACAAAGCTGACCCAGGGGCTGGAGCAGGCCGCCCAGGGGCAGGGGTACCACCTGAAGATTACCGGCGAACCCGCCATGTGGTACATGCGCTTGACCGATGACGATACGGGCGTGCTGCACCAGCAGTGGGTGAGCGAGTGCGTGCGCCGGGGCGTCTTCTTTACCAATCATCACAACCTGTTTATCAACACGGCCATCACCGATGACGACATTGCCTACACCGTGGACGTGGCGGAGGATGCCTTCCGCGCGCTGCGGGCCGCGGGGCAGAAAAGGAGCATATGATGCAGCTGAGCCGGGAGAAACTGATCACACTGGAGAACAAGGCGCACGAGCTGCGCCGCAGCATCGTGGATACGGTGTATCATGCCGGCAGCGGCCATCTGGGTGGGGCGCTGAGCATGATTGACGCCGTCACGCTGCTGTACTACCACCGCATGAACATCGACCGCGCCAACCCGGACTGGCCGGAGCGCGACCGCTTCATCATGAGCAAGGGGCACGCGGGCATCGGCTTTGTGTCCGTGCTGGCGGATTTGGGCTACCTCAACCGGGAAGACCTGAAGACATTCAACCTCACCGGCTCCAAGCTGGGCATCCACCTGGATGCCACCAAGGTGCCGGGGGTGGACGCGTCCACGGGCTCTTTGGGGCACGGATTGTCCATTGCGCTGGGCATGGCCATCGCGGCGCAGATGATGGGCAAGGAGTACATCACCTATTGCCTGCTGGGCGACGGCGAGTGCAATGAGGGCGCCGTGTGGGAGGCCGCCATGGCCATCGGCAGCCGCAGGCAGAGCAACCTGATTACCATGGTGGACCGCAATCACGCCATGCTGGACGGCAATACCGAGGACGTGATGAAGCTGGAGCCCTTCCAGGACAAGTGGACGGCCTTCGGCTTTCATACCGTCACGGTCAACGGGCACGATTTCGCGGCCATCGACCGGGCCATCGGCGAGGCGCTTGCCCGCAGGGACCAGCCCAGCTGCATCATCCTGGATACCGTGAAGGGCGCCGGGGTGGACTTTGCCGCGGGCGACTACCGCTGGCACTACGGCGCCATCAATGAGGAGCTGTCCGCCAAGGCATATGACAGCCTGGAGCGTTACCATCAGGAGCGCGTCGCCGCGCTGGAAGGAGCATAAGATGGGCATTGCCTATACATCCCTTGATACCACCAAGCTGTCCACGGCGGAAGTCTATGCGCACACCCTGTGTGAAATCGCGCAGACCGATCCCCGCATCGTGACGCTGACGGCCGACCTGGCCAAATCCACCAAGATTGGCGTGTTTCAGGAACATTTCCCCGACCGGTTTGTCAACCTGGGCATCGCCGAGCAAAACATGTTCGGCATCGCGGCCGGCATGGCGGCCTGCGGGCTGATTCCCTTCACCTGCACGTTTGCCATCTTCAACTCCTGCCGGGCGCTGGATCAGGTGCATACCGACATCTGCTATCAAAACCTCAACGTCAAGATGATTGCCTCCCACGCGGGCACCAGCTTTGGGCAGGCGGGCTCCACCCACCACGCCACGGAGGACATCGCCATCATGCGCACCATGGCCAACCTGGTGGTGCTGGTGCCGGCCGACGGGCAGGAGGCAGCCGCCGCCGTGCGCGCCGCCATCGAGCACCAGGGCCCGGTATATATCCGCATCAACCGCGGCTTTGACCAGGTGGTATATCCTCAGGGCAATGAGGACTTCCAGATCGGCAAGGCCAACCTGCTCAAGGATGGTAGCGACCTGTGCTTCATCGCCTGCGGCAGCGCGGTGTTTTCTGCCCTGCAGGCGGCGCGCGAACTGGAGGCCGAGGGCATCAAGGCGCGCGTGCTGGATATGCACTCCATCAAGCCCCTGGACAAGGAGGCCATCAAAAGGGCCGTGCACGATACCCGGCGCATCATCACGGCGGAGGATCATACCGTGGTGGGGGGCCTGGGCGGTGCGGTGGCCGAAGTCATCGCCGAAAGCGGCATGGGCTGTGCCTTCCGCAGGCTGGGCATCCAGGATACATTCTCGCCCATCGGCTACCACGAGGACCTGATGAGCATCCACGGCATCGATACCAACGGCCTCATCACGGCGGCCCGCGAGGCCCTGAAGATGGACTTTGAAGAGGACGACGACTGGGCAGACGAGGTGTGAGTATGATGGATGATGCAATGTACGCAAGCCAGCTGTTTTTGTACGCGGTCATCCCGCTGATGAACGAGATTGGTGAGCAATATGGCTACTTCCGGGGCAAATCCGGCGTGGTGCAGCTGTCTGTCAACCTGCCCGACGGCGTGGAAGGCCTGCACTTTGTGCTGGAGGATGGTGCGGTGACGACGGTGCTGGGCCTGCACGAGCGGCCCGATGTATCGCTGCACTTTGCCCGCCAGCAGCACTTCAACGATTTCTTTCTGGGCAAGACCAAGAAAATGCCCAAGATACAGGGCTTTGGCAAGCCCGGCCTGCTCATCGCCACCTTCCGCACGCTGCTGAAGATGGCCTCCCTGCTGGCGGCCAAGACACCGCCCGCGGATGAGGCGACCAAGGAACTGGTGGTGCGGCTGTACCTGTACCTGCTCAGCCGGGGCATCAGCCGCCTCAACCGCCTGGGGCACCCCAGCGTGCGTGAGTGGGCCACAAAAAGCCCGGACCGGGTGTACGCCTGGCGGGTGGAGGGGCACCCCGATACCGCGGCCTACCTGCGCGTCAAGGCGGGCAAGAGCAAGGCCGCCCGCGGCCTGTACACCCGCTCGCAGCCCTTCTTCACCATGCGCTTTGCCGATCTGGACAGCGCGCTGAGCATCCTGCTGCAGACGGGGGACTTCCTCACCCTGACGGCAGAGAAACGGCTGATACTGGAAGGCGCGCCCGAGTTCGGCGCCAAAATCGGCGACTTCATGCAGTTGGTGGGCTCCTACATCCAGGGATGATATGGTAAAATGGTCATCACGAAGGAGGAGCCGCCATGCCGTTTCACAAGGATACCTTTGACCGCATCTCCGAGGACAAGCGGGACCATATCTTCACCATCGCCGTCAGCGAGTTTGCCGGCAAAGGCTATGCCGCCACCTCCATCAACCAGATTGCCCGCAAGGCCGGCATCAGCATTGGCAGCATGTACAGCTATTTCGACAGCAAGGAAGACCTGTTTCTGGCCGTGGTGGACAAGGGATACGAGCTGCTGGAGCGCGTGTTCCAGGGCCTGCGGCAGGAGGGGCCCTTCCGCGAGCAGCTGCTGGAGCTGCTCAACGCCGCCGTCTGGTATGCCCAGCGGCACCCGGACATGAACAACCTGTACCTGAGCATGATGACCGAGGAACTGGCCCCCCTGGCAATGCGGCTGTCCACCCAGGCCGAGAAGCTGTCCGTGGACTACTACCAGCGCATGCTGCGCCAGGCGGTAGAGCGCGGTGAGCTGCGGCAGGATTTGGATATCCCCCTGGCTGCCTACCTGATTGACAACAATGTGCTGCTGTTGCAGCTGGCCTGCTCATCCGGGTATCACCAGTACCGCATGCAGCACTTTCTGGCCGGGCGGGCAGAGGACAAGCAGAAGCTGGCCGATCAATTGTGCGACATCATCATGAGGAGCCTGGCATGAATCAAGAGCAAATCCACGAGGCCGTACTCGCGGCCCGCAGTTTCTTCGATCAGGGGCATACCCTGCCGCTGGCGTATCGGCGAGAGGCCTTGCGCCGCCTTCGTCAGCAGGTGGTGCAGCGCACGCCGGACATCCTGGCCGCGCTGCGGGAGGATCTCAACAAGTCCCCCTACGAAAGCTTCATGGCCGAGGTTGGCCTGGTGCTGGGTGAGATCGACCTGGCCTGCCGCAAGCTGGGCCGCTGGGCCAAGCCCGAGCGGCGCAGGCCGTCGTTGGCACAGCTGCCCGCCACGGCCCGTGTGTACAAGCAGCCCTACGGCGTGACGCTGGTGATGAGCCCGTGGAACTACCCCTTCCAGCTGACCATGAACCCCGTCATAGGTGCTGTGGCCGCGGGCAACTGCGTGCTGGTCAAGCCGTCCGCCTACGCGCCGCGCATTTCCCAGGTGATGGCCGCGCTGTGCGAAGCCGCCTTTGACCCTGCGCATGTGCGGGTCATTGAGGGCGGGCGCAGCGAAAATAACGCGCTGCTGGAAGAGCGATACGACTACATCTTTTTCACCGGTTCGCCCTCGGTGGGCCAATTGGTGATGCAAAAGGCAGCCCTTCACCTGACACCCCTCACGCTGGAACTGGGCGGCAAAAGCCCCGTGCTGGTGGAGGAGAGCGCCGACATTGCGCTGGCCGCCAAGCGAATTCTCTTTGGCAAACTGCTCAACGCCGGGCAAACCTGCGTGGCGCCGGACTATGTGCTGGTGCAGCGCGGCGTCAAGCCGCAGCTGGTGGAGGCCCTTCGGGCGGAGCTTGCACGCATGATGCCCAATGCCGCATATTTCAAGCAAAACTACCCCAAAGTTATCAACCAGAAGCACTACGAGCGCCTGTGCGGCCTGCTGGAGGGGCAGACCATCCTCTCTGGCGGTGAGCAGCATCCGGATACCCGGCAAATCAGCATGGCGCTGGTGGACGAGCCCGCGGCGGACAGCCCCCTGATGCAGGAGGAAATCTTCGGCCCCATTTTGCCCATCCTGTCGGTGGACAACATGGAGGAGGCCATGCGCTTTGTGGCATCCCGTCCGCATCCCCTGGCGCTGTATCTGTTTACGCAGCATCAGCAGGTGGAGGCGGAGGTCATCAGCCGCCTCAGTTTCGGCGGCGGCTGCGTCAACGACACGGTGCTGCACCTGGCCGGCTCACACCTGCCCTTTGGCGGCGTGGGCGACAGCGGCATGGGCCGCTACCACGGCAAAACCACCTTCGACACCTTCACACACCACAAAAGCGTGCTCAAAAAGTGGCGCATCATGGACCTGCCGCTGCGCTACCACCCCTACCGCAACGCCGAGAAGACGCTGCCGTCCTGGCTGTTGAAGCATTAGCCGCTTTCCAGCGCGTGTGCTTGGAAATGTGGAACAGGAAGGAAAGAATTCTGTTCTTATTCCGGGGTATAATGGGCTGAAGATGGGGTTTGTTTGAAAGGAGGATACGACCATGTGCGGGCGATTTTTTGTAGCCATCGATGACCCGGAAATCATGGCCATCCTCAGACAGATTGAGTCGGACAAGCGCGAACAGGCGCTCGACCTGCCGCCCATCCGAACGGGCGATGTGCGCCCCACCGATTATGCGGCTACCATCGCGGCCATCCGCGAGGGCAGCAAAATCAAGTATGAGCAGATGCGCTGGGGCTTCACCGGCTTTGACGGCAAGGGCGTGTTGATCAACGCGCGTGCCGAAACTGTCACTCAGAAACCCACCTTCCGCAAGCCCGTTGCCGAGAACAGGTGCCTGATTCCTGCCTCCTATTACTACGAGTGGAAGCAGTCTCCCGAACTGAAAAAGAAAATCCGTCACATTATGCGCGATCCCCGCGCCACCACCGTTTATATGGCCGGCATCTATCGGCTGGAGGCAGGAGAAGACACGGCGCGCTTTGTCATCCTCACCAAAAAAGCAGCACAGCAAATCCAGGATATCCACGACCGCATGCCCGTCATCCTCGACCGGGAGCAGCAACAGCAATGGCTGTCCCCGGATGCTGATGTAAACGGAATCATCAACCAATCCATCGACCGCATCGAGGGGCTGGAGGACATCGACGAGCTTTGATATTGCTCGTTATGAAAAAGCGCCATGGCTGGCGCTTTTTTCGTGCTCGCAATGTGATCAGAACGTAGGCAAGCCCTCGCCAAACAGCGTGGCGAAATAGTCTTCCTGCGTCTCGGCGCGGCGAATCAGCTGGAAGCTGCCGTCCTGTCGGTGCAGCACCTCGGCGGCGCGCAGGCGGCCGTTGTACTGGTAGCCCATGGCCGCACCGTGGGCGCCCGCATCGTGGATGACCAGTATGTCATCCAGCTCGATGGCGGGCAGGCGGCGGTCGATGGCAAACTTGTCGTTGTTTTCGCACAGGGCGCCGGTGATGTCATAGGTTTCCACCGCCGGGTCATCGCGCTTGCCCGCGATGTGGATGTGGTGGTACGCGCCGTATATGGCCGGGCGAATGAGGTTGACCGCGCAGGCGTCCACCCCGATGTAGTGCTTATGAATGCGTTTTTCGTGCATGGCGCGGGTCACCAGCCAGCCGTAGGGGCCGGTGATGTAGCGGCCCAGCTCGGTCTTGACAGCCACGTTGGATAGCTCGCTGTCGCCGAAGGATTCCTCATAGTCTTCCTGCACGCGCTGGCCGATGAGGGCGATATCCGCTGCCTTGTCCTCCGGCTTGTAGGGGATGCCGATGCCACCCGACAGGTTGATGAAGTCCAGCGGCAGGCCGGTTTCATCGGTCAGCTCCTTGCCGGTTTCAAACAGCAGCTTGGCCAGCAGGGGATAGTACACCTCACCCAGCATGTTGCTGGCCAGGAAGGCATGCAGGCCGAATCGCTTGACGCCCAACTCCTTCAGGCGCAGCAGGCCTTCGCTGAGCTGTTCGCGCATCCAGCCGAATTTGCTGTCCTTGGGGCTGCCCATGATGGCGTTGCCGTCGCCGAACAGCCCGCCCGGGTTGTAGCGCATGCAGATGGTATCCGGGATGCCGCCGTGCTGGCGCAGCGTCTCTATGTCGCTGATGTCATCCAGGTTAATGGTGGCGCCCAGTTTGCGCGCGTAGGCAAACTCCTCAGGCGGCATGGCGTTGGCGCTGAACATCAGGTCCGCCCCCCGCACGCCCAGGCGCTCGGCCATCATCAGCTCCGTCATGGAGGAGCAGTCCAGCCCGCAGCCTTCATCCAGCAATAGTTTGAGGATGTGGGGGTTGGGCTGTGCCTTGACGGCGAAAAACTCCTTGAACCGGGGGTTCCAGCTGAATGCCTCCTGCAGGCCATGGGCCGCCTGGCGGATGCCCTGTTCGTCGTAAAGGAAGAAGGGGGTGGGAAACTGCTGTGCCGCGCGGGTGAAGACCTCGTCGCTCAAATTGAAGTTAGGCAATCTTCCGTGCTCCTTGCAGGGCGAAGCCCGTATTTCAGTTTCCCCATTATATGCAAAGTTGGTGGTCGGGGCAAGGGCAGAAGTTTAAGGCCAAATCGGTGTTCTGTTTCGTGTTGCGGTTAGTATGTCGCTGCCACCATGCCTTAATAACGGATGTGTGAATCACCCCATTAGCCGCGATGCAAGCGGCGCCTGGTGATGGGCTTGTGTATGCGCTGCAAAAACCATCGGAAACGATGACGCTTGGGGGCGTTTCATGTGATGCATGATGCCCGCCGGTCATCCTATTGCCTGATTTCTATCCGCAAAAGAACAATGAAAAGACCGCCCCGGATGGGACGGCCTTGGGATGCGGGGATAGGCTTATTTCACCAGCTCGCCGTATACCTCGCCGGCGGCGGCGGCGGCATTGCTCTCATCGGTGTCGATGTGCATCGCCAGGGCATAGGTGGGGTTGACGCGCACCACGGTGTCGTCAAAAACCAGGGAGCGGCCGTCGGTGTTGATGCGTACGCCGACCACCTGCTTGTCCTGCACGCCAAAACGGGCGGCGTCATCCGGATGCATGTGAATGTGGCGCTTGGCGGCGATGACGCCTTCCTTGAGCTCCACCTCACCGGCGGGGCCAACCAGCTTGCAGGCGGCGGAGCCGGCGATGTCGCCGCTCTCGCGTACGGGGGTTTTGAGGCCCAGCGTGCGGGCGTCCGTCAGGGATACTTCCACCTGTGTGCTACTGCGGGTGGGGCCCAAAATGGTCATCTTTAACTCGCCCTTGGGGCCAACCACGGTGACCTTTTCCTCGGAGGCATACTGCCCGGGCTGGGACAGCTCCTTCTTGGGGGTCAGCTGGTGACCGGCGCCAAACAGCTTTTCCAGGTCCTGCTGGGTCACATGCAGATGGCGGGCAGAGGTTTCTACTAAGAATTTCATGCGTTTCGCTCCTTCGTATTTTCTTTGTCTATTATAGACCTATTTACGTGCAGAGGCAAGGCGGGATGCAGAAACCCGATGAAGCGGAAAGCGCGCTGCCCATAGGAAGGCAATCGCCCGCATGGTATACTATGGATGGCAGTATCTGCGCAAGGAGGCAAGCACATGGCCAAGTACGAGCGGACACTTACGGGCGATTTTCGGGGCCTGCTGACGGCGGTTGAGCAGGGCATCATGAAGGGCAGCGTATCGGCCAGTTTGGAGGACCAGAGCAACTTTGAAGCCGGAAATGTCCAGGTGGCGGTGCGCGTGTTCGAGCGCTTCAGCTGGATGGGCAGCAACCGGGTCAGCCTGTCGGTCACCATGGTGGGGCAGGGCGGTCAAATCTTTGTATCGGCCATCACCTCGGGCGGCAGCCAGGCGGGGTTTTTCAAAATCAACACCTTCGGTGAAGGCGCGTTTCTGGACAAGCTGCGCGAGATTGTGGACAGCTATGCAGGAAGGTAGCGCCATGCAGGACATCCTGATTGTCGTCGACATGCAAAACGACTTCATCACCGGTGCCTTGGGCACGCCCGAGGCGCAGGCCATTGTGGAGCGCGTGGCGGACAAAATGCGCAACTTCAACGGCCGGGTGATGACCACACGGGATACCCATGAGGACAACTATCTGGATACTCAGGAGGGCAGGCTGCTGCCCGTGCCCCACTGCATCCGCGGTAGTTGGGGCTGGCAGCTGCATCCGCTGGTGGAGGCGCAGCGCGGAGCTTTAGGACCCCCCGGTGGACAAGCCGGTCTTCGGCTCAGCCGCGCTGGGCCAGATGCTGGCACGGGAGAACGCGCATGTACCCATCCGCAGCATCACGCTGGTGGGCCTGTGCACGGACATCTGTGTCATCTCAAACGCGTTGATTTTGCGGGCGTTTTTGCCCGAAACCGAGATTATTGTGGACGCGGCCTGCTGTGCGGGTGTGACGCCCGACAGCCATCAAACAGCGCTGACAGCCATGAAGGCCTGTCAGGTGAGGATTGACCATGAGTGAGTGGAATAAGGAACTGATTTCCTTTGACGCCCCAATCAAGAAGGTGCCCGATTTGGACGGCGCGTATGTGGAGATTCCCTTTGATGTGAAGGCGGTGTATGGCCGCGGGCGTGTGCCCGTGCACGCTACCTTTGACGGCCATCCCTACGATGGCTCGCTGGTGCGGATGGGCACGCCCGGCCATATCCTGGGCATCCGAAAGGACATCCGTGCCGCCATCAACAAGCAACCGGGGGATACCGTGCATGTCACCCTACACCCGAGGGAGGGGGAGCGTTCCGCGCCCGTCGGCCAATCAAATGCTCAACCTGCCGCCAAGAAGGGCAAAGTGCCCTTGCCGGCCAAGGAGCCGGGGAAAGACGCCGAGGCCACGATTGATGCCTATATCGCCGGTTTCCCGGCGGACAGGCAAGCCCGCATGCAGGAGCTGCGGCAGCTGATCCATCGCCTAGCACCGCAGGCCAAGGAGCATATTGCCTGGGGCATGCCCACCTTCCGCCAGGGGCGCACCCTGATTCACTTCGCCGCGGCCAAGGAACACCTGGGTTTGTATCCTGGGGCAGCGGCGGTTGACGCCTTACAGGCCGACCTGAAGGACTACGTATGCACCAAGGGTTCGGTGCACCTGCACTGGGATAAGCCGATACCGGAGGAACTCGTCCGCAAAATCGTGGCGTTCAACCTGGCGCAATTGGCGAAATAGCGTATTGATTCCGTCAAATGGTATCAATTGACTGCGTAAACAACATACCGCCTGCCCCTGCGATGGGGTGGACGGCATGTTTGCCTCACCAATTATATAGCGTATCATGGCCTCGATACCACGGCATTGCAGCGTATATCGCTATTCGTCCGCTGCTTTCCTGTTCGCGCGTCTGCAGAGCCAATGGGTGATGCCGATGACCACCATGCACACCCCGGCGACAACACTGCCTGTCAGGTCTGTTACGAGACCACTTTGGATGAAGCTTGCCCGCCCGCTGACCAGTTTATAGATATCAAAGGCGACGATGTATACCCCGGCACCGAACATCACCGCTGCCAGCAGCGGCGTGGCGCTGCCCTTGGTCAGCCTGTCAAAAGCGCCATGGCGCGCGGTGTGAGCGTGCAGCACGGCGACCGACACCCAGAACGGGATGCTGAACATGGTATAGGTCGAGATGGACAGGCTGTCCGACAGGCTGTCGATGGCGAACAGCAGCAATAGGAAGCCCAGGATGGTCAGGTAGCCATACTTGAAGGCGCGACCCCGCTCCATCATCTGCCGTTCGTCGTAGTTTGCCTGATCTTTCAATTGATGAAACATGTCGTTATTCCTCCCAGAATAAATCGTTCAACGTGCGCCCCAGTGCGCGGCAAATGGCTTTGCATAGATTGAGGGTGGGATTATAGTCGCCCGATTCAATCAGGCTGATGGTCTGCCGTGTGACCCCCACCAGCCGGGCCAGCTGCTCCTGGTTCAAATCCCGCTCCACGCGGGCAAGCTTCATGCGCGCATTTCTCATACAGCCCTCCCCATACCCGGATTATATGATATAGATGACAAAATGTCAATTATACATGACAAATTGTCAGAAGTATCTGTCAATGAATGATAATCAAAGACGGAGACTTACTACAATTGCCTTTTTGGTGGCGGCAAGTCTGCCAGCTATTTGTAGCGTTGGACGCTATTGAGTGATGTGAAGTATATGGAATTAGGCGAATGAAAAAGCCGCAAAGCATAAACTTTGCGGCTTTGGCGTCCCCGGCGCGATTCGAACGCACGGCCTTTCGCTTAGGAGGCGAACGCTCTATCCGGCTGAGCTACGGGGACAGATGTGGGCTGGTGGCAGCAGGCCGCCGAACCCGTGCGCTATTTTAGCACAGCGGGCAGGGTGGCGCAAGGAAGATCACCGTGTTTAGGGGGTGAGCGGAAGCGGAACAATTATGGCGTCAGAACGTCAGAACGTCAGAACGTCAGAGCGTCAGAGCGTCAGAGCGTTAGGCCGTTGTGGCATCAGAAGACAAAATCAGCCAAGCGTCCAGCAATCTTGTAATCAATCAATCTCTACTAACCCTGAGAACCAAACCCAACTGATCACAAACAAGCGAAATCCAAAGAAGCCCAAAGCAAAACATCGCAGCTCTTTTGCAAACATAGCGGAATGGGTATACTGATGGCAGGGTTGTGCGCGGTTGCGATGCCCTGAGGGAGGAAGACATTGCTTGACAATCAGGAGACACCAAACCAGCCGCTGACGCTGGTGATCTTTGGCGGGACGGGCGATTTGACCCACCGCAAGCTGATGCCGGCGCTGTACCATCTAATGGCGGATCGACGGTTGCCGGAGGAAACGGCCATCCTGGCCATCGGCCGGCGCGGGATGGACAGCGAGGCCTACCGCCAGCAGGCGCGGGCATCCATCGAGCGGTTTTCGCGCACCGGGGTGGAGGAGAAGCGGCTGGGCCGGTTCATGGAGCGGTTGTTCTACCACCGGATGGAGTTTGTGAGCGAGCCCGACAGCTATGAGGGACTGCGCCAGCTATTGAGTGAGCGGGAGGCCGAGTTTTCTGCGCCCACGGTGCGGCTGTTCTTCCTGGCGGTGGCGCCGGAATTTTTCGGCCCCATTGTGGAGCAGCTGGGCCAGCGCGGCCTGGCCGAACGCGGCAACCCCAACCACCGCGTGATGATCGAAAAGCCCTTCGGCTCCGACCTGGAGACCGCGCGCACGCTGAACCAGACCATCGCCAACGTGCTGGAGGAGCGGCAGGTATACCGCATCGACCACTACCTGGGCAAGGAGATGATTCGCAACATTCTGGCCATCCGCTTTGCCAACTCGCTGTTTGAGCCGCTGTGGAACCACCACTACATCGACAACATCCAGATTACCTCCACCGAGACCCTGGGCGTGCAGGGGCGCGGCGCGTACTACGAGCAGGCGGGCATCCTCAAGGACATGCTGCAAAACCACCTGCTGCAGATGCTGGCGCTGATTACCATGGAGCCGCCCGTGGACCTGGAGCCGGAATCCGTGCGCGATGAAAAGGTGAAGGCGCTGCGCTCGCTGCGCCGGTTTGAGGATGAGAACAGCTGTGGCGGCATCGTGATGGGGCAGTACGGCGCAGGCGAGGAACAGGGCAAGCCCGTGCCCGGCTACCGCCAGGAGGAGGCGGTGGATGCCAACTCCCGCACGCCCACCTATATCGCGCTGCGCGCGCAGGTGGACAACTTCCGCTGGGGTGGGGTACCCATCTACATCCGCGCGGGCAAGCGGCTGGACCGCAGCCGCACGCAGATTGTCATCGAGTTCAAGCGCCTGCCCGGCGTCAACTTCTACCCGGATTTCGAGGGCCAGCCGCCCAATCTGCTGGTCATCGAGGTGCAACCCGCCGAGGGCATGTACTTCCAGATCAACCTGAAGCGCCCCGGCAATGACTTTGTGATGGAGCGGGTGGAGCTCAACTACTCCCAGCACAGCCGTTTCCAGGGCAATGTGCCGGAGGCCTATGAACAGCTGCTGCTGGAGGCCTGGCGGGGCAACGCCTCGCTGTTTACCAGCTGGGATGAGCTGGAGCACTCCTGGCGCTTTGTGGAGGGCATTGAGCACAACTGCTCCGGCCAGAATGAGCAATTCCCCAACTATGCCGCGGGTGGGCGCGGGCCGGAGGGAGCCGACCGCATGATGGCCCTGGATGGCCGCAAATGGTGGGAGATTGAGCTGCCCTGCGAGGGCACGAACTGCGATACCAAATCATAGCAATAACGAACAAGGAGGCACCCATGCGCATCATCGATATCTCTATGACCATTCACAATGAAATGGCTACCTACAAAAACCGCCCGGAAAAGCGGCCCAATCACTTTGTGGAGCGCGCCATGCCAAAGGACAGCGCCAACGAGACGGCGCTGCACATGAACCTGCACACCGGCACGCACCTGGATTCGCCGCTGCACATGATTGAGGGCGGCAGCAACACCATGGCCCTGCCGCTGGAAAAGCTGATCACACAGGCAAGGGTGTTTGACCTGACGCAGGTGAAGGACGGCATCGTCCGCGAAGACCTGGAGGGTCTGGGCATCCGCAAGGGGGACTTTGTGCTGCTCAAGACCAGCAACTCGTTTGACCCGTTGTGCGGCGCGGAGGACTTTGTGTATGTGAAGGAAAGCGGCGCGCGCTACCTGGCAGAGGTGGGCATCAGCGGCGTGGGCATCGACACGCTGGGCATCGAGCGTGCTCAGGAGGGGCATGAGACGCATATTTCGCTGCTCAGCCGGGATATCATCATCCTGGAGGGGCTGCGCCTGGCCGATGTGAACCCGGGCGAATACCTGCTCATCGCGCTGCCGGTCAAGATACAAGATGCCGAGGGCGCGCCCACCCGCGCGGTGCTGGTGGAGGGAGCCACGCTGCAAAAGGCATAATACCAATATCTAACATCCAGCCGTCCTGGCTACACGACGATAAGCAAATCGTCCGGGCCCAGGGCGGCTGGTTCGTTTTTGTTGGGGTTGAGGACCACCTGCGGCTTGTCAGCGCCCGGGCGCAGCCAGCCCACCAGCAGCATCTGCCGCGCGGCCAGCCCGGCCGCGAGCGCAGCCACTGTCATGGGGTGGCCGCCGGTAAGCGGCATGGCGGGCAGCAGCCGCAGCCCCTGCGGCGCGTAGAACAAGGCCTGCTCAATGGCGGGGATTTGGCCCTCCTCGCGCAGCACATCCGCCGCGATGAGGCGGCTGCGGTCGTCCTCCAATACATAATCCACCACTTCGTTGGCGTAGGCGTAGCGCACGCTGCCGCTGTCCAGCAGGTTGGCACACAGGTAGCACTGGTGGCCATGCAACAGCTCGCGGACATACAGCAGGCAGGGCATCAGCTGCGCGTCCATGGCCTGGGGCGTCAGCGCCCCGTCCTCACCCAGGCAGATGACCAGGTCATAGGCGTTGTCAGCAATGTGTTCAGCGATCTGCTGCAGGTTGTATTGTGCCAGGCAGTCCACCTTGGGCGGCTGGGGCAGGCCTTCGATTTGTGAAAGGAGGCCATCACGTCCCCGCTCACCAATGACGAGCAGCGATTGAACGCGCCGGGGCTCAATGGACGGCGTGCTGTCCAGCGTGGCGGGGGCAACGCGCCCCATGTTGCGGATGAGGCGCAGGCGGTCCCGCCTGCTTTTGAGGAAAATGAGGGCGTCATCAGCGGCCAGGCGGGTATCCGCGGGCGGATGCAGCATCACCTGCCCCGCGCGCATCAGGCCCATCATGCTGCTGTAGCGGAAATCCTCCGCCAGGTCGTAAAATGCCCGGCCCTGGGTGAGGCGCGGCGCCTCGGTAACCAGCTCGTGTTGAGCGGCTGCCCTGGTCAGCGCGCTGTAAACGGGTAGGAAGTGTTTATCTTCCATGGTACGCAGAATGGGGGCAAAGGACAGGTCATTGGCGTAATACACACGGAATGGCGGCTGCAAAAAATCGGCAGCGCGTCGCCAGCATGTGGCGCACCGCCATGGCGCTGGCCAGTGCGCGCTCATCCCCGCCGGAGATGATGACATGCCGAGCCCGCAGCAGGTTGACCCGTGCCAGATCCAGCGCGTCACAGATATCGCCCCGGCGGCAGATGGCGTGCAGCCCGCGCCGCGCGGCGAGGGTGGGTGGCAGCGTGGCTTGCAGCTCCGCGTGGGGCAGGTCGTCCATCAGCGCCACGGTGACGCGCCGCCGGCCGGGGCGGGTGGGAGCCAGGCGCGTCATCACGGCCCGCGCGTCGTCGCCGCTGCCCAGAAACAGCACATGCCCCCGTTCCAGAATGCGGGAGCGGCCGCTTTGCATGGCCTCCAGCTTGCGGTCGAACATGTTGCCGACGATGCCAATCAGGCTGGACAGCCCCAGTAGACCAAACAAGGTGGAAAAAACAGTCGCGCCTACAAACACGGCGCTGCCCGTGGACATGTCCGGGGAAAGGTTGCCGCCGTCCAGCATGCGCATGCTGATGGTCCATATCGCGTTAGATAGCTTGCTGTTGACCGCGGCGGGCGTTTTCCAGTACACCAGCAGGGCCAGCCCCAGCACCACGGCCACGCAGGCGACCAGCAGCACGCCAATCAGCCCGGCGTTGCCCACGGCCATCAGGCTGTCAAAGCGATAGGCCAGCCGTTGGCGGATGGTGGGGCGCAGGCTGTCGCGCTCCAGCACGGCATGGGCATCCACGCCCGGCAGCGGCGCGTTGCGCAGCGCCAGGTGGTTGATGGCCCAGGCGGAGAAGAGGAGCAGCGCCACTTCAAGCATCCATTGTGTGCCGCTCAGCGCCTGGCTGCGGCCCAGCGCGCCATGCGCGTATTGCAGGATGACCGGGATGGCAAAGGCCGACAGCGCGCCGGCGCGCCTGCGGGCGGGCGGCAGCCTGCGGTCCAGCCAGGCCATCAAGCCGCGGCCCATGAACAGACCGTAGCTCATCTGCATCAGCACAAGCGTGGCGCTCTGGGTGATGGCCTCCAGCAGGCCGCCCTCCAGAAACAGCGTCATCACACGCATCACGCCCTGGCCCAAGCCCAGGCCTACCGCGTAGATGACCAGGTCGTAGCGGTTGATGTAGTGGCGGGGCCGAATCACCAGCGCGTACAGGCACAGCAGCTTGAGGGCGTTGTCCGCCAGCACGGCGATGAAGGCGAATGCCTCCCGCTGCCAGCCGGCCAGCTCCGCCGCGTAGCCACCAAAAAAGGCGAGGCGAATCGCCAGCGCCAACAGGGCCGAGGCCAGGCCGGACACAGCGCCCCACACGCGCAGGCGGCTGTTGAGCCCCTCGGCGTATACCAGGCGCTGGCGGGATATAATCCAGCGATATACCAGCACCGCCGGCACAATGGCCGCCAGCACCACCCCCAGCAGCTGCAACCCAATCCACAGCTCCCGCTCCATGCGTGCCTCCTCAGGATGTTATGTGATCTGTCTTTGCCCGACGCGACCGTATTCCTGCCAGCCACACCTCGCCCCGCGCCACCGCGCGGCGCATCAGCCACAGCAGGGCAGGCGACAGAAGGACCAGCCCGACGGCCAGCCAGCTGGCCGCGCCACTCAGGGGAGACAGCAGGAAGAAGCGCCCGAACAGCAACGCCGCCCCCAGCAGGGCCGCCGTCATGGTGCCCAGCAATAGCCCACGCTGCAGGTTGATGGGCCGGCAGGTATAGGCCAGCACCATCAGCCCAGTCACGCCGATGGCCGCCACCGCCACGGTGCTGCGCACCTCGGCCGACAGGCACAGCGGGCCCGACAGCGCGAACAGAATCAGCAGCAGCGTAAGGTTGGTTAGCGCACCCGGCAGCGCGTTTTTGAGGATGGTGGCCAGGAAGCCGGATTTCACCCGCTCCCGGTTGGGCACCAGCGCCAGGATAAACGAGGGGATGCCCACCGTGAAGGTGCTGACCAGCGTCAGCTGAATGGGGTGGAAGGGGTAGGGCAGCGGCAGAATCAGCATCAGCAGCGACAGCAGGTAGGAAAAACAGGTTTTGACCAGAAACAGCGAGGCCGAGCGCGTGATGTTGTTGATGACGCGCCGCCCCTCCAGAATCACCTGGGGCAATGCGGAGAAATTCTCGCCCAGCAGCGTCAATTGGGATACCCGCTGCGCGGCATCGCTGCCGCCCGCCATGGCGATGGCGCAGTCGCACACCTTCAGCGCCGGGACGTCGTTGACGCCGTCGCCCATCATGGCCACGGTGTGGCCTGCGGCCTTCAGCGCCAGCACCAGGCGGCGCTTCTGGTCGGGCGATACGCGGCCAAACACGGTGTAGCGCCCGGCGGCCTGGGCCAGGGCCTCGTCGGTGGTCAGTTGCGAGGCATCCACCCAGTTTTCCGCGTCATGCAGCCCGGCGCGGCGCGCCACCTCGGCCACGGTCACCGGGTTGTCGCCGGAGATGACCTTCACATCCACGCCCTCCCGGCGCAGATAGTCCGCCGTGGGGGAAAAGTCCTCCCGTATTTCATCGTTGAGCAGGATTAGCGCCAGCGGGCACACGCCGCCCGGCAGGCAGTTTTCCTGCGGCAGCAGGGGGGAGTGCGCCAGCAGCAGCACGCGCAGCCCCTGCCGGGCGTAGCCGCGCACCTGATCGGCCAGGGCGTCGGGGATGTGGCCGCCCAGCACAAACTCGGGCGCGCCAATGATGGTGCTGCCGGTGGCGGTAAAGCCCACGGCGCTCCACTTGCGCGCGGAGGAAAAGGGCACCCGCACGGCAGGCTCGCCCTGGTCGGGCTGCTCGTCGTGCCAGTATTCGCGCAGCGCCTGGAAGGTGAGGTTGTCATCCTGGGAGCTTTGCAGCATGCGCAGCATGCACACGTCCGCCTCGCCGCGGGTGGCCCCCTCCAGGGGCACTATATCCTGCACGCGCAGGCAGCCCTTGGTGATGGTGCCGGTCTTATCCACGCACAGGGTATCCACCCGCGCCAGGTTTTCAATGCCGTACAGCTCCTGCACCAAAGTGTTTTGCTGCCCCAGGCGGATAACGCCCACCGCCAGCGCCATGCTGGTGAGCAGCATGAGCCCTTCGGGAATCATGCCAATCATCGCGGCCACCGCCGAGGGGATGGCTTTGTCCAGCGGGTCCTTAAGCCACCAATACTGCTTGGCAAACAGAACCAATCCTACGGGCAGCAGGAAGTAGCTGATGAAGCGGATGAGCTTTTTAAGGTCTTCCATCAATTGGCTGCGCGCCACCTTGACCTTGCGCACGCTCTGCACCAATTGACCCGCGTAGCTGTCGCTGCCCACCTTGGTCAGCCGCGCATACAGGCGCCCCTCGGTGATGAAGCTGCCCGAAAACAGCTCGCTGCCGGGGGTTTTTTCCATGGCGTCGCTCTCGCCGGTCAGCAGGGATTCGTTGGCGGCACCCTGCCCCTGCACCACCTGGGCGTCGGCGCACACCTGATCGCCCGCGGAGAAGCGCACCAGGTCGCCCAGCACCAATTGGTCGCTGGGCAGGGCCGTCCACTGGCCGTCGCGCAGCACGGGCACGGGGGCCTGCACCAGCAGGGTCAGGCGGTCCACGGTCTTTTTGGCGCGCAGCTCCTGCACGGTGCTGATGAGGGTGTTGAACACCACCACGCCCATGAACAGCATGTTGCGCCAGGATTTTACGAAGGCCAGTGCCAGCGCCAGCAAGAAGTTGAGGATGTTGAACCACGTGAACAGGTTGTGCAGCACAATCTGCGCCGTGCTGCGGCCGGCCGCCTTGGGGGGCGTGTTGGCCTTGCCCTCCCTGTGCAGCTGCGCCGCCTGTTCGCTGGTCAGCCCGGTCAGCTGTTCCATCCGTTCGTCCATGCCATCCTCCCGCTTTGTGATGCTGTTATCCTAACACAACAGAGGACAAAAAATTCATCAAATTCATGATGATTAAGATTAATTAAGGTGTATAATGCGCGCGTCAAGATGTGGCAAGGGGGGCGTGTGCATGGATACGTCGTTCTGGTCGGTGGAGCAAAACGCGCTGCTGGAGGCGCTGCATACCGGGGAAGGCGGCTTAAGTGCGCAACAGGCAGAAGAGCGCCTGCAGCGCGACGGGCTCAACACCCTGCGCGCAGGGCACGGCGACAGCCGGGTGCGCATGCTGCTCAGCCAGTTTTTAAGCCCGCTTACGCTGGTGCTGATTTTCGCGGCGATGGTCTCCCTGTTTACGGGGGATTTGGCGGATGGGGCGATCATCCTGCTGATTGTGGTAGCCAGCGGGCTGCTGAGCTATTTTCAGGAAAACAATGCCGGTAACGCGGTCAAGCGGCTGATGGACGTGGTAAGCGTGAAGGCCACCGTGCTGCGGGATGGCCAGGCGGCGGAGGTACCGGTGGAGGCGCTGGCCGTGGGCGATGTGATTCGCCTGTCGGGCGGCGACCTGATTCCGGCGGACTGCCGGCTGCTGTCGGCGGATGGGCTGACGGCGGATGAATCCACCCTCACCGGGGAGACACTGCCCGTGGACAAGGCGCCCGGCGTGCTGCCCGCGGATACGCCGCTGGCTGCGCGCAGCTGCGCCCTGTGGATGGGCACCCACGTCATCAGCGGCAGCGGCGTGGCGGTGGTGGCGCGCACCGCAAGGCAGAGCGAGCTGGGCAAGATTGTGGGCCGTCTCAACGCCAAGCCCCAGCCCAATGAGTTTGAGCGCGGCGTCAACCGCTTTGGCATGCTGCTGGTGCGCATCACGGTGACGATGGCGTTTGCCATCTTTGCCATCAATGTGTTTTTGCGCCGCCCGGCCATGGACTCCCTGATGTTTTCGCTGGCGCTGGCGGTGGGGCTGACGCCCCAGCTGCTGCCCGCTATCATCAACATCAACCTGGCCCACGGCGCCAGGGAGATGGCGCGCAGCCGCGTCATCGTCAAGAAACTGAGCACCATTGAAAACTTCGGCAGCATGAACGTGCTGTGTTCGGACAAAACGGGCACCATCACCTCGGGCGTGGTCACCCTGCAGGGGACGCTGGACCCGCAGGGCCAGCCCAGCGATTTGGTGGCCCTGGCGGCCCGGCTTAACGCCACGCTGCAATCGGGGTACGACAACCCCATTGACCGGGCCATCCGCGCCCAGGGGCAGGACAGCCTGGCAGGCTATGACAAGGTGGGCGAGATACCTTACAACTTCGCCGACAAGCGCCTGAGCGTCATCGTGCGCACACCGCAGGATTCGCCCTTTGGCGGCAAGCCGGTGCTGATTGCAAAAGGCGCGCTGGAAAACATCCTGTCGGCGTGCGATACCTGCCTGTTGGCCGGGCAGAAGGTGCCTATCGGGCCAACGCTTGCGGCCATCCGGCAGCAGTTTGCCGACCTGAGCGGTCAGGGCTTGCGCACGCTGGGCCTGGCCATGCGTGACGCGCAGGCGGATACCCCTGCCCTCACCCGCGATCAGGGGCTATGTTTCCTGGGCTTTCTTACGCTGCTGGACCCCCTTAAGGAGGGCATTGCCGATACCGTGCAGCACATGAAGGAGGAGGGGGTGGCCCTCAAGGTCATCACAGGGGACAACCGCCTGATTGCCGCCCACATCGCCCGTCAGCTGGACCTGGATGACCGAAATATACTCACCGGCGGCGACCTCATCCGCATGAGCGACAGCGCGCTGGAGCGCCGGGCGCAGGAATGCGCGCTGTTTGCCGAGATTGAGCCCAACCAGAAGGAGCGCATCATCCTGGCGCTCAAGCGCGGCGGCAGCATCGTGGGCTATATGGGCGACGGCATCAACGATGCCTCGGCCATCCGCAGCGCCGACGCGGGGATATCGGTCAACAACGCGGCCGATGTCGCCAAGGACGCCGCCGGCATCGTGCTGCTGGAAAACAGCCTGCAGGTGCTGCTGCAGGGCATCCGCGTGGGGCGCAGCACATTCGCCAACACCATGAAATATGTGTTCATGGCCACCAGCGCCAACTTCGGCAACATGTTCAGCATGGCGGGCGCCTCCATCTTGCTGCCCTTCCTGCCGCTGCTGCCCAAGCAGGTGCTGGTGATGAACCTGCTGACCGATATGCCCGAGATGCAGATTGCCTCCGACCGCGTGGACGAAAGCCAGCTCACGCTGCCCAAGCGGTGGAACATCGCCTTCATCCGCAAGTTCATGATTGTGTTTGGCTGCCTTAGCTCGGTGTTTGACTACCTGACGTTCGGCGCGCTGATGCTCTTTGGCAACATGCACGAAGCCCTGTTCCAGACGGCCTGGTTCACCGAGTCCATCCTGTCGGCATCCATCATCGTGCTGGTTATCCGCACGCGCCAGCCGTTCTTTAAAAGCCGCCCTGCCCGCGGGCTGACCATCGCTACGCTGCTGGTGGGGCTGGTTACGCTGGCGCTGCCCGACACGCCGGTGGCCGGCCTGCTGGGCTTTGTGCCGCTGCCGCCGGTTCTCTACGCTGTCATCGCGGGCATTTTGGTGGTCTATGTCGCCAGCGCGGAGCTGACCAAGCATTGGTTTTTCGGAAGGGTGAAGGAAGGGTAGGGCACGGAGTTTGTACTATTGAGAGATGTCCAACTCGAGCCCCTCAAGTTCGCGGTTCAATGCGCTACGAAGATTTGAGATGAGGTAATCAATGTCGTCTTCCACGTGTACTCCAAGAGTTGGTGTTGGAAGTGCCAATAGGTTGCCTATCCTACACAGAATGTCATGCGCATTCGTAACCATTCCCCTATAATCTCCGATTGTTCGGCCAATCTCCCTCCACATATCATGATTGATTCTTTTCAGGTCATTGTGTGCCAGCGCCTTATCCCTTAGAGTCTTTAGTTGTTTAGCTTTTTTGGCATCATTCGATAACAGGATTCGGCACGAGTCAAGTGTCTCTTGAACATTTTGATTCCCCATACTTATGAAGCGCGGGTTAGATGAAATCGAATTTATGAGATTATTTAAGGAGTTAGAGTTTGTGCCGATATCATACATTCGAGAGAGCATCATCGCAAACAAGTGAATGAAGGAGTAGAGTGTTGATTGAAAGAAACCAGGAGCCATATTTAGCACATCAACATCGGACACTTGTTTGTTATATATCGCTTCAAAGGCATTGAACAGCTCATGAATGGTATACAATTCGTTAATCAGATGATTCACTCGTTTCTTGAGACGGCCAATTGATTCATCTTCCCTGACATTATCCGATGGCTTTGCGGGTAGGGAAGATCCACCAGGCATCGGCCATCGGCCATCCATTGCAGGTGTACTCATATCAGTTCTCGAGCCCCAGTCAGCCAGTCCACGATATTGACAAGCAATACGCCGTTCTCATCCACGGCGATGGTTTTATCCATGGAGATGAGCACGCGCGGATAGCCATCCTGAATTTTGTAAAAGGGCCGCAGCTCGCGGTCTTTGGTCTTTGGATCGATGATGCTTTGGCACACCTGAATATACATCCTTTGACGAGTGGTTTCTGCAATGAAATCCACCTCCATCGCATCCACCTTTCCAACCCGCACTTGATAGCCCCGGCGCAGCAGCTCGAGAAAAACCAGGTTTTCCAGCATGCTGCCCATGTTGATTTGTCGGAACCCCAGCAGGCTGTTTCGAATGCCCAAATCTACCACGTAATATTTGTCCAGCGTGCGCAGCACATCGCGGCTGCTGACATCCTCCCGCTGCACCTTGTACAAGAGAAATGCCTTACAGAACATATCTAGATACGACACCACCGTGCTGTGGCTGATGGTCATCTGATCGCTTTTGAGGGTATCTGAGATGCGTCGAGCGGAGATGGTCTGCCCAATGTTGGCCAAGGCAAAGCGAAGCACACGGTCGAGTTGGGTAATGTCGCGCACCTGGTTGCGCTCCAGAATATCACGGGTCAGCACCGTGTTGTAGATGCCTTGCAGCAGGCTCTCAAAGAAGGAAAGGTCCTTTCGATGATAAAAGAGAACGGGCAAAGAGCCGTATTTCAGATAATCCTCGAATTGAGCATCTGCTGATTTGTTGGTTTCTTCGGGGTAAAATTGATGGCTGAACTGGCGGTATTCTGCAAAGGAAAGCGGCAGCATGGGCAGTTCCACATAGCGGCCAGAGATATAGGTTGCTAACTCAGAGGACAACAAATGCGCGTTGGAGCCGGTGATGGTGATATCCACATCGAAGTCAGTCATCAGGGAGTTGATGGCACGCGGCCATTCTCGTACTTCCTGCACCTCGTCCAGCAGGATGTAGCAGCGATGCTTTTTTTCTATCACGCCGCTCAGATGCCGGTACAGCGAACCGGCTTCCAGCAGGTGCTCATTCACCAGAGAATCCAAATTCAAATAAACAAGGCGGTCCGCAGGGATGCCTCTTGCTCGCAGTTTGTCCATGAATAAGCGCATCACAGAGGATTTGCCGCAGCGCCGCATGCCCGTGATGACTTTTATCACGGGTGTATCCGCGTAATTGAGCAATTTATCCGTATATTGCGGGCGGTCAACTAACGTATTTTGCATCATACATCCCTCCGACCACATTGTAGCATAATTTGGATTACATGCAATCCAAAATTATTCATTTTGAAAATTTGGCTATTATGTTGTCCGATGTTTTCGCTTTTTCAGTAGCCTAAAAAGCACAATGGATTTGCGCATCCGGCCCTCCCATACCATTGAATCGCGCGGGCCTACTTGCCCGCCAGCGCGAAGCCCATGTTGAACAGTCGGCCCATGTCCGTCCAGCCCTGGTTGCGGGTGCGGTCGTTCAGCACCACGGCCAGCAGCGTGCGCCCGTCGCGCTGGGCGCAGCCCACGTAGCAAAAGCCCGCCGCGCGGGTATACCCGCTCTTGACGCCGAAGGCGCCGGCGTAGTAGTAGGGCGACAGGGGGTTGAACAGGTCGGTATTGACCTCAATCAGCAGCGCGTCGCGCAGCCTGGTTTTCTGCATGGTGTAGGAAGGATGGGTGATGATGTCGCGGAACGCCGCGTTTTGCAGCGCGGCCAGGGTAAGGCGTGCCAGGTCGCGCGCGGTGGTGTAGTGCTGCTCGTCGTGGTAGCCGTGGGGGTTTGTGAAGTGGGTGGCGGTCATGCCCAGGGCGGCCGCCTTCTCGTTCATGCGCGCCACAAAGCTGTCCACCGAGCCCGCGCACAGCACCGCCAGCGCGTTGGCGGCGTCGTTGCCGCTGCGCAGCATCAGCCCGTAAAACAAATCGCGCGCGGGCATCTGCTCGCCCGGCGTCACCGGCGTGAGGGAGCTGTCCTTGGGCACTTCCTTGGCCGCCTGGGGGATGGTGACCATCTGATCGGGCTGCAGGGCGTCCAGCGCCAGCAGCAGCGTCATAACTTTGGTGGTGCTGGCGGGGTACATCCGCTGGTCGGCCTGCTTGTTGAGGATGATTTCGCCTGACTGCATGTCCATCACCAGCGCAGCCTTGGCGTACAGGTCATCCGGGGTGAGGGCCTCGGGATGGGTATCGTTAAAGGTCTGGGGCACGCGCATGGGCAGCCCCTTCATATCCCCCGCCAGGGCCTGGCGGGTCACATGGTCGGCCACGCCGTTGTTGGCGGCGCCGGGCACCCCGGCCCGTACCAGCACCTGCTGAAAGGCGCGCACCGCGCGCTGCGTCTGCTGGCCAAAGGCGCCGTCGGGCAATGTATCCAATAGCCGCAGGTCGTATAATTTGGCCTGCAAATCGCTCACCCGGCTGCCCCGGTCGCCCAGCTTCAAATCCAGCAGGCGGCTGACAGCCAGGTCGTCATACAGCAGGCGCTGCGTGTGCTCATCGGCCGCGCCGGTGATGTCTATTTGCTGCCCGTTGGCGGCCAGATGCTCCTGCAGGGCCCGCACCGCCAGGGCGGTCTGGGGGCCGTAGATGCCGTCCGCCTTGCCGGTGAGGAGCTTCAGCTCCCTCAGCCGCTGCTGCATGGCCTTGACGGCCTGCCCCTGGTCACCCTCGCGCAGCGGCGCGTAGGCAACCTGCTCGGCCAGTATCGGCGAAAACACCATCAACAGAATCATCAACCACAGGGTCAGCTTGCGCATATGCCCTCCAATCGGCACCAAGTGTACTGTCATATGTTGCCCATATTCTACCACACAACGGGGCCAAGCCGCGAAAGATTGCACCCGGCAATCCCCCGCGGCTTGTAACAATTTGGGTTGGCGTTCAGCCGTTGCTGGGCATCGCCTCGATGCGCAGGATGGAGCCGTCCTCGGGGTCCAGCTCGATGTAGCCCAGCGTGCTGTCCTCAAACCGCGCGTCCGCGTACTGCACCATCCAGATGCGCCCCTTGGGAAACCGCTCGCTGAAAATGAAGGTAATACCCGGTTTGGCGTTTTCGATGTCTTCCTTGGTGTAGATGCCCTCGCTCTCCTTGAGGAAGGCGTCCCAGGCGATGCTGAGCACCTGCTCCTCGGGCATGTCATCGGGGCCGGGCAGGCCCGAGAGTTCATAGCTGGTTTCGGCGTTGGCCAGCGTATGCGAAAACCACAGCGCGTACACCGCCTGGGCCTCCACCGGCCACAGGAACAGGGTGTTGCCATATTCCTCCTGCATGCGCGTGACATAGTCGGTGACCGACTGTGCCGTGTCGCCGCGTGCCTCCATCCGCTGCCAGTAATCGTCCGGGTACTGCGGGGAGCGCCAGATGGCGGGGCGGCCGTCCTCGCCCAGGGGGTCCAGCGTCATATCGATGGCCGGTTGCGGCGGGGCATACTCCTCCAACCACGGGAAGGCGATATCGCGCACCGCGCCCGCTTTGGCGTCCACCTCGGCTGTCGCGATGTCGAGCGAGGGAATCCCGCTTACATCCACAAAGGTGATGACCCAGGTGTGGTCGCCATCATCCGGGCTGTTGAAGAGGAACTGCACCGCCGGCTGCA
>ENA-UOOR01001640-UOOR01001640.1-fermentation-metagenome-genome-assembly--contig:-NODE-1640-length-25542-cov-6.078001_pt1 | contig 25542 bp, 44 predicted proteins | sample MGYA00245780_ERZ724029 | MGnify/ENA primary metagenome ERZ724029 (study PRJEB28704, sample SAMN03018315) | fermentation metagenome | biome: anthropogenic terrestrial biome; feature: soil; material... | reverse complement strand
TAAATCATCACCGCAAGAGAGTCAAGAGATATAGCAATTGATAATATTCCTATTTCCAGCATGTTCATATGTCTTTCTCCTATCCTTACATTATTGCTATACTTTGATTATATTATAATAATCGAAGCAGAATTAGTAAATATTCAGAAATTTATTTATGTAAAAAAAACGACTACATATTTTAAAATATGTAGTCGTTTCTAAACAAAATTCATAATTTGTAATCAAAAATAGAACTCAATCCATTTGAAGCATTACTGTCAGATTTTGATTTTTCATAATAGTACCTACCGCAGCAGTTCCTGCAATTGTTACTGTTACAAACTCACCTATTGCTACATAAAAAGCATTAACTATAAACGGTGTATGAAATAAATAAGTCAATTCCAATCCGACAAGCAGAGCATTTGTTATTACAGGTCCAAGACTTGCCACTATCAAAGATTTTTTATTGTATCCCATAGTCTTTCTGACTGCTATTATAAATACAACCGCAAGAAACGTAGCAAAGGAACCTGCGACAACGTCTATTACCCCCAAAGGGCTAGCCATATTTGCCAATACACATCCCAATATTAACCCAAGACTGTACTTGGGTTCTATGAATGCGAACAGAACAAGAATCTCTGCTACTCTGAACTGTAATTGTTCATAACTCATCCACGCAAACGCATAGGTTAGCGCAGCATATGCTGCCGCAATTAAAGCAGTACGTGTCATAAAGTTCATATTATATTTTTTCATTAAAAAAACTCCTTTCAAAATAATTCTCGGAGTCACTAAAAAGCTTGATTTTTTAAGTGGGTGCCAAGAAAACACTTTTCGATAATTTGGAATTAAGAAACTTCAAATCACTTAATAAATTATATTACATGCTTACTTGCTTTTCAAGCACCATTTTTTGGTATAAATTTCTCTTTATCTTTTCAAGTGGTTTACTTTTGCTATAAATTTTACTCTTTATAAGTACTACTATATATTGATATATCTAAAATTCTTATCTTATAACGCGTGTAAATCGTGTGTAATTTTTTCTTCAACTATTTCATTATAGTGTATTGCTGTTTATATATCAAGCATAAATTAATTGGAACTTACTTACAACACATTAGCTGTGACCTTTTTTATTTTTCAGCTTACTATTGTTGTTGTAATTCTTAATGTTCTGTACCTTACTAATCAAGACTACCGTCACCCTACATTATCATTATTCCTGTTTCTATTATTTCTCTTGCAAATGGGTTAGCAGAATTAAAATCACTGGTTTTAAACGGTCTAGGCTCTATTCTATTATCTATTTTTCTTCTTATTCTCATTAACATTAATGTATCTTCTATTGGATCTCCAGTAAATTCGTCTCCAACTACAGCTATATCTATATCGCTATTTTCTGTATAAGTACCCTTTGAGTATGAACCATATAAATATATATTTTTTACATCTAGTTCCTCTTTCAATAAAGTTCCATAATTTCTTGCAATTTCTTCTATTCGTTCTCTAGTATTGAAAGAAGCCATACTCTCATCTCCTCTATTTGCAGTATCAATCCAATAATTAATGAAAATTTCTTTATCCATAGTTTCACCTACCTATCATATAATATGTTCATGAATATTATACTATACTGAAGCATAAAGCTGCAAGAATTATATTTTCGTTTAAATAATATAAATACATTAGGTTATATGTTATTCATATTAGCATGAACTTTATTCTTTGTCAATAACATAACATGATTTATGTTATAGGTTTACTTATATTCCTTAAATGGTTATTCAAATACAGAAATATCAAAATTATTAGGAATAAGTAAACAAGCTGTAGGTAAAATAAAAAAAAGAATCATATTAAAATTTATGGATGAATAAAAAAGAAAAAAATTCAAATTCTTATTGAACTGTCTAATGCGTAAAGTATGCGTACGGATGTTTTAAACAAAATAAAGGAGCCACTCCTGTGACTCCTTAACTTTAAATTTATATATATTATCTCTTGCTGAACTGTGAGGCTCTTCTTGCTTTTTTCAAGCCGTATTTCTTTCTTTCCTTCATTCTTGAATCTCTTGTAAGGAATCCGGCTTTTTTTAGAATCGGTCTTAATTCTTCATCTACCTGTAAAAGAGCTCTTGATATACCGTGTCTTATTGCTCCTGCCTGGCCGGTATATCCACCTCCTTTGACAGATACCAATACATCATATTGACCTAATGTATCGGTTATCAGCAATGGTTCTTTTACCAAAACTCTCAAAGTTTCGTATTTTATATATTCTTCTAAATCTCTTTTATTTATAACAATTTTTCCGGTTCCCGGAATTAGTCTTACTCTTGCTATTGCTTTTTTTCTTCTGCCTGTTCCTCTGTATTGTGCGTCCATCTTCGTCCTCCTCTCCTAAAACTCGTATACTGTTGGTTTCTGAGCCTGATGATTATGCTCCGGACCAGCGTATACCTTAAGTTTCTTTAACATTTGTCTTCCAAGACTATTTTTTGGAAGCATTCCCTTTACTGCCAGATATACCGGCTGTGTCGGTTTATCCTGAAGCAAGTTTCTGTAAGGAGTTTCCTTTAATCCGCCTGGATAAAGAGAGTGGTGTCTGTAGAATTTCTGATCCAATTTTTTACCTGTTAATACAATTTTATCAGCATTTACTACTATAACATAATCTCCCGTGTCAACGTGTGGTGTATATATTGCTTTATGTTTACCGCGCAAAAGTTTTGCCACTTCTGTCGCAAGTCTACCTAAAGTCTTTCCTTCGGCATCTATAACATACCATGCCCTGTCTACTTCATTAGGTTTAGCCAAGAAGCTTTTCATGATGTTTCCTCCTGTTTCTACTATTAAATTATACTTAATTATAATATATTGAAAAAACCTAACTCCGGGGCATTGGAATGGCGGTTTTTCTCTCAATCTAATCATACCTAAAATATTCTATATTAAGTTATCACTTATGTCAAGTGATTTTTGCAAATTTCCATAGCTTACATTAACCAAAAACAGTCCCTGAGGCTCTGCGGTATGACCAAGTAATGTTCTGTCCGCATGATTTATTGCCTTTTCAATGCACTGCACAGTCTTGATTCCTTTTCCTATGTCAATTAATGTTCCTGATATTATTCTAACCATATTGTACAAAAATCCATTGCCGTTAATATATAGTTTTATAATTTTTCCTTCTTTTATGAGTCTGGCATCGTATATGGTTCTCACCGTCGTTTTTACTTCAGAGCCCGCCGCCATGAAGCTCCTGAAATCATGTGTACCAATCAGAAATTTCACGGCTTTTTCCATTTTTTCAAAATCAAGATTTGCTGGAACGAAACATGAATATCTGCTGTAAAAGGGATTCCAAACTCTGTCATTGAATATTTGATACATGTAGGTCTTGTCATGTGCATCAAATCTTGAATTAAATTCTGATGAAACATACTCTGATTCAATTATTCTTATATCTCTGGGGAGATTGGCATTTAAGGCTATTTTTATTTTTTCCTCCGGGATATTTGTATCAGAGGTGAAATTCGCCACCTGACCCAGAGCATGTACACCGCTGTCGGTTCTTCCTGAACCGGTTAAATTAACGTTCTGCTTCATTACGACGCTAATTGCCTGCTCAATGGTTTCTTGTATTGTAGGCCTGTTTAACTGGGTCTGCCACCCATGATAGTCGGTACCGTCATATGCAATTTTAATTTTAATATTTCTTACCATATTTTAATTAATATTATCGCAGCAAAATATACTATAAACACTCCTGATGCCACGTAATCGCCTTTCGATATTTTAAGCTGACGCATCCTTGTTCTGTTTTCCCCACCTCTGTAACACCTTGCTTCCATAGCCATGGCAAGCTCATCGGCTCGTCTGAATGCACTGATAAACAAGGGAACCAACAGGGGTACAAGGTTTTTTGCTCTGCTCATTATATTACCACTTTCAAAATCGGCTCCTCTTGATTTTTGTGCTTTCATTATTTTTTCTGTCTCTTCCATTAAAGTCGGAATAAACCTGAGAGCTATGGACATCATCATTGCAAGCTCGTGAGCAGGCATACCGAATCTTTTGAAGGGACTTAAAAGGCTTTCAATTCCGTCTGTCAGAACAATCGGCGATGTAGTAAGCGTCAGCATGGATGTTCCCATTATGAGAAGCGTAAGCCTTATGGCCATGAAACCTGCCTGACGTAGCCCTTCCTCAGTTATTTTAATAAATCCCAGCTTAAATATTATCCTGCCTGGAGTCATTAAAAGATTTATAAAAAATGTAATTGCAATTATCATAAGTATAGGTTTTAATCCCTTGATTACAAATTTAACGGGAACCTTTGAAAGCTTTATTGCAACTGCTAAAAATACTATCACCAACAAGTAAGTTGAAAAGTTTTCAACTAAAAATAAAGAAATAATGAAAGTTAGTGTCATTACAATTTTTACTCTTGGATCAAGATTATGTATGGGCGATTCAACAGGATAGTGCTGTCCGATGGTTAAATTCTTAAACATGTCGTCTCCTCACTTCCCTCAAAATTGCATCTTTGGCTTCCTTTACGGTAATTATATCGGGATCTATATTGAATCCTCGTTTCCTCAGTTCATTGACAATCTGTGCTACCTGAGGAACTCCTAATCCTATCTTTTCCAATTCTTCAGATTGTGAATATATTTGCTTTGGGGTTCCTTCCATATGGATTTTGCCATTGTACAGTACAATTACCCTGTCAACTAATCTTGCTATATCTTCCATGCTGTGAGAAACGAGAATTACAGTCATATTTGCCTTCTTATGGAGAAGCTTGATTTCTGAAAACAACTCATTTCTTCCTGCAGGATCAAGTCCTGCCGTAGGTTCGTCCAAAACAAGGTAGCTCGGTTTCATGGCAAGAACTCCTGCTATTGCAACCCTTCTTTTCTGACCTCCTGATATATCAAAAGGTGAAGCATCCTTAATTTTATCGTAGTTAAATCCAACCAGCTCCAATGATTCCCTTACTCTTTGGTCAACTTCATCCTGGGACAAATTAAGGTTCAAAGGTCCGAAAGCCACATCCTTTGCAACTGTTTCTTCAAAAAGCTGGTACTCAGGATATTGAAAAACAAGCCCCACGGTCTGTCGGATTTTTCTTAATTGTTTCTTTTCCTCTCCAACTGTTATTCCATCCACTGTTATTTTTCCCTCAGATGGTTTTTCCAATCCGTTAAAGAGCTGTATAAGTGTTGATTTACCTGAACCTGTATGACCGATAATTCCCAAAAACTCTCCTTTATGTATTTCAAGGTTCACATCATCCAGCGCAACTGTTCTGAATGGAGTTCCTTCACTGTATATATATTTTATGTTTTCTGCACTTATTGACATAGCAAATCCACCAATTCTTTCACATCAATTATATCCAAGGGTATGTCCAGTCCTTCCTTAGACAGTTCCTGAGCAAGCTCTGTAACCTGAGGAACATCAAGACCGAATTTTTTGATTTCATCTATGTTTCTGAAAACTTCCTTTGGTGTTCCGTCTAATTTAATTTTGCCCTTATCCATTACTGCCACTCTGTCTGCCTGCACTGCTTCGTCCATATAATGGGTAATCAAAATAATGGTCTTTCCTTTTTCCTTCAGTTTGCAAAGAGTTTCCATTACTTCTCTTCTGCCTGAAGGATCAAGCATTGCTGTAGGTTCATCTAAAATTATGCAATCAGAATTTAAAGCGAGTATTCCTGCAATGGCAATTCTTTGCTTTTGTCCTCCGGAAAGCATATGTGGAGGTCTTTTCCTGAATTCATACATTCCGACAGCATTTAACGCTTCGTCAACTCTTTTCCTGATTTCCGAAGGCTCAACCCCCTGGTTTTCCGGACCGAAAGCAATATCTTCCTCAACTATGGTTGCCACAAGCTGATTGTCCGGATTCTGAAAAACCATACCGGCAGTCTGTCTTATATCCCATAGTCTGGAATCATCTGAAGTATCCATTTCTTTTACATATATTTTGCCTTCTGTAGGCAAAAGTATAGAGTTTATAAGCTTAGCCAATGTTGATTTTCCTGAGCCGTTATGTCCTATGACGGCTGTAAATTCCCCTTTGCGTATGTTAAGGTTTACTCCGTCAACAGCAAAGTCTGTACTATCCTTTTCATATTTAAACTTTACATTTTCTATCCTAATAATATTTTCTATCATATACATACCTGATTAATTTATATTTTTTCACTGCCTTAAATAATAACATTAATCAAATGATTTTACAATATGTTTTTAATATTAAAAAAGCAGTTCATACGCTGAACTGCCTTATGCCCCAATACAAATGCTTCACTTCTTCAACAAGCTTACCGATTCAATTACCATTGCCAAAACTGCATTAATGTAAATATGACCAGTTTTAGCTCTTGTAAAATACAAAACTACAGCAGCCAAGCTCAATGCCAGAACTATTACTCTGCTAATTATCTTGTATTTTTTTCTTTCATTTTTGCTTAGAGGCTTATTTTCTGTATCGGCCGGTGCAAGCCTAAATACCATAAATATAGAAAATATGACTCCGAATACTAAAATAACTTCTCCATACTGACTCAAATATATGCCACACACAACAGTTATAACAAATGCGGAAAGAGATACTACAAAACACTCCGCATGTGTCCTGGAGTGGTACCCACCGGCATACACCCTAAGACCCGAAAGGAAAATAATAAAAATTAACAATTCAAGTACCTTGTTAAAAATATACGCCACCGAGGAAAGGATCAACAGGTTTATTAAAAGCGACAGCAGCACCTCTATGCTGTACGCATAAACTTCTTTTTCATTATCTGAGGAATTGAGCCTTGACCCAATTCCTTCGGACAAGAAAACAGAAATCTTACCTATCATCTTTCAGCAGGCATTGCGGAACCTTTGGCTGGTTATAAAGTAATATACATGTCGTCCCCACAGTTGTTTGAGCGGTAGCCACCAAAAATGCAGCAATACATGACATTAAGGATAAAGTTTTTTTCACCTTGCATTCCTCCCTTCAAACGTTATCAACATAATATACTATTTTTACATAATATTCAACATATTTTGCTACAAAATGCCTATTCGGTTGTTTTCGCTGCCTGAGCGGTATATAAAGGGGCTAAAATAAACTTGTAATTTGGCTACAAGAACTTTTGGATAATCTTAGGATGTAGTTTAAATTTTATTCAGCATCTGGATCTCTACTGTGAACAAATTGTCTTCATGATTTAATTTCACTAACCCTCCGTACTTTTCGGCAATTCCTTTAATGCTTTTCAGTCCATATCCATGTCTTGTTTTATCTTCTTTTATGGTTAAAATTTTATCACCTTCTGTATTCAAATTACCGCTGTAAGGATTCTCACATCTTATTATAAGGCAATTGTCCAACACATCAATGTCAAGTTCTATGTATTTTTCATCGCAGTAATTGCAGGCTTCAATAGCATTGTTGATAAGATTATTTAATATGCGGCATATGTCTTCCTTGTCAATAAATATTTCTATTTCCTCTGTCAGGCTGCTTTCAACATTAAGCTCAATACTTTTGGATTGTGCTTCCTTAAGCTTAAAGTTTAAGAATGAAGTAATTATATTGTCACTGTCTATTTGCGGCAAAAGTTCTATATCCATTTCCTGAAGTTTTTTTTCAATGTGATTCCTTATTTTTTCTCTTTGATTTAATTCGTTATAACCGTGAATAATTGCAAGTTCTCCCCTCATGTCATGCCTTAATATTCTGATTTCTTCTAATACTGAATTGACATCAGAAAAATATGTGTGTTCCATTTTCATATGCTGAAGCTCCAAATCATTTTTGTGCTTTTCAGCCATATCCTTTACTATTCGGTCAGTTAAAGCTAATGACACAATTGAAATAAGTGAAACGCATAATGTTAGAACTGCTAAGTTATTATTAATGCTCTCATTTTCAATTTTAATATTCCCATACATCCAGATAACCATAACAATTACTGTAACAGTAAGAAATAATATTGTACCTACGAGTAAATAATATCTTGTGTTGAGTAAATTCAATTTTTCTTGGGTGTCCCTTTTTTTCATAAACATGTAAGTATACACAAATAACGTTTGAGATATTAGCATACCTTCAAATCTTATGAAATTTTGTTCTTGGTGCAGTTCTAAATTCAATCCTGTGATTAAGAAAATAAAAACAGCGGCTAATAATTCACATATTCCAAGAATTACAATAAGCAAAAATGTTGTAGCCGCTTTTGAAAATGCATTTCCCCTAAATATTAAAAGAGTAAAAATATAAATAAGCAAAATATAGCTCAAATATATAAATGGATTAAAATCAATCGAAATATTATAATTCAACAAGCACAATATTGCCGTCATAACAACAACAGCAATTTCAACAGAATATCGAAATTTAAATCTTCGTTCATAGTTTAACTCAAACACCTTAAATATTACCAATACCTGAATAAAATTCACCGTTGCTTCAATAATATACCATTTATTCAAAATTTCACCGCCACTCTTTCTGTTTTAAATTTATTGACCAAATCCGAGAGGCATCTCCTGCTTGCCTCTTCCATTGTTTCATTGCAGAAAAATATAGTATTCTTACTTATTGTTCTAACATTGTTCATGTTAATCAGACATGATTTACTTGCTCTTATCATACAATCGTTGTATATCAGCTCCTTTTCAATTTTTTCAAGGGTTTGTGCTACTATTACCTCTTCTCTGTCTAATTGGTATATATGTAGCTTACGATCCTCCTTTTTTTTCATTATGTGTGTTATCTCGTCTACAGGTATTCTATGCCTGGCACCTTTAATATCCTGTACGTCAAGAAACACTAACCTCTCCCTTTTATCTTCAATGCATTCAAGAAGGTTTTTTTCTATTACAGATGTGCTGACGGGTTTTAATAGATAGTTTTTTGCTTTTACCTCATAGGATTCATAGGCATATTCCTTATGGGAGGTTAAGTAAAAAATAACAGGATCCTTGCTTATTTCCCTAATTTGCAGCCCTGTTTGTATACCATTTAGTTCCGGCATTTCCATGTCCAAAAATATAATATCAAATTTATTTTCTTTAAATGCACTAACAAGGCTTGTACCTGAACTGTATAAGCTTATATTGCAATGAATATTATTGTTAAGTGCAGCAATCTTAATTATTTCAGCTACTATTCCCCCATACTCCTTATTATCATCACAAACCGCAATATTGAATAACATATTTTCACTTCCCTTATAACATTATACCAAAAATGCAAAAGTTTTCAATGTGAAATTTTAAATTTTAAATTTTAGCCTATTTTACTTTAATTCTGATGGGGGAGTCCAAAGAATTTCATATTTTGAAAAGATGAGACCCTTCGCTACCCGTTATGGATGACACTTTTAGCAGTATAAGCTGTAAGTATCAAGTGTTAAAAAATAAAAAAAGGTTCTTCAATGCTGCTCAGAATGACAAAAGTCATTCTGAGTAAGCTTAAGAATCCCCTTTATATCACAGATGTTAAATCTCAATCTTTAAACATCTATACAAGTTCAATTATCGCCATTTCTGCTCCATCGCCTCTGCGTGGTCCCAATTTTAGAATTCTGGTGTATCCACCATTTCTATCCTTATATTTAGGAGCAACTTCTTCAAATAGCTTACTTACTGCTTTTTTGTCATATAAATAAGCTGCTGCTTGACGTCTTGCATGCAGGTCTCCTCTTTTGCCAAGAGTAATTGTTCTTTCTGCAACTCTTCTCAGTTCCTTGGCTCTTGTTACTGTTGTAACAACTCTGCCATTGACAATCAAGTCACCGGTCATATTGCGAAGCATTGCTACTCTGTGGCTGGTTTCGACACCAAGTTTTCTGTGACTACCCATGCCTGGTCCTCCTTTTTACAACTAATTATCATTTTTTCTAAGAGATAAACCCAATTCTTCCAGTTTTTTAGATACTTCATCCAATGATTTTTTTCCGAGGTTTCTTACTTTCATCATGTCTTCTTCCGACTTGTATGTAAGCTCCTCAACACTGTTAATTCCTGCTCTCTTCAGACAGTTATAGGATCTAACTGATAAATCAAGTTCCTCTATTGACATTTCCAATACTTTTTCTTTTTCATCTTCTTCTTTTTCCACCATGATTTCCACGTCACTTACATGGTCTGTCAGGGATATGAACAAGTTGAGATGTTCATTTAATATTTTTGCGCCTAAAGAAACAGCTTCTTCAGGTTCAATTGTTCCATTAGTCCAAATCTCAATTGTCAATTTATCAAAATCTGTTCGGTTTCCTACTCTGGTGTCTTCAACCGTAAAGTTTACTTTTTTAACAGGTGTGTAAATAGAATCTATGGGAATAACGCCTATAGGCTGACTTTCATTTTTGTTTCTCTCTGCTACAACATAACCCCTTCCCTGTTCCATTTCCATTTCAATGATAAGTTCGGAACCTTCTTCCAGAGTTGCTATATGCAGGTCTTCATTGATTATATCCACATCTGTTCCTGTTATTATGTCTGCTGCTGTAACCTCTTTAGGACCTTTTGCATCTATAAGAAGTTGCGCAGGTCCTGGTACGTTCATTTTTGCAGCCAAATTTTTTATATTAAGAATTATTTCTGTAACATCTTCTCTGACACCGGGTATTGTAGAAAATTCGTGCAATACACCTTGTATGTTGATAGATGTTACAGCTGCTCCTGGTAACGATGAAAGAAGTATCCTTCTGAGTGAATTCCCAAGTGTTGTTCCATAACCTCTTTCCAGTGGTTCAACTACTATTTTCCCATAAGTGTTATCATCATTTTTTTCAATTAATGTAATATTAGGTTTCTCTATTTCTATCATCCCAACCCTCCTTAGATGTGATGTTTGCCGAGGGTAATAATTCTTAATTTTTATTACTTAGAGTAATACTCGACAATTAGATGTTCTTCTATTGGTATTTCTATATCTTCCTTAGCAGGATCAGCTATTATGCTTCCCGCAAAATTATCAGGATCTACCTGCAGCCATTGTGGCGCTGTTTTCTTGTGATTTTCAACCAATTCTTTAAACTTAGCTGAGCTTTGGCTCTTTTCTTTAACCTTTATTTCATCACCCGGCTTAAGAATCATTGACGGAATATCTGCCTTTTTACCGTTTACCGTAAAGTGGCCGTGAACTACCAATTGTCTTGCTTCTGGTCTTGAGCTTGCAAAGCCCAATCTGTAAATTACATTGTCAAATCTTAGCTCTAACAGTTTCAACAGGTTGTCACCAGTCTTACCTGCCATTTTATCAGCCATATTATAGTATTCGGCAAATTGACCCTCTAAAACTCCATAATACTTTCTTACCTTTTGTTTTTCTCTTAATTGAATACCGTAGTTTGTTAATTTTTTATTGCTCTGACCGTGTTGTCCCGGAGCATAATTTCTTCTTCCGATTGAACACTTGTCTGTATAACATCTATCGCCTTTCAAATATAACTTTAATCCTTCTCTTCTGCATAATCTGCATACAGGTCCAGTATATCTTGCCATCTTTTCACCTCGTTTCCTATACTCTTCTGCGTTTTGGCGGTCTGCAACCATTGTGTGGTATTGGAGTAACGTCTTTTATTAAATTAACTTCCAGTCCGGCTGCCTGCAATGATCTGATTGCAGCTTCTCTTCCTGAGCCCGGTCCTTTAACGTATACTTCTACTGTTTTCAAGCCATGTTCCATAGCTCTCTTTGCAGCTTCTTCTGCAACCATACTTGCTGCATAAGGAGTAGATTTTCTTGAACCCTTAAATCCTAACTGTCCTGAGCTTGCCCAGGAGATTGCATTTCCCTGCAGGTCTGTAAGAGTTACAAGCGTATTGTTAAAAGTTGACTTAATATGTGCCTGGCCTTTTTCAATATTTTTACGTTCTCTTTTTCTTACTCTTGTTGTTTTTTGTTGTTTCTTAGCTGCCACTTAAGTCCCTCCTTTTACTTTTTAGATTTTTTTCCTGAAACTCTCTTAGGACCCTTTCTGGTTCTGGAGTTATTCTTAGTATTTTGTCCTCTGACAGGCAATCCTCTCTTATGTCTGATTCCTCTGTAGCAGTTAATTTCTTTTAATCTTTTTATATTTAACGCTACTTCTCTTCTCAAATCACCTTCAACAGGATGCTTATCTATTTCAGTTCGTAATTGCTGTACTTCATCTTCTGTCAGGTCTTTAACTCTTGTATCAGGGTTAATGCCTGTTGTTTTTAAAATTTTATTAGAAGTTGCTCTGCCTATTCCAAATATATAAGTCAAACCAATTTCGACTCTTTTGTCTCTTGGCAGGTCAACACCAGCGATTCTGGCCATTAAGCTTACACCTCCTACCTTTGTAGATACTTAATATTATTTATCTTAGCCTTGCTTTTGTTTGTGCTTTGGATTTTCGCAAATTACCATTACTTTACCTTTTCTTCTGATAATTTTGCATTTCTCGCACATCGGTTTTACTGATGGTCTTACTTTCATTGTAATACCTCCTTACTTTTTCCTCCAAGTTATTCTGCCTCTGGTCAAATCATAGGGTGATAATTCGACTGCAACAGTATCTCCCGGAAGAATTCTTATATAGTTCATTCTCAGTTTTCCAGAAATATGCGCTAAAATCTGGTGTCCGTTTTGAAGCTCAACTTTGAACATTGCATTAGGAAGTGCTTCCAGGACTTTGCCTTCGACTTCTATTACATCTTTCTTGGACATTGATCACTCAACCTCCATTTCTTTTGATGCATACGGCTCTAAAAGCTTCCTTACATATGCATCGTTTAGATTTTCTTTTCCTTGTAACTTTTCTGCAAATTCTGTCAATACTGTATTATAAATCACTAAATGCTTCACTTTCTTTTTTTTGGGGGAGCTTAGTTTCCTAAGGTCTCCGTCACATACTAAGACATGATGTTCGTCTAATATACGGTTTATAATAAAAACTTTGTCCTTATCTCTTCCCGCTTTTGATTTTACTATTTGACCAACTTTTAAATCTGTTGTTAATTCCAATAAATCACCCCTATAATACGGTTAAAAATTCCGGTTCGCCGTCGGTAATTGCAACCGTGTTCTCATAATGAGCCGATGGTCTTCCGTCCACGGTCACTACTGTCCAGTCGTTGTCAAGTACCTTCACATTATACGTTCCTGCATTAATCATTGGTTCAATAGCAAGGACCATTCCTTCTTGCAGCCGCGGTCCCCTGCCTGGTTTCCCGAAGTTAGGTATTTGCGGTGATTCATGCATATTCCTACCAACTCCGTGCCCCACATAATCTCTTACAACCGAGAAGCCTTGTGATTCAGCATACTGCTGTATGGCATGTGATATGTCGGACAGTCTGTATGAAGTTTTTGCAAATTTAATTCCTTCATAGAAGCTCTGTCTTGTGGCTTCCACTAAACGCCTTTTTTCATCATTAACTTCTCCAACGTAAAATGTCCTTGCACCGTCTCCTACATATCCCTCAAAGGTGGCACCAATGTCTACACTGATAATGTCGCCCTCTAAAAGTTTTCTGTCGCTTGGAAATCCGTGAACTACCTCTTCATTTACTGAAGCGCATATTGCATATGGAAATCCGCCATAGCCTTTAAATGTAGGTATTGCATTCTGGGATCTTAAAAATTCTTCAATTAGTTGGTCAAGTTCCTTAGTAGTAACACCGGGTTTAATATTCTTTCTCACCAGCTCGTGAGACTGAGCTACTAAACGCCCGGCCTTTCTCATTATTTCTATTTCTCTTTTTGTCTTGAGGATAATCATATTACTTATTCCTCATTTTTGCAACAATTTCTTTGCCAACCTGTGCAATCGGACTTTCTCCGTTTACATTCAACAGTATACCTCTTTTTGTGTAATAAGCAATAAGCGGTTCTGTTTGTTCACGGTAGACATTAATTCTTCTGGTAGCAGTTTCCTCAGTATCATCTTTTCTCTGAATGAGCTTGTCACCGCAATTGTCGCAAATTCCTTCCTTTTTTGGTTTATTGAAGGATGTATGGAACGTTGAGCCGCAATTTCTGCATACTCTTCTTCCCACTGCTCTTTCAACAAGAATTTCTTTTCTGACTACTATATTTATAACAAAGTCTAACTTTTGATTCATGCTGTTTAAGGCATCTTCAAGAGCATCCGCCTGAAAAATTGTTCTTGGAAATCCGTCTAAAAGAAATCCGTTTGTACAATCCTCCTGAAGCAGTCTTTCCTTTACAAGTTCAACTGTTAATTCATCCGGAACAAGCAACCCCTGGTCCATGAATTCTTTAGCCTTTTTTCCAAAAACAGTTCCCTGTTTAATATTTTTTCGGAATATATCTCCTGTAGAAATATGTGGTATTGAAAATTCTTTTACAATTATTTCTGCTTGGGTTCCCTTGCCCGCTCCCGGAGGTCCCAATAAAATTGCTCTCATTTTCTAACCTCTCTTTACTTCAAAAATCCCTTATAGTGCCTCATCAGCATCTGAGCTTCTATTTGTTTCATTGTTTCAAGAGCAACACCTGTTACTATTAACAGTGAAGTTCCGCCAAAATTAATGTTCAAATTTGTAAATGAGAATATTAATGTCGGTATTGTTGCTATAAATGCCAGTGCTATGGCACCTGCTATTGTTATTCTGCTTAAAACCTTGTTTAAATACTCTGCAGTCGGCTTGCCCGGTCTGATACCTGGGATAAATCCCCCGTTTTCTTTAAGGGTATTTGAGTATTCATACGGATTGAACTGTACCGACGTGTAGAAGTACGTAAAGAATATAATCAGCACAATATTTAAAATTGTGTAAATATATATTCCCGGGCTTTGTGCAACTGAAAAATATTTTTGCACTCCCGTTGCCATGCCTGGAAAGAAGAATGCCAAGGTCTGGGGTATTGCCAGAAGTGTTGAAGCAAATATTACTGGCATAACTCCTGCCATTAACACCTTCATCGGAATATGTGTGCTTTGTCCGCCATACATTTTTCTTCCAACAACTCTTTTTGCATACTGAACGGGTATTTTTCTTTCGCCCTCCTGAATTGCAATTACTCCAACTATTATTATTAGAGCAAATATCGCAAAAAGTATAAGTTCCAGTATGTGAACTGTACCATTCTTTACACCAAAAATTAATGTTCCAAAATCTCTCGGATATCTTGAAACTATACCAATCATAATAATCAATGATATACCGTTTCCGATGCCTTTGTCTGTTATCAGTTCTCCAAGCCACATCAAAAATGCTGTGCCCGCAGTAAGAACTATAATTACAGACAGCACTGATAAAAAGCTCTTATCTATTATAGCTGAATTGAAAAATCCAACGCTGTAGGCAGTAGCCTGAATCAATGCCAGAATAACAGTTATATACCTGGTCCACTGAGCCATTTTTTTCTTTCCGTCTTCACGTTTAAATACTTCTTCAAGCTTTGGAATTGCTATTGCCAGCAATTGAAGGATAATTGATGACGTAATGTACGGATAAACATTTAATGCAAATATTGTAAAATCCTTAAAGGCTCCGCCGGACATCATATCGAAGAAATCCAGCAAACCTCCTGCATTTCCTGAAAACATACTGTTTATGACTTGTCTGTTTATTCCGGGTACAGGTATGACAGCACCAAGTCTGTAAACAATCAGCATTAGTAATGTAAAAATCATTTTTTTTCTTAAATCAGGTATTTTCCATGCATTTTGTAAAGTTTTAAACAACTAAATCACCTCAGCTTTTCCGCCTGCAGCTTCAATTTTTTCTGCTGCTGACTTGCTGAATTTATGAGCCTTAACTGTTAACTTTTTACTCAGCTCACCATTACCAAGTACTTTAACTCCATCAAGTTGTTTCTTTATTATACCCTCTGATTTAAGAAGTTCCGGAGTAATTTCTGCTCCATCTTCAAATTTATTTAATACTTCAACATTTATCTCAGCAAACTGAGTTCCAAAAATATTTGTAAATCCTCTTTTTGGAAGTCTCCTGTAAAGAGGCATCTGTCCGCCTTCAAACCCCGGTCTCACTCCGCCGCCGGAACGGGATTTCTGACCGTTCATACCTCTGCCGGCAGTCTTGCCCTGACCTGTGGCTGTACCTCTTCCTAATCTTTTTCTGTTTTTTGTACTACCGGGATTAGGTTTTAATTCATGAAGTTTCATTTTTAACACCTCCTTATAGTTTTATTCAATAACCTCTACCATGTGTTCTACTTTTCTTATCATTCCTCTTATTTGAGGTGTATCTTCTTTTTCAATCACATGGCCTATTTTTCTCAAACCTAAAGCTTCCATATTCTTTCTCTGGTTTGGTGTTCTTCCACTTAAGCCTTTGATTTGTTTAATTTTTATCCTTGCCATAATTTTCACCTCTTAACCTAATATTTCTTCTACGGATTTACCTCTGATTCTTGCTACATCCTCAGGCTTTTTTAGAAGTTTTAAGGCTTCAATTGTTGCATTTACTACATTTCTTGGATTGCTTGATCCTAACGATTTTGTCCTGATATCTCTTACTCCTGCCAGCTCTAACACTGCACGAACAGGACCGCCGGCAATAATTCCCGTACCTTCTTTTGCAGGTTTTAAAAGAACTCTGCCTGCGTCATACTTGCCGATTATTTCATGTGGCACTGTTGTGTTAATCAGTGGCACTTCAATCATATTCTTTTTAGCATCCTGGATGGCTTTTCTGATTGCGTCCGGAATTTCAATAGCTTTTGCCATTCCCACTCCGACATGACCATTTTCGTCACCAACAACAACTAATACTGAAAATCTAAAGTTTCTACCGCCTTTAACGACTTTAGTAACACGGTTGATGCTGATAACTTTTTCTTTAACATCCAATTGGCTTGCATCTATACGTCCACGTTGCTCCATGACTAACCTCCTTCTTAAAATTCAAGTCCGCTTTCTCTTGCTCCGTCTGCAAGTAATTTTACTCTGCCGTGATATAAGTATCCGCCTCTGTCAAAAACTACTGCATTTATACCATTATTTTTCGCTCTTTCTCCTAATGTCTTACCTACTAAAGCTGCTGCTTCAGATTTGCTAAGCTCTGCCGCTTTGTCTTTTAACTCTTTATCTAATGTTGATGCAGATACAAGAGTTTTTCCAGTAGCATCATCAATTACCTGAGCGTATATGTGCTTAGAGCTTTTAAAAACGTTCAATCTTGGTCTCTCAGGAGTTCCTGTGATTTTATTTCTGATACTGTAGTGTCTTTCTTTTCTCTTTTGATTCTTATCAACCTTGTTAAGCACTAATACTCACTCCTTTCTTAAATACTAATTATTTACCGGTCTTTCCAGCTTTACGTCTTACAACCTCATCAGTGTACCTGATTCCTTTGCCCTTATATGGTTCAGGTCTTCTCCAGTCTCTGATTACAGCTGCATAATTCCCTACCTGCTGTTTATCTATACCTTTAACTATAATTTTATTTGTTCCTTCAACTGTTGTTTCGATTCCTTCCGGATCTTCCATTTCAACAGGATGTGAAAAGCCTAAGCTTAATACTAATTTTTTCCCTTGTTTTTGTGCTCTATATCCAACACCTACTATTTCAAGTGATTTCTCAAATCCATGTGTAACTCCGACAACCATGTTGTTAACAAGAGTTCTTGTAAGTCCGTGAAGGGATCTGTTTTCTTTTTCATCATTCGGTCTTGAAACATTGATCACTGAGCCTTCAACTTCAACTTTAATTGCTTTTGGAAGCTGTTGTTCAACTTTTCCCTTTGGTCCTTTAACAACTGCATAATTGTTTTTGTCGATTGATATTTCAACATTAGCAGGTATATCTACAGGTTTAATGCCTATTCTTGACATCTTAGCACCTCCTATTCGTTATTATTACCATACGTAGCAGATTACTTCTCCGCCAACACCCTGTGTTCTTGCTTTTTTATCTGTCAAAATTCCTTTTGATGTGGAAAGTATAGCTATACCAAGACCTCCTAAAACTCTTGGAGTTTCATCTTTGCCCACGTAAACTCTAAGTCCGGGTTTTGATATTCTTTTTATGCCTGTTATAACTCTTTCCTTGTTTTGCTGATATTTAAGTTCAACTCTTATAATGCCTTGTTTATCGTCATCTATGACGTCAAAGCCTTTAATATATCCTTCTTCCAACAATATGTTGGCTATCTCTTTCTTTATTTTAGAAGCGGGTATATCAACGAACTCATGTTTTGAATGATTAGCATTTCTTATTCTCGTCAACATATCTGCGATAGGATCTGTCATTACCATGTAAGTAACCTCCTTCCATTTTATAAATTTTACCAGCTGGCTTTTTTTACGCCAGGTATCTGACCTTTATAAGCCAGTTCTCTAAAGCATATACGGCATATACCGAATTTCCTTAAATAAGCATGAGGTCTTCCACAAATTTTGCATCTTGAGTATTCTCTGGTTGAGAATTTCTGTTTTCTCTGTTGTTTAACTTTTAGAGATGTTTTTGCCATTTTCGTTCCCTCCTTTACTTACTAAAAGGCATTCCCATTAATTTCAAAAGCTCACGTGCTTCTTCATCAGTATTAGCTGTGGTTGTGATTATTATGTCCATACCTCTTATTTTATCGATTTTATCATAATCTATTTCCGGGAAAATCAACTGTTCCTTAATACCTAAAGCATAGTTTCCTCTTCCGTCAAAAGCTGTTTTTGAAACTCCTCTGAAGTCTCTGACTCTGGGCAATGCAATATTCACAAGCTTATCAAAGAATTCATACATATGATTTCCTCTCAGCGTAACCTTGCAGCCTACAGCCATACCTTCTCTTAATTTAAAGTTGGAAATTGATTTTCTGGCTTTTGTAACAACGGGCTTCTGACCGGCTATCATCGTTAATTCTTCCACTGCATTGTCTAAGAATTTCTGGTTTTCCTTGGCTTCGCCTACGCCCATGTTAATTACTATTTTTTCTATTTTAGGTGCCTGCATAATGCTTTCATACTGAAATTTTTCCATCAGCGCCGGCACTACTTGTTCATTATATGTCGCTTTTAATCTTGCCATATAGTTCGTACCTCCTTTCGAGCATTATTATAAAACTGAACCGCACTTTTTACATGCTCTGATCTTTTTTCCGTTTTCTTGTTTTATTTCAGTTCTAACGCCTGATTTGCATTTGTCACAATATAGCATAACATTTGAAGCATCAATAGCAGCTTCATGATGTAATATACCTGCCTGCTGCAGTTGGTTAGTAGCCTTCTGATGCTTTGTAACCATTCTTACGCCCTCAACTATGACTCTGTTCTGTTTAGGCATGCTCGTAAGAACCTTGCCTGTCTTTCCTTTGTCGCTGCCTGCTATAACTACAACTTTATCGCCTTTTTTAATGTGCATCTTTATACACCTCCCATTAAAGTACTTCCGGTGCCAGTGAGATTATCTTCATAAACTTTCCATCTCTTAATTCTCTTGTTACAGGTCCAAATATACGGGTACCAACCGGTGTCTTATCGTCTTTTATAATAACAGCCGCGTTTTCATCAAATTTGATATAAGTGCCGTCTTTCCTTCTAACACCTTTTTTAGTTCTTACGATAACAGCCTTTACAACATCACCCTTCTTAACAACTCCTCCAGGTGTTGCAGATTTTACAGCACATACTACTATATCGCCAATGTTACCATATTTAACTACCGAACCGCCCATTACTCTTATTACAAGGACTTCTTTAGCTCCTGAATTATCTGCGACTCTTAGTCTTGACTCAGTTTGTATCATGATTTCTACCTCCCTTCAATTGTCTTAGGGTCTATTTTGCTTCCTCTAATATTTCAACTAATCTCCAGCATTTTTCTTTGGATAATGGTCTTGTCTCCATTATTTTTACAATGTCTCCAACTTTGCACTTGTTCTCTTCATCATGTGCTTTATATTTTTTAGTCATTTTTATTTGTTTTTTATAAAGAGGATGTGCTACAAGCTTTTCAGTAGCAACTACTATTGTTTTATCCATTTTATCGCTTACTACTTTTCCAATTCTTACTTTTCTGTTGCCTCTTTCCAAAGTAAAGATCCTCCTTTCTTATTACTGAGCATTTATGTTTAATTCTCGTTCTCTGAGAACTGTTTTAACACGCGCAATATCTTTCTTGACCTTATTTATTCTCATCGGATTGTCAAGTTCTCCGGTTGCAAGTTGAAATCTCAAGTTGAAAAGTTCAGTCTTTAAATCTGATACAGATTTATTCAGCTCTTCAACAGATTTATTTCTTAACTCGTTAGCTTTCATCTGCTTCACCATCCTTTTCTGATGCCTGATCTTTGGTAACAAATTTGCATTTGATAGGCAATTTATGCATGGCAAGTCTCATTGCTTCTCTCGCTACTTCTTCAGAAACCCCTGACATTTCAAATAATACTCTGCCCGGTTTAACCACTGCTACCCAGTATTCAGGTGATCCCTTTCCTTTACCCATACGAGTTTCGGCTGGTTTTTTAGTTACTGGTTTATCTGGGAATATTTTAATCCAAATTTGACCGCCTCTTTTTACAGATCTTGTCATAGCTCTTCTGGCAGCTTCTATCTGGTTTGATGTAATCCAAGCTGGTTCTAATGCTTGAAGGCCGTATTCGCCATAAGTGACTTTGTTACCTCTTGTTGCAACACCTGTCATTCTTCCTCTTTGTTGTTTACGGCGTTTCACTCTTTTAGGCATTAACATAATTGTTTCCTCCTTCCTTCAGGACTTATTACTTTTTGTCTCTTTTATTATTATAATTATTATAATTATTGTTTGGTCTTCTTCTTTTCCTGTTGTCTCTGTTATCTCTGTTGTCTCTGTTGTCGTTCAGTGCTCTTGTAGGTTCCTGATTATCTGATAACAGCGAACCGCTCTTTCTCAGAACTTCTCCTCTGCAAATCCATACTTTAACCCCGATTTTTCCGAAAGTTGTGTTTGCTTCTGCAAATCCGTAGCTTATATCAGCTCTTAAAGTCTGAAGAGGTATCTTACCGTCCGAATATCCTTCGGTTCTTGCCATATCAGCTCCGTTCAATCTTCCTGACGCACTGGTTTTTATACCCTTTGCACCCATCTTCATTGTTCTTTGCATTGCCTGTTTCATAGCTCTTCTGAAAGATATACGCTTTTCAATCTGACTTGCAATATTTTCTGCAACCAGCTGTGCGTTTAATTCAGGAACCTTAATTTCCTCAACATTTATTATAACAGTTTTTCCGGTTATTTTTTCAATACTCGTTTTTAAGCTGTCAACACCAGTACCGCCTTTACCGATTATCATACCTGGTTTTGCTGTGAATACACTTACTTTAATTCTGCTGGCAAATCTTTCGATTTCAACTTTTGCGATTCCTGCCTGATTCAAGTTTTCTTTTATAAATTCACGAATTTTGTAATCTTCAGTTAAGTTGTCGCCGAAGCTTTTTTTATCAGCATACCATTTAGAGTCCCAATCATTAATTATACCAACTCTAAGTCCATGAGGATTTACCTTCTGACCCATTTTTTACCTCCTTTACTGTGGTTATTCTCTCTCTTTAACTACAGCCCCTATGTGGCTGCTTCTTTTCAGTATTTTATATGCACTGCCTTTTGCTCTTGGTCTCCATCTCTTGAGAGTCGGTCCCTGATTAGCATAAACTTCAGAAACATATAATTTATCTCTATCCATATCAAAATTGTTTTCCGCATTGGCTGTAGCTGATTTTACAACTTTCTCCAAAATCTTTGCTCCCTTGCTTGGATAAAATTTCAGAATTGCCAAAGCTTCGTCAACTTGCTTTCCTCTGACCATATCACACACAAACTTCATTTTTCTCGGTGATACTCTTATATATTTAGCAACTGCCTTAGCTTCCATTTAAGCTCGCCCTCCTTCCTGCTCAGTTTATTTAACCTTTGAAGATTTATCAGTCTTATCATGCCCTCTATAAGTTCTTGTTGGAGCAAATTCACCCAGCTTGTGTCCAACCATATCTTCAGTTATATATACAGGAACGTGCTTTCTGCCATCATGTATAGCTAATGTATGGCCTACCATTTCGGGGAATATTGTTGATCTTCTGGACCAGGTTTTTAAAACTTTTTTATTGTTGGCCTCGTTCATTTCCACAATCTTTTTCATAAGACTTGGTTCACAATAGGGCCCTTTTTTTAATGATCTACCCATTCACTATTTCCTCCTTTCAGTCCTGATAACTATTTTGTATTTCTTCTCTTAACAATCATCTTGTCGGATTTCTTGTTTTTCTTACGAGTTTTTAGTCCAAGTGCAGGTTTACCCCAAGGAGTAACCGGTCCAGGTCTTCCTATAGGAGCCCTTCCCTCTCCACCACCGTGAGGGTGATCGTTAGGATTCATTACGGAACCTCTTACCGTTGGTCTGATTCCCATATGTCTTTTTCTTCCGGCCTTACCTATTGAAATATTCTCGTGATCCAAATTTCCTACCTGACCGATTGTAGCTCTGCAGTCCATGCTTATCATTCTTACTTCACCGCTGGGAAGTCTTACCTGCGCATACTTGCCTTCCTTAGCCATAAGCTGAGCTGAGTTTCCTGCTGAACGTACCATTTGAGCACCCTTGCCCGGTTTTAATTCAATGTTATGAATCATTGTACCTACCGGTATATTTCTTACAGGAAGTGCATTACCGATTTTAATATCCGCTGTTGGTCCTGAAACAATTGTATCTCCCACTTGTATTTTGTAAGGAGCGATAATATATCTTTTCTCCCCGTCCGCATAATTTATAAGTGCTATATTAGCGCTTCTGTTCGGGTCGTATTCAATAGTTGCAACTTTTCCGGGTATTCCGTCTTTATTTCTTTTAAAGTCAATGATTCTATATTTTCTCTTTTCTCCGCCGCCCTGATGACGAACGGTTATTCTGCCGTATGAATTTCTTCCGGCATTACTTTTTAGCGGAGCTAAGAGAGATTTCTCAGGTTCATTAGTTGTAATTTCTTCAAATGTTGAAACAGACATTTGTCTCAACGCCGGAGAGGTTGGTCTGTATTTTCTGATACCCATGAGATTTTCCTCCTTCTTATAGATCTACATTCTTCTATATCTTTTAGTTACATTCTTTGCAATAAATCTGCGCATTCTCATTCACATATTTGTTTATTCGCTGTCGCTCATACAAATCTGGAATTCGTTGCGAAAGACCTACCATCCATTTCTTTCTCCCTACGGTCGAATAAATGGGGTTAGGGCTTCTTAAATTCCTTCAAAGAATTCTATTGTCTTGCTGTCTTCGGTTAAAGTTATTATAGCTTTTTTCCAGTCAGCTCTTTTGCCCACATTCATACCCATTCTCTTTTTCTTTCCGAGCATGTTCATTGTGTTCACACTTTCAACTTTAACTCCGAATATTTTTTCCACTGCATTTTTTATTTCTGTTTTATTAGACTTCTTATCAACAACAAAAGTGTATTTTTTATCTGCCATTACATCCATACTTGCTTCTGTTATTATAGGTCTTTTTATAATATCGTGTGGATCGCGCATTATGCGTACACCTCCTCCACTTTATTAACTGCTTCTTTTGTAATCAGAAAAGAATCACAGTTTAAAATGTCATAAACATTAATTGTATTTACATAAGCTGTTTTTACTCCCGGAATATTAGCTGACGCTCTAACTACCGCTTCATCTCTTTCTGGAATAACCACTAATGTTTTCTTTGCTGAGTTAAGATTCTTCAATACCTTAACCATTTCTTTTGTTTTTGGCTGTTCAAGTGCTAATTTATCTACAACAATTATTTCTTTGTCCTGCACCTTTGAACTTAATGCCGATTTAAGAGCTAATCTTTTAACCTTTTTGGGAATAGAATAACTGTAATCTCTGGGTTTTGGAGCAAATACGATTCCGCCGCCTTTCCACTGGGGAGCTCTGATACTTCCCTGTCTGGCACGACCTGTTCCTTTTTGTCTCCATGGCTTTTTACCGCCGCCTCTAACTTCAGCTCTTGTCTTTGCTGACTGAGTTCCCTGTCTCTGATTAGCCAAATAATTTTTTACTGCTTCATACATTACATGATTGTTTACTTCTACACCAAATACCGCATCGCTTAATTCGATATCGCCTACCTGGCTGCCTGTTATATCATAAAGAGCTACTTTTGGCATCTTTAATCCTCCTTTCCATGCAATTATTACTTAGATTTTCTAACTGCTTCTCTCACTTTTACCAGACCTTTTTTAGGTCCCGGTATTGCACCTTTTACAAGTATTGCATTCTTGTCTGCATCTACTCTGATAACTTCAAGGTTTAAAACCGTTACTTTTTCATGTCCCATATGTCCGTGAGCCTTAGTACCTTTAACTACTTTTCCAACACCTGCAGATGCTCCTAAAGAACCTCTTAATCTGTGGAATTTAGAACCATGACTCATATCGCCTGTATGATGTCCGTGTCTTTTGATACTTCCCTGGAATCCCTTGCCTTTAGAAATTCCTGAAACATCAACTTTTTCTCCCGGCTGGAAAATATCAACGCCTATTTTCTGACCGACTTCATAATCATCAATGTTTGTTACCTTGAATTCTCTTAAGAATCTTTTCGGTTCTGTACTTGCTTTATCAAAATGACCTTTTATAGGTTTAACAACATTTTTTAATTTAACGTCTCCAAAACCAACTTGAATTGCATTATATCCATCTTTTTCAACAGTCTTCTTCTGAACAACAACCATGTCACCTGATTCTATAACGGTTACGGGAACAACTTCTCCCTGTTCTGTAAATACCTGAGTCATTCCGACCTTTTTACCAAGAATTGCTTTCATTCTTACACCTCCTAATTTCTTACAGCGGATTACCATCAATTATAGGTAATCATTCTAAGCAGAGTGTATTATATATTTTCTCCACTTGCTATTATAATTTGATTTCAATGTCTACACCAGCCGGCAAATTCAGCTTCATTAATGAATCTACAGTCTTTGGAGTAGGGTTTGTTATGTCAATCAATCTCTTGTGAGTTCTTTGCTCAAACTGCTCTCTGGAATCTTTGTACTTATGAACAGCTCTAAGTATTGTTATAACCTGTTTTTCTGTTGGCAGGGGAATTGGTCCCGCTACAGTTGCACCGGTACTTTTAGCTGTTTCCACAATTTTTTGTGCAGATTGATCAATTAATTGATGATCATAAGCCTTTAACCTAATTCTTATTTTCTGTGTGTTTGCCATTTTTTACCTCCTTTTCGTATGTCATCCATACAACTCGGAATTGCTCGATACACCCATCCGGGTGTTTCCTTTTATTAAAAATTTGCAATACCGGTCGCCCTGTTTTTTAACAGGACATACTCTGCAAAAATTCCCTGATTACGTTGTAAATCAGCAACCTTTTGCGTCATCGCATGTGGCAAGCTTTATTATGATATACCATACAACACCATAAATCAAGTGTTTTTTTGCTTTTCACCTGATTATTGCGAAAACTTAACATTTCGGCCATTGGTCTCACAGCAAAAGGGGACTGTCCCTGTGTCGCACGTTTTTTTCGACATGGTGGACTGTCCCCGGTTAAAGCCAGCGGCTTATTATTTAATTATGCCCGTAACTACTCCTGAGC
>ENA-UOOR01001638-UOOR01001638.1-fermentation-metagenome-genome-assembly--contig:-NODE-1638-length-25545-cov-52.917183_pt1 | contig 25545 bp, 24 predicted proteins | sample MGYA00245780_ERZ724029 | MGnify/ENA primary metagenome ERZ724029 (study PRJEB28704, sample SAMN03018315) | fermentation metagenome | biome: anthropogenic terrestrial biome; feature: soil... | reverse complement strand
GTATATTGAGAACAATTGGGATGGGATAGAAAACGGGGTGCAAAATCCCCACGTAAGTTGCAGTGCCTGGCCATGTGCCGGCCAGCACCTGTAATCGTAGAACTAAAAGAACAAGTCAAAAAAGAATTAAAGCGCCTGAGTCCAAACGAAATTTAGGCAGGGAAAACTTGAACAACGTTCCCATTTATAGCGGTGGCAGTAATTTAACCCGTATGGCGTTAAAAGGTTTGAATAGTATTACTGCGATCCAAGTGAGGTTCTTTTAAAAACCTACAATGACTTGACACCATTAGAATTTCCTCCATGTCTCCCAGAGATTACCATGTTATGCTATAATTGATCCAGGCGCACAGAGCAGACATTCAATCTGTCCCTAGGTACTGTTATATTAATTTTACCACGCATAGATAGGAGTAATGCGAAGATGTTGACAGGATAGGTAGACAAGAATCCCTCAGATAAAAGCGAAATTGGAGTTCATAAACACCATCAAGACAGAGGAGTGCTGGCAAGCCTCAGACATCCTGAGTCTTGAAAAGGTCCGGGTGGACAGCGTACAAGAGCTTTACATATCCGGAGACGTCACCTCCTTGATTCGGACCGGCCTATCATCATTATGTCATAAGGATGATGTTTGGATTGAAGTGTAATATATTTTATTCATGGCAGTCGGATTTGCCTAATAATGATAACCGAACCTTTGTAGAAACATGTATTAAAAGAGCCGTAAAATTGAACAATTCAGATGTAGATTTGGGACTATTTCTTGATTATGAACGTGACACAAGGGGGGAAGCAGGCTCACCAGATATTGTGGAGGTTATTTTTAATAAAATAGCGAAAAGTGACGTGTTCATATGTGATATCTCGATAATTAACTCCAATTATGAGGGGCGAAAAACCCCCAACCCCAATGTCTTACTTGAATTAGGTTACGCTGCAAAAACATTAGGGTGGGAGAAAATCATTTGTTTATATAATATTAAGTATGGCTCTATTAAGGATATCCCTTTTGATTTAAGACACAGACGAATACTTTTTTATAACTCAAGTGGAATGAATGCAAAAAAGAACCTGACACAAGAGATATCGAAGGCAATAATATTACTTCACAGTAAAGGGCTACTATTTAATCCCTTGAGGGATTACATGAAAGGTAAAATAGACTATTGCCTCTTAGAAATACTTAAACAAATTAATTGCTTAGTATACAACACCGTAACTATGTCAGATGCGTTGTCACATGTCTCGGAGTTGCTGGCGTTGGATAAAGATACCCTTATATCATTGATTCAAGAAAGAACACCAATTCTCGGTTTCTTTGCAAATAATGATTTGAGCTACGCCGAAAAAGGATTGATTAGTGCATTTTCTGCAGTTACTACATCAAATATTTATCCGATAGAATGGGCCGTTATTATAATAAAGGCTTTGGATTTAATAAGAACATATCAGTATCTGATATCCATTAGAGCAAAGTACCCTTTATTTAGTTATGTATTTGCTCCATCATCATATTTCATGGTCGTACCAGGAAAATCACTGAATGAGGAGAATCCGTCAAATTCATACTTATTGCTGAAAAAGTGTGGTTCGGATTCAGGAGCAGTTCTGTATTCAGCAACGATGTCCTATATTGATCCGAAATGTTTAACGTCTCCACACACAATTCAAGAAGGGGCCATTCAATCCTTTGCTAGCTGCTTATATGAAATTCTTACTTTAGCAAATGATTGGTATAACGAGACTGGGGACGAGTTCGTTCTTGATCCAGACTATTATCAGTTAATCGAAACAAAGAATGCTGAAAACGACTTAGAATAGATGATGCCCAGGCTGGATATAAATTGACCCATCCGCATGTCTTTAAGTTTCTTTAATCAGTCGCAAGCCGTCTTTAAGACCCACGTATGTTCAGAATATATGCGTGATGCAATAGCCTATCCAATATAGCTTAAAACACGATCCCCGAGCAGTTCACCCCATTCTCCGAAGCCTTTGTGCTTGTCATTACTATTCTGCCTCGCTCATACCCATACGCTCATCTTTCCGAGCTGGTCATACAGCTTCAGTGGACTCGTTTTTCAACATATTCTGCTGAGATTTGACACGTGGCTGGACGTGGGAAGGCATGTCTCTGCGCGGCTAGTAATCCAAAATACTGACCAGGCAGCATAACGACTATACGTGGACGGTAAACACTATTATGACTAACAGCTGACCGTCTATCCAGACCTCTACAACACCTAGGATTAAGCGAACCGCTGCCTTACGATTGCTGTATGTCCAAGGCACGCCATAGTGTACACTAGGCTTTAGTGTAAACATACAGGGGTTATCGAGTAGGGGAGGGGTATGTGTGGACAATAAACTAAAGCAAAGCATGTTATTCCACTATTGTACTATCGAAACTTTTTGCAATATAATAAAGAACAAGACAATACGTTTGTCAGATGTCAATAAAACAAACGATTTTATGGAAAAGAAATGGTGCTTAAAACATATTGATGAATGTATAGAAGAACTTTTTTTCGAAAACCCCGTAAAAGCCTCTTATGACAATTATCTTGACTTAGAAGCAATAAAATCTGTAGTTCAGAAGCTAACTCAAAAGTTTTTTATTTATATTGCATATATGGATTTTGTTTTTTGCCTGAGCGAAGAGGGGGATATGTTGAGCCAATGGCGAGGCTATGCTCAAGATGGAACAGGGGTTTCAATTGCCTTCTCAACTGAGGCGCTGGCGAAGATTGTTTATGATAACAGAAAATACTTAACGCTCGAAAAGGTTGTATATTCTGAACCCCGGCAGAAGGTTTTTATTAAGCAATGTATAGAAAGGTATTATAGTAGGCTATACAAAAAATACATAAAGAATAGGCAGACAATACAACTAAGCAGAACAGATGGCACTTTGAATTCAATGATCAAAAATATATATTCTCATAGTCTTAAATATAAAAATCCAGCTTTTTTTGAGGAAAATGAGTGGAGATTAATATTCAATTCACACACGCCGATTAATAAATTGTTAGAATCTATGTCACCGATAGAAAGATACTCAGGAACATTACAATCAATAGACTTTTGTGCTAAGAATAACATGATTGTTCCGTTTTACGATTTATCTTTTAATAGTGAATCTGATCTGATTCAAGAGATTATTATTGGTCCAAAATCAAGAGTCTCAAAGCAGGACATTCAGCTTATACTATCTAAATACAATTTTGATTATAAGAGAATTGAAATTGCATTATCTTCTTTATCGTATCGGTAACAATAATACTTGTTTGTCAACATTTTGTTGGAGCCCCAATTGGATATCCCCAATCATGGAATACCCATAAACAATCAAAATTTGATTACGAGGTTACCCTTGTGGCTAACGTTTTCAACAATTTTAATTTAGGTGCGGCAGCCCATATTAAACGAGCGGAATGCTAAACGTAGGCGATGCTGGGCCACAGTAGCACATGAAAAGGATTGACAAGCTTTTCTAACCTGTGTAAGCAATTGGATTCTGTCGTGCTGGACAGGCTCCTTTCGTCTTAGTGGGTTGTCCAGCCATGAAGTCAGTGTAAAAGTACTTATGGACGAATTGGGGGTGCGGATCTGATTGTATGAGAGTTAAGAAGGCGTTTTACCGAAAAGGTATAGGCAGAAAATTATATCAATCCATAGAGAAGGCCGCAAGGGAAAGTTCCTCATTTATTCAAGCTAAAACAGTAGATGATGTCCAAAGCGCTGCTGGTTGCTAGCATGTTAAAAGAATAGGCTTGGTGACTTGTTATTTCTGTTGGGTTACATTTGGAATTAACGTAATTAGAGGGGGAGAACCTTGAACGTGAATGTGGAACTGCTAACGGAAATGGGAATAAGTTTGACTCAACTCGCGGTAAAAGGTACGGTTACAGCAATAAACTCAAAGATAAAGACGATTAAAATTGAGAAAGATGTAGAAAAAGTAAAAACTAAATATGATGAGCTTATTAATGAGTTACTGGCGGAGAGGGAAGAAGCCATCCGCATCGCTCAAGTATACAAAAGCGAAATTGAAAAGTATGAAATAAGTGATTCAGATATTGTACATTTGAATAATACTGTATCCCGGGTTTTAGAGTTGGTAAAAACATTTGACCCCAACTTAGATGCAAGCCTTTTTGAAAACATCCGGGGATTGATAAATGCAGATACCCTAAAGGCTATGCAGTTACTTGGCTTTAATTATAAGGCGGCAATTGGCGATCCGCTCACCGAATTATGTGCAAATGCCATTCTTTCAAAGAGTCCTGCCAGGAAATCAAACACGAATAGACCCAAAAAATAACCCTTCCTTAGTCGAGTATCAGTATGTTGCTTGAAGATTTTAACCGAAGTATTCATATATATCATCTTAGGCCGGGAAGAGATGAAGATTGTTCAGACCAGCAATTTGACGAAGAGGTTTGGCAAGTTTACCGCCTTGGATGGTATTGACTTGGTGGTGAATGCAGGGCTTATTCTAAAGGCAACCGCCAAAAAACTGCCATAGTCGCAGCCTTTGCTTCCGATGTTGATTTGTTTATCCTGGACGAGCCCCTCTCCTTTGGGTGGGTCATGGTTGTAGCCCTATTGTTCAGGCAATGATAGGACTGGCAGCTATACTGATTGGCTGGGCCCCTCGGTTAACTTCTTTAACTTTGTACATAAGCGTCAAATACTCCACACCTAGACATCACCTCCTTCCCCATGGGACAATTTCTAAAGAAATTGCCTGAGGGCTAGGAGCAAGCAACAACTATATAAGTTTAGGTCCACCAGAGTGTCGGAGTTTAAGGCTAGCGGCCAGGGTGTAACTGCCTAGTGCACGGAGCAAGATCTTAAGTCTCACCAGCTGAGATACTGGCTGAGAAAAAAACGTGAGTCCGGTAAGCCTACTGAATGGATCCCCCTTAATCTGGCGAACTACTCAGAAACGGCTGTGACCCTGCGTGTTGTCAATTTTGCATGCGCTGATATGCGTGCAAGCAATTGAAGGTATGAGCATGCTACCATTGCCGTATTGACGGTTATCGCCATCGGGTTGATTATAGTATATGGGAACGGGATATACAGAGCTAGATTCAAAGGACTGCCTCCAATCATGATCATGATTAGAAGCAGTCCTTTTACTTACTCCTTACCAATATGACCCGGCGATGGGGGGGATGAATATTGTTTGAGGTAGTTGTAAACCGTTTTTTTCTAACATATAACCTGCATTCCCGAAATTTATAACGAGGGTGGTGCTACACATAGTGCTGTGTAGATTTCTTTCTGTTTCTTGGTGACTTCACCGAGCAATCGCCCATGCCCCGGGGACTCAAATCGCTCGATTAAATCGAGTTCATCTAGCAATCCTTGCAATGTCCATTTTTCGAATAGACCAGCATCCTGCATTTTTTTCTTCACGAAGGAAAGGTAAATAAGTGCGATAAACTCCACGAATATCTTCCCGTTAAGGGAGAGTTCTGAGGAAACTTGCATTCTCCTAAAGCCCAGTCGATCCTTTAGGTTGCCAAATCCTTTTTCAACAATGTCCTTACTGCGATAAAGAGATAAGGCTTCAAATGGATCATTCACTTCATTGGATAAAAGTGCGAAATAGCCATAGTTTTTTGCGGCTTGACGCATAGCCTCTTCTTTTGGCTTGATTTTCCGGCCTCTCTTCGGGGTCGAGGTTACGTCAAAGAACTTGTCATAGTCCTTCATGCAATACTCTTCAATTGTATTCTCCATCAAGTCGTTATATAGGCTGGTCAGATAATCGTTCATGTCTGCTTGATCTTTCGCAGCCTTATCTGGATTGTAGAATAGATGCAGGTATGCGCGTCTTTTCTCTTGGAGAACATCGCCTTTATAGTGCCTTTCCTGTTCATAATCCCATTCTATGGTCCGGCATAGCCCGTAGACACCAAACTGGGTCTGCAGATTTGACCAGAGCTGGAGGTTTTCCCGTTCTTCTTCCAAGATCTCTTTGACATACTTGATTCCCAATTTTACCCCAATGATAAACTTCTGGTGGTTCTTGTAGAGTAAATTGATGTTTTCTTTGCAATAGAAGCCTCTATCCATAATTACACTGACCTTCTTGTAGCCCATTACATCGAACTCTGCCATCAGCTGTTTTACTGTCTTCACGTCAGTAATATTGCCAGGGAGTTTTCGGTAATAGAAGGGCAGACCAGATTCTTCACCAAAGAGGAGTGCAAGGTTAATTTGGGGGAGCCTGTCATGTTCCTTATTCCTGCCTTTTTTCACTTGGCTCAACACATCAGAATAGCTCGAGATGGACGTGATATCAAATGCCCAGTACTCCTTTTCAATACGACGCCTACCTTGTTTCTGAAAAAACGTCATTCGCCCCTTTTCTTCAAGCGATTGAAATAGCTCACTGCTCCGTTGCGAGGGAATGTCATCTCCATAGGGATGGATGTGAAGTCTTTGCCAGTGGGAGAAGCGGCTGATGGCGTTGCTTTCTTCTAATATTAGAAAGTAGGCGATCGATAGAATCTGTTTGTATCGATCAGGGAAACAAGACTTAAGGTCTTCAGCGACACCTGTTAGTCGGCCGATCTGATCCAGCAAATAACTTGCACCGTAAAAAATCCTCCGGACCTTGGTGATTGGCGCAGGACCGGGTTTTATTGGAGCAACAGTCTCTTGCTCCTGTTTCTTCTTATAGGAGCGAGTGGGTAGAATTTCACCTGTGTCCGGATCCAGTTTGCCGATCAACGTTCTCTTCGCTCTGGATTGCTGTTTCTCTTTATCCCAATAGGCCTCGTTCTGGTAAACATATGTAATCCCCGTTTTCTTATTCTTTTGATAGATGATGCCCATTAGTATCACCTCGTTACACACATTATAATATGTAACGAGGAATAAGTCTAGCAAAACATAAAAAACGCCTGACCTTTCAGCTTTTATCAAGAATTCATCGTTATACTTTCCGGGAACTTAGGATATAAGCTATTGTCTCGTTGAATGAAATAGCTTATCATTGTCCCCGGTTATAATTCTTTATTACCGGAGTTGTTTGAGGAAGTTCTATGTGTTAAGGGGGGGCTATATTGCGTAAAAAGATAAAGGAGCACTTAGAGCGGAAGGAGCAAGAAAGAGAAGACGCTTCAAGATAAGAGTCCAAACTTTAATACAATATGAGGTAATCCTTCTTTTGATTTATATCTTCGTCCAGTTGCTTGAGGCTTCTATCTCTGTTTTTTCATATTCCTGATCTTCCGAACCACTTGTTAACTTAAATTTATGTATTTTCTCCGAAAAATCTTGAGTAAAGCTCTCTCTATCTATATTCTCCCTACCTAAAAAAAATTGAATAGAAAGATTTCTCCCAAGCTGAATATCAATGATTAGAAAGGCGTTTTTATACTTACTTTGGCATGGGGCAATAAATTTTTCATATGCTGTCCAAAATGCCCCGGCTATTGTTACCACCGATGCGATATTTGCTATCATTTGCCAATCCACAGCAGCATTCATAATTGTTCCAGGTTTTGGAGTAAGTCTATAAAAATCAGCGTCCGGTATATTTTCTTTTAAGTGATCTAAAAGCATTTCCGAATGCCTTTCATATCCTGTGTTCGCTAAAATGCATCGGATAATAAAACTCATAGGTACATCACCTCTCTTTATATATTTGAACCTTCACAAACAACATATATAATACATTCATTAGCATCCTCGCACGAGCAAGAATATGCTGTGAAGACATCCATTTATTATTTTGTTAAATTTGTTAAAATACCTTTTTAATTTGAAGTTTACTGATCAATAATATTAACACCGGCTGGTTGGCCAGATTAGATTTTTAACAACAATGTACTATTGATTTGAAATGAGCTATACAATAATAATTAATGTTACAAAGCTTTGGTGTAAGTGAACTCTCCGGATATAGCATCCGCCTTGTTACCATACATACACGCAGGGATGAAGAAAAACGCCTGATTGAGATAATTCGTTCCTTCCCTGTAGGGCGGCTGACTAATTTTGGAGGGACCCTTTCCTGGCTTGTGTTGCCAATAATCTTCTTGCCACGGTACGGTCTTTTGGCCTGTATGCCTTGGAATTGAGAGCATTGACTTGTTTGGCTACTTACTCTGTGTGGCACTCCTGGGAGTGACGGGTATTATCATTGCTGCTAACTTAGCGCTCTTTTCCCAGCTCAGCAAGGCTCATCGCAATCAGGGAAAAGTGCTGTTTATAGACTTTTTCAGCCTTTGGCTCCGTTTCTAGTCTTATAGACCCGACTTATCTTCTTCCATCATCTGAATATAGAGCATTAGCTCTTTCCTGGAAGATACGTTTAGCTTCATATATATTCGCTTGTTATGGGTCTTTATCGTATTAATGGAAAGGTAGAGAATATCTGTAATTTCCTTGGCGGTGTGGCCTTTTAAATATAGATTAAACACCGCCCGCTCTGCCTCTGAGAGAGAGTCAATATTCTTCACAAAATCTCTTAACAAAGAAGATTGTTTCAGTTGACCTTGGGGGGCGCTAAAATTGGTAACAACTTCATCCTGTTCGGCTAAGAAATTTATCAAGTCATCAATCTCGGGAATTTTAGTCTTAGGAACCTTGGATATCTTTTCTGACTTCATCATATCCAGGGCTTCCTCTACCGGCTTGACATATTTCCGGCTGACCAGGGAGGACACCACAATGCTGAAGACCACCAACAACACAAGTAAAGCCGCAAGCTGCTTGTTTTGCCCAGATATTATCCGGGCGAGATCCTGTTCTTGCATCATCAGGGCAAGAGCCCATTGCTCCTGATAAGCCGAGTCGTTGGGATAAAGAGAGATAGTCTGATGAAGGCCGGCAAAGGCGCCGGAACCGGTCTGCTTATAGCGGAAAAATGTCTTTCCTTCATTAATGGAGAGGGGCTGTTCAGATAGATTATAGGGACGATAGTTGCCGGCGAGAAGAGATCCCCTAACCTGCATTTTCCCCTCTTCAACAGGAGAAAACATGCAGAAAATGTTGTTGTACATCATATACTCAGGGGAGTAGGACAGCTTAAACAGCATTGAACTGACTTCAAATCCGCAAACTCCAAATACTTGACCCTTTGAATCTGTCAGCGGCACGAGGCAGAGCATTGCAGCTTCAGTGTCGCTGGCAATAATCATTCCGTGGCTCCAGTAATACAAACGTGACAATGGCAGCGCACTATTCCACGCTGTTTCCATAGTTCTGGCGTAGCATTCTAAATTCTCTACCTGAAACTCCAATTTCCATTGGGGAAGGATAGCCATTTTTTTGTTTCGGGCAATGGACATCGGTCCCCGCACATACCGCAGGTTAGTGAAGGACGAGCTGACAATGTTGGGTTCCATATTTTTAATAAATAGGCCGGCCCGGGAATGCTCTGAACCTTTCAGCTCCGGATTTACAGTAACGTCAAGAATTAAAAATACGCCGCTGCTTCTGGTCCTTTCCAGGGATGATGTAAGCAAATCTATTTGCTCTTCCAAAATGCCTTCCAGCAATTCAGGATGGTCTTGCATGTTGCCAGGAGCAACTCCATTCTTCAGGAGTTGCTGCTCAAGATTTCCAGACAATCTGCAGGCCAGGTCAATGGCATGGACAGTTATTGTGCCGTAGTCCCGAGTAATATTGGTGGAGATGCTGCTCAGTTCGCTCTCCAGGAAGGCATAGCTCTCCTTATATCCTGTCATGAAAATTCCTGTGGCAAACAGAACTGCCAATACCCCGGCCATTATTAGCATTAGAAAAGCCAAGAAGAAACCGAAGAGACGAAATCTCATAGGGAGTCCCACATTGCCTACAGAACTTATCCCGGCCTTATATTGTCGTAACTTAGTGGCGAGAAAATTACTCCCCATGAGATTCACCGCCTTTTCTTTAAGATCTTTTATCTGCCTGCAACAAAGGCCTCAAATACTCCTGAAATCGCTTCTGCATAAGCCTGATCTGGCTCCATGCTCTCCAGCAACTGAATGTACCTGGCCCTGGCATCGGCTGCAGACTGTTTAATATCTGTTTCATAGCTTTTGCTGATGGAATCAAACCCTTCAAATACCGGGGGGATATAAAAATCATATTCTTGATGCACTGTAATCGCTGTAGTAAGTAGTTTCCTTATGTTTTCATTTTCATTGGTGGCAATTTCAGCAGAGATGCTGTTTTCGAAGGCCTTGTGGGTTACCGGCAAATACCCGGTAGAGGCGACAAATTTCATGTTTTGTTTTGGAGCTGTAAACCATTTCAAGAAAATGGCCGCAGCTTTTTCTTTTACAGGGGTGGACTTAGCCACAATCAAGCCGCTGCCGCGCTGAACGGCAATCTCTTTTCCGCCTGAAAAAGTTGGAAAAGGCAGCACAGTATATTCTACTTGTTGGGTAGTATTATCGGGATAGGTGATTTCTGTTCCGTAAAACAGAATACCGGCTGTGGACCCGGTGGAGCAGATAATTTCTCCAGTCTTGGCCAGGTCGGAAGAATATCCTTGGTAAACTGCATACCCACCCTTTACGGCCGGTTCAAAAAGACACGACCAAATGCGTTGGTATTCTGGCGAATTCAGCTGCAGCTGCTGATTATCAATTAAGCTGCTGCCCAATTGCTGCATGCCTACCTGGGCAATGTTGAAAAGGGAATCAGCGGTGTAAAAATGCTTGCCATCTCCATTTATTTCCGGAGTCTGTTCATCAGTCCACTGGTAATACTTGAGTGCGGCATCGGCAATACCTTCGAAAGTGGTTAGCATATCTATCTGTATGCCTGTAGCCTCAGAAAACTGATTAAACAGGGTCTGGTTTAGGAAAAGGACTTCAGTGGATTTGGCAAAGGGGAAAACATACAGTTCCCCGGAAAGCCTGCCCTCATCGAGAAAACGGGGGAGGTAAGCATCCAGCTCACTCTTGGAAAAGTAATTGTCCAAAGAAGCTATAAGGCCCCTGTCCGCCAAAAGCGCGGCAATCTGAGGATAACAGGTGGCAATATCCGGCATCTCCGGCGCTCCGGGATCATCAGCTGCAATCATCGTCAGTTTTTCCCTGATTGTGGCGGAGTCAGAAATTGAAGTAACGCTTAGAAGAATGCCGTTATCCTTGCCTACGGTTTTGTTGAACTCATCTACAAGTCCATCCATCGTTGTCTGCATCTGGCCGCCAAAGTTGTGCCATAGGGTCAAGGTAACGGGATTGTCTGGGCTGGGTTCATCCCGCTTGAAGCAACCAGGCAAAATTAATATTGACACAATCAAAACCCCAACAAACACTTTTTTTACCAGGGAAGAATTAACTTGTTGAGCAAAAATCATCTCAAAACCATCCTTTCAACCTTGATAATCACCCCAGGGGTGATTACTGAGCAAAAATGAACCTGTATAATTATCTTGAAACCAATCCAATCCAACGAGGAGGAAGTCCATTGGTCGTTAATATTGTCGGGGATACCAATGTGGCGCAATTATTGGTCGGTGTAAGCCCCTTGCGGCAATTGCATAGGATCTCCGCCAGCAATGAAGCAGCGCAGCCTTATTGCATCCTTCCCCAGGGCTGGAAACTGCCAACTAGCCTCGAAGCAGTTGGAATCAAAGATTTTATCTTCTGCCCCCAGTGCATCAATACGAAAGAAATCCCTTCCCCACCGAATTACCATATGTTTGTTCTCATAAAACCCAATTCTCTGAATGGCATTGTCCTAATTCGGCATGACTATATCCAGGAATTAGACCGTTCCTTTTCCCACGCTCCTTCTGCGGATAATCCCTACCGTCTGTATGAAACCAGGACTATCAGAAATCGTCTGGCTATGTTCTATCAGGAAGCGAAGACAGACTACCCAGGCAGAAATATCCTACTCCATGACCTGGCCCAAATCATAACCACTCTGCTTCTAAGGGGTATCTCAAAACCTGTGGTTATACAGACTATCAAACGAACGTTCAAGGACATAGGTCTCGCAATAGACTATATTAATAATAACTATTACAAGAAAATCACCCTGAAAGAATTAGCTCTTCAGGTCAACTACAGTCAATACCACTTCATCCGCATATTTCAGAAGGAAACCGGCAAGACTCCCTTTGAATACCTGACTGACATCAGGGTAGCGAAGGCCAGGGAATTTTTAATCACCACCAATCTATCCATAACCGAAATCTGCCTGCAATGCGGTTTCCAGAACAGCAGTCATTTTGCTAATTTTTTCAAACTGAATACGGGTATGAGCCCCAGCGAATTTCGGCAAAGCTCCAGTAATAATTGATTAGCCCATATTTCCCTCAAATGTGAATCTTCTACACGGGCAGCTGATTTCCTGCTTCATATTACTAAGGAAGATATCTTTATCATGGCATTTTTTAAAATACAATTTTCTGTTTATTGAGTTTCGTTGACATAAATGCTATAATACTATTTGTCGCAAGTAGGCGCTGTCAATCCGGGGGCGTACTGGATTCGACGGGGGTTTGAAGTGGCAGAAGAAGCGAGCCGGGGGCCGGACCCCGTTAACAACTGGAAAACGGCTATTAACTGCCAACGATAATTACGCTTTCGCAGCCTAGTTAACTAGGTTGCCGTCCTTCCAGTTCCCTGCCTGTGGGGATTGACAAGGGCGTCGCTAATACAGGCTACCGCTGGTAATTGCCTCCGCAACCGGCGGGAAATTAAGGGGGCTGGTCAGCGGCTGATCCTGTCCCTGGGAGCTGCCAAAGACGAGAATTAAAACAGGGAATGCGCTCGGAGATGCTTCTGTGGCTTGACCTTCGGACGCGGGTTCGACTCCCGCCGCCTCCACCAAATCATCATGTTAATCGTGATACAATGAAAATCCTTTGATTTCAAGGTATTTTCTCTGTTTCAAGGCAAAAGTGACATCATCAAAACCTTTAAAATTGTTCCATTTACACCCATTTACCAAATGATGCACCTGTCAGGTGCATTTTTTCTGTTCAGGTGCATTTCCAAAAAACCCCGCTGCCTACCGGTGTTTTGCCGACAGGCAACGGGGCTTTTTTTGTTGCTTCATATTAAAACTTACTGTGAATGACGCTTTTGTTAACCCGATATTATTCGTTTAACCGTAAATACTACTTGATTTCTCAAGAGCCATGATATATATTATATAATGTATGCAGGGGGACTCCACGGAGTTGAGAAGGTAAAACCTGACCCTTTGAACCTGTTGGTTAGCACCGACGTCGGGAGCATTCAAACATCAATTTGTGTTTGCAGCTTTCCTGTCGCGGGAAGGCTTTTTTGTTTACCTGCATCACACAACTGAATAGTCACACGTTTGCGGGGGGACTCCACGGAGTTGAGAAGGTAAAACCTGACCCTTTGAACCTGTTGGTTAATACCGACGTAGGGAAGCAATCATCCAAGGATGATCAGGGCGCTTCATATACGCAAAGCGTCCTGTTTGCATTTAGGGGTGCTTTCTGATGCAGCCGGAAAGCACCCCACTTTTTTGTGGAAGGGGTATGGTATGAAAGAAAAAACAGACTGTTACATCTTTGGCGCTGGCGAACATTACAACCCGCCGCCTTCACCCAGTCCCCCCGATTTCGTGATAGCGGCGGACGGCGGTTATGCATATCTGGAACGCAGCGGTATCGTCCCAAACCTTGTTGTGGGTGATTTCGATTCGCTGCCTGCACCGCCACCCGGCAGCGCTAACACCATAATAGTGTTGCCACAGGAAAAGGACGACACGGATATGGTGGCAGCCCTGCGCGAAGGTTGGAATCGTGGCTTCCGTATCTTCCATATCTATGGCGGCACAGGCGGACGCCTTGACCACACCCTTGCCAACATACAGTGTGTGGCGGATTTGGCCTGCCGGGGAGGTCGCGGGTATCTGCACGACCGCGATACCGTCATAACCGCCATCCGAAATACCAGTATCGCGTTTCCGGCCAATACCCACGGGACGGTCTCCGTATTCTCCCACTCGGAGGTGTCCACCGGCGTGTACGAGCGCGGGTTAAAATATCCGCTCACCGACGCGACGCTGCGCAACACATATCCCATCGGCGTCAGCAACGAGTTTACCGGCGCGCCCAGCAGTATATCTGTAGTGACCGGAACACTGATTATCACATTCCCTAAAAACATACAGGAGGTTCAGACATGAAGAAAGTATTAAGCATCGCCGGTTCAGATTGCAGTGGCGGCGCGGGCATCCAGGCCGACCTGAAGACTTTCTCGGCGCACGGCGTATTCGGCATGACGGTCATTGCGTCCGTGGTAGCCGAGAACACCTTTCGGGTGATTGAATACCAAAATGTGCGTCCCGACATCATCGAAAAGCAGATCGATGCTGTATTTGAGGACATCCCGCCCGACGCGGTAAAAATCGGTATGCTGTCCTGCCGGGAAGGTATGCTGGCTGTGGCGAAAAAGCTCCGCGAGTGGAAACCGGCCAATGTAGTCATCGACCCGGTGATGTACGCTAAAAACGGCTGCGCGCTGATGGACCCGGATTCCATTGACACATTGATTGCCGAGGTGGTGCCGCTGGCCGATGTTATCACACCCAATATCCCCGAAGCGGAAAAAATGTCGGGTATCGTCATTCAAACGCAGGCCGACATGGAGCGAGCCGCGCGGCGCATCCACGAAATGGGCTGTCGAACCGTATTGGTGAAGGGCGGGCATGCTGTGGGCGATGCCACCGATATCCTTTTTGACGGCAGTGAGTTCAAAACCTTCACCGTTCCCCGCATCCATACAAAAAACACCCACGGTACCGGATGCACCTATTCGTCAGCCATCGCGTCCAATCTCGCGCTGGGACTGTCCGTGCCGCAGGCGGTGGAACGCGCCAAGGCGTATGTCACCACGGCCATCACCCACGCGCTGGAACTTGGCCGTGGCAATGGCCCCACCCACCATTTTTATGACCTATACAAAAACGGATTGCAGGAGGTTTCCAAATGAAAGAGAGATATGCCGCGTTCATTCAGCGGGTGCGCGAAAAAAAACCGCTGGTTCACCATATCACCAACTACGTCTCGGTAAACGACTGCGCGAACATTACGCTGGCCATCAGCGCGTCACCCATCATGGCCGACGCGCTGGAGGAAGCAGCCGACATCGCCCGCATTTCCTCGGCGGTGGTTCTCAATATGGGGACGCTGAATGAGCGCACCATTCCCTCCATGCTTGCGGCTGGCAAAGCCGCCAACCAAGCCGGTGTGCCGGTGGTGTTCGATCCGGTGGGAGCCGGAGCCTCGCAGCTCCGCAATCAGACCGCCGCTCGGCTGCTGGACGAGGTGAAAATCGGCGTTCTGCGCGGCAATATCTCGGAGATACGGTTCCTCGCGGGCCGGCAATCCGAAACCAAAGGCGTGGACGCCTCGGAAGACGATTTGCAGAATACAGAAGATGCGGTGACTGTCGCAAAGACACTCGCTGTCCGGCTCCATTGCGTGACGGCCATCACCGGCGCTGTGGATATTGTGTCGGACGGCAAAGTGGTCGTATGCATTGAAAACGGCCATCCCATGCTGTCGAACCTGACGGGTACCGGCTGTATGTGTTCCTCGCTGATCGGTTCCTTTTGCGGAGCGGCTCCTGACGCAACTTTTGAGGCGACGGTCGCCGCGCTGCTGTCCATGAGCATCGCGGGTGAAATCGCCTTTGAAAAGGCCGGACACGCGGGTAACGGCAGCTTCCGTATGGCACTGCATGACGCGGTGAGTCATATGAACGCGGAAACCCTCACAGGGAGGGCGAAAATCCATGAAGCCTGAGATTGATTACACACTATATCTTGTCACCGACCGTGAGCTTATGAGCTCGGCCTCCATCGAGGAATCTGTCGAGCAGGCTGTCCTTGGCGGCTGCACATTGGTACAGCTTCGGGAAAAGACCGCATCGTCGCGGAACTTCTATGAAATCGCCATGAAGGTGCGTGAAGTCACAACTCGGCTGCGTGTCCCTCTTATCATCAACGACCGTGTGGACACCGCTCTCGCCGTCGATGCCGATGGCGTCCATGTGGGGCAGGACGACCTCCCGGCGGAGGTAGTGCGTCGGATCATCGGCCCCGATCGGATTGTCGGTGTGTCGGCCAGCAATCTCACCGAGGCGGTTGCCGCCGTGGATGCAGGGGCGGATTATCTCGGAATCGGTGCGATGTACGTCACCGGTACCAAGACCGACGCGGATATTACATCTATGGAGGAGCTGCTGCGCATTCGGGCGACTGTCTCGCTGCCCATCGTTGTGATTGGCGGCATCAATAAGGAAACCGTGCCGCATTTCCACGGCAGCGGCATCGACGGACTGGCCGTGGTTTCGGCCATTGTCGCCCAAGCGGATGTCGCTGGTGCGGCACGGGAGCTGAAAGAGTTGTTCCTCGAAGGGAGGGCGAAAGGATGAACGCATACATTTCGACCTCGACGGCACCCTGCTGGATTCTATGGACGTGTGGGAGCAAATCGACATAGACTTTCTTATAAAACGGGGCTTTGAGGTGCCGCCCGACTATATAAACGCCGTCTGCGCCCGCAGCTTCACCGAGGCCGCCGTGTATACCATCGAGCGGTTCGACCTGCCCGACAGCGTGGACGATCTGCTGCGGGAATGGAACGGCATGGCGGTATACGCCTATGGCCACACCGTCCCGCTGAAACCCTATGCGCGGGAGTATCTCGCCGCGCTGAGGGAGCGAGAATTCAAGCTCGGCATCGCCACCAGCCTGCCCGCCGCGCCCTATGAACCGGCGCTCCACAATCACGGTATCATAGAGCTATTCGACGCTATCTGCTCCACCGATGAGGTGGCCTATGGCAAGACGAAGCCAGATGTGTTTCTGCTGGCAGCCCGGAAGCTCGGCGCGTCTACGGCCGAGTGCGTTGTGTTCGAGGATATCCCGCAGGCCATCCGGAGCGCCAAACAAGCCGGAATGACAGTATATGGCATCTACGACGAGTCGTCCAAAGCGCATTGGGCGCTGATACAGGAAATCACGGATGGCGTGTTTTATGATTTCAGGGATGCGCCGCTGCCGGAATAAGGAGGAAAAACCATGCCATTTGCAAGAGGACTAAAAGACCGGGCCGCCAAGGTTTGGGAGGATGGGTACAATCACCCCTTCGTGCAGGAAATCGGGAAAGGTACACTCGACAAGGGGAAATTCCAGTTTTATCTGTTGCAGGATTACCAATACCTGCTGCAATACGCAAAGGTGTTCGCACTGGCTACCGTAAAAGCCGATAACGAGTCAATGATGACTCTGCTGACGAATATCCAGCACAGCATTCTTGCGCAGGAGATGGGGATGCACCGGCAGTACATGGCGGGGTTTGGTGTGAGTCATGAGCAGATGCTGGCAGTCAAACCTTCGCTATACAACCGTACCTATACCGCGAACATGCTGGCGGTCGGGCAGACCGGCGGCCTTGCGGAGATACTCGCCACGGTGTTCCCCTGCGCGTGGACATACTGCGATTATGCCCGGCGGCTCAAGGAACAGTATGGCGACCGCCTTGAGGATAACTTTTATAAAACATGGATCGAAAACTACGCCAGCTTCGACTTCGCGGAATCCTTCGAGTGGTTTTATGATGCTATCGATGAGATGGTAGAGCGCATGACCATTGCCCGGCAGGAGCGTGTCGCGGAGATATTTGTGTCCAGCGTGGAGTTTGAGTATCTGTTTTGGGATATGTCTTATAAAAGGGAAATGTCATATGCGCTTTGATAGGTAACCCCACATTTAAAGCCCCGCTGCCTGCTGCTTTTCAACCAGTAGGCGGCGGGGCTTTTTGTTGCTTCATATTGAAAACTTACTGTGAACGGCGCTTTTGTTGACTTGATATTATTCGTTTAACAGTATGTAATATCATCAGTTCTTATATTCATATAGGAGGGCAAGAGCATGGAATATATATCGACAAAAGAAGCTGCGGCGAAATGGGGTATCTCCGAACGCCGCATACAGAAGTTGTGTGAGGAAAATCGTATTGACGGTGTTGTACGCTTCAGCAGGGTGTGGGCAATTCCGCAGGACGCACAAAAACCGGCAGATGCCCGAAAGAAAGCGCTCTCTTCTGTCGAAGGAGGAAACATATGAAAACGATTTTATTAATTGAAGATGATGAAAATTTAAGCGTGGCGGTGTCCACCACAGAGGCGGTTTTCTCTGAACTAAAAACACAGGCTATGAGCCGGTGGAGGTGAGCATATGACGGTTAAATCCGTATTGACGGTGCAGGAAGATTTCACGGGCGAGTTTCCCATTACAGAACACACCGCTGCGATGTGGCGTTTTAACGAGGCCGCTCCGGACAGCAACACCCGGCTCATGGATTCCTCCGGCAAAAATCGGCACTTTACGGTGTCGGGCTGGTCAGGCACGACCGCCAGTCTTGTTAACGGTCGACACGGGCGTTATTTTTGAATGAATATCAATAACCCCTCGACCGAAAGGACGCACTTGATCGCCGCCAACGACGGCAGCTTCTTTTCCGATATGGGCGACAGGATCGCCGTGGGCGGCTGGATCAACCCAACCACATACTCGGTCGGCAACACCTACACGCCGATCTTCAATACCCGACAGGGACCCGGGCAGCCAATTTTTTATATTTCACTGTTCCAAGGCCGCCCGCGCATGATGCTTTGCAATTCGGCGGGTACGCTGATCCTCGACCAGAGCGAAACGCCGTCCATCACTCTTAAGAACAACGGCTGGTATTTCCTCGCGTCTATTATAGATGTGGTCAACAAGACCTCGCAGACGGTGCTGTGCGACCGGAGCGACAGCGCGGTCCGGACTTCGCCCCTGTGCAGCTTCACCGGAACGCTCAACCCTTCCTGTACCGCGAACATCGTCATCGGCATGCATGCCGATACCTATTGGTACGCCTGTGGCGTCGACGACTGGTTCTTTGAAACCGGATCGCGGCTTACAGTGGATGATTTGGCGATGTATTTCCGGCAATCGACGTTTTGTCCGGCCTGTGGTGTTCGATTCGGGCGGCGCGTGGGAATCGGTTCTGGAAAATGCCTACGATATCATTGCCACCGGAGAGGTCAACGGCGCGGATACGCTGGCATTCAAGCTGCCCTTCAATGATGGCAAACGGGTGACGCTGGACAATGAAAAGCAGGTTCAGATCGCGGACGATATTTATCGCGTCCGCACCCTCTCGGACGAAAAGGCTGCGGATAGCAGTATCCTGACCACCGTGTACGCCGAGGCAGCGTTCTATGATCTGACCTACAGCGCCGAGAAGCCGCCCGCCGAGTTTAACGCAGACCTTGCGGATGTTCCGATGCGTTACGCCCTGCAGGATACCGGCTGGTCGGTCGGCACGGTCAATGTCACCACATTACGGACATGGACATGTCAGGAAAAGAACGCGCTGGCCATCCTGCGCATGGTACAGCAAATCCACGGCGGCGATCTTGTGTTTGACAGCCGGAACCGGCTTGTGAGCCTGCTGGTTTTCAGCGAGAAGGATAGCGGGGCGCTGTTCGCCTACAAAAAGAATCTCACCAGCATCAGGCGGGTTGTGGATACCCGCAGTCTCGTCACCCGGCTGTATGCCTACGGCAAGGACGGCATCACCTTCGCCTCCATAAACGGCGGCAAGGAATATGTTGAGGATTATACCTACTCAAACGAGGTGCGCGTTTCCACGCTGGACTGTTCCAATTTCACGAACCCGTATCAGATGATGGAGTTTGCCAACATGCGGCTGGCCGAGTATTCAAAACCGCGTGTGTCTTATGTTCTGTCGGTCATGGACTTATCTGTGCTGACCGGCTACGAGCACGAGCAATGGGCGCTTGGCGACATTGTGACGGTGGACGACAGAGATCTCAGCCTGACGATAACGACGCGCATCATTCGGCGGGAGTATAACCTGCAGGAGCCATGGAAAACGGTGCTGGAGTTGTCCAGCAAGCTGCGCGAGCTTGGTGATTCTTCTACCGAGGTGCTTGCCGACCAGCTTGACCAATCCAGTGTTGTGCAGCAGGAAATCATAGACATGGTGCCGTTTAACCACCTGCGCAATTCCCGCGCCGACGATGGGTTCGCCTACTGGCAGAACTCGGGTTTTGAGATCGACACCGAGAACGGCGTGACCGGCACGGCTTCCTTCAAGGCGGTGGGGATATCCGGCACGAAAAGCATGGCGCAGACGGTCTATCCGGCCTCACGGCGCAATTACATCATCTCCGCGCAGATCGGTTCGGATAATTTGCAGAAAGGCGCGAATGGGCAGGTCGGCATTGAGGTGGTGTTCGAATACGAGGACGGCACCACTGAGACAAGATTCATTGATTTATTTTAAAGGAAGGGACGGCTGCCTATGGCCATTTTTATAAAAATAGCGAGGGGCGCGACGCCGAAGGGCTACGGCACCCTGCGTTCCATCACGATCCGACTCTGTGTCACGGACTGTAGCGGCGCGGTGTACTTCACTGATCTCATGCTGCAGGCCGGTTCGATGGCCACCGGTTGGATTGGGCATGTTTGCGAGATCAAGTGGACGCTGGATGGGTAGTCGTGAAAACCACCTAAAACAGTGGATTTGTTCATGTTTAGGCGGTATTATTATCAGTATGAATCTTGGCTGATATAAGCAGTAATTTGGAGGTGTTTCAATATGGAACAAGCAAATAGTGTTGAACGCTATTTGAATTTAATAAAACGTTACGATGGGTACTCAGAAAAATACTATCGTGGGCAACTTGAAAAATATACAAGTATCCCACCTTCAATCGCAAGAGATGAAGGTTATCTGGCAAACGAAAGTGCGATATACTGTGAATCCATAAAGATGAAGGAAAAAGAATTTGCATTGTTGAATTCTCCGATTGAGAAGCTGTCTAAGATGCAGCATTATGGAATTCCTACAAGACTGGTCGATGTCACTATCGATCCTCTTTACGCACTGTATTTTGCCGTTGAAGACATCGACGATTCATCTTCGGGCAACGTATTAGTTTATCTTACAAAAGGCCACGATGTAGAAAGTGAGCGTGTAAGAGTACTCTCTTTAATTGCGACTCTTTCGAGTCTTACATTGGATGAAGTCATTTCTGAATATAGCCGTTTGTATGGAATATCCTTATCTGCTGAGCAAGTTTTGGCTTATTCCAACGAGCCGGTTTTCATTAGGCATTCAGAAAACCTAAAAAGATATAATGAACGGTTGCATAGCCAACGAGGGGCATTCTTAATATGTGGAAACACGGTCAGAGGTAAGAAGATACAGCGCGAATTGAAATCCTTAGATAGTATTAAGCCAGTTATTGTAATTCGCATTCCTTACGAATATAAAAAGCAAATAAAGGATGAGCTTGATATAAAATATGGGATTAATAATGTATCAGTATACCCTGAGTTGCCTTCTGTTGCAGGATATATCAAAGAAAAATATAAGAAAGAAAACATCTCCTTTGATGGGAAGTACAGCGTTGTAGGGACTAAAAATATTTCTCATGGATTGGCGAAAAGAATATCAGTGACGGTTGTTCTAAACGGCAATTTTAGAATTGACCAAGTGCAAGCAATTGCTGTTGAGGTAATAAATAGCTATAAAAACAACCAAGATGTTGTATGGATTTATGTCGCTAAAACCGGTGAAGATTATATAGTTAGTAATTGGATTTTCCGAGGACAATGGATTAGTCCCAGTCTGGATAAACATTATCGGCCTTTATCCTTGAAAGAAGAAGGCGAAGAGGGTTATTATTGGGAAGCTGGGGCATCGTACAGCACAATGGCTGACTATTACGAAAAATATGTATTTGATGAGGACAAGCTGCTTTTTGTTTACCATCAAAAAGTATTTGAAGAATTTGTTCCGGTCTACAACGCTTTACTTGAAAGTTTTGAGACGAATACTATCAACGAGTTTGCGCAGTCAATTGCCTTTTATCAAAAGAAAATCAGCAGACTGTATATGACGTTGCAGGATTTCGGGCATTCAAGAATCAAAAAATTCGACGATTTTTTATACAGCTATAGTAATGCGATTTCCCCTGTTGATGACATTCACTATTTGCTGAACAACGATAAAACCCCCGAAAAAGCACTGAAATATCATATACGTAGTTCTTTCAATAGTTCTCAGCAGCATATTGACACTATCAGAAGCGCTGCCCCTGAATGGAGAAGGCGTATTGGCGTGTCTGATTTGGAATATGAGAAGATAGATCCCAAGGATAGGAAAAAACCTGATTTCCAATATACGCAGACATTGCCGATTAGCAAAACCGCAATAGATGTGTATTTCAATACCGATGCGATAATCGCTGATGACAAAACATTTCATATTCAAGGGGATACCAATTTATTCGATAATGCTAACCTTATGCTGTCCTTAAGAAAGAAAGGGCAACTATTGTGTCAAGGAAAAGCAAGTGTATCTAAGGGGAAGTTTGCATTTCCTCAATTCAGCAACAAAGGACTAGGGTTTGAATCCGGCCAGTATACTGCTGAAATTTCATTGTCTCTGCCAAGTGTACAGCCTAAAGTGTTCACAGCGGTAGCTGGTATTGAGTATGAAAACCTCACAGGGGAATATGTAAACAGGCATGGAATAGGCCCTACAGTAAATTACGAGTTCGAATTTAACATTGAGTAGAGCAATAGCTATGCACATATTTAAAAAACGAAAAGATCACTTCGGTGGTCTTTTTTATGTGCGCGGGAGGTGATAAAATTGGCAATCAACAACTTCATTCGATTCACGGAATCGATAAAAACAAAAGAGGATATGCGTGTGGTCAGAATTACCATCCGTCCGCTGATTGCCGACTGCACCGGCGAGGTGTACTTTACCGATCTGCAGCTTCAGGAGGGTAACCGGCTTACCGGCCACACGCCGCACACCACTACCATGCTCCGGAACTCGGCCCCCCCCCCGGCATCACAACGGCGTGGTGCGCACCGGCGACACCGTCGTCATTTTCAACCTCGGGAAAACCTCCTCGGGCTTGGACTGCTATATTTACCCGATTCAAGCGATGCAGGCCGGAAGTATTTCACTTTCGCAAGGTGCGGGATCGCACAAGGTGATCTTTCTATCGGCGGTAAATGTCGGTGACGAGCTCGCCCTCCTCGCTTCCGAGCACCTGTGCCTAAAAAACGGCAGCCCGACGCAAAAGCACGGTTTTTATCAATACACCGCCGCCTGCGACAGTAAGCATCAGGTGAAATTGGAGGATCGCAAATCGGCGCGGGTGTATTTTGAATACAAAGAAATGCTGGAAGGAGAACCCCGCCCATGAGCAGAGATTACTTGAAAGGAAAGCGATGCATGGTGTGGTCGTTCATGGGCAACGCTCGGATGTACGAGGCGCTTCAGGATTACGGCAACCGGCTGGACACGGTCGGCATTTTCACGTTTGAGGTCAATATATCCGGTGTGATCAGCGAAACCGGTACCAGCATTTCCTCTATGCTGCCGTATATCAACCGGTGGCCTCATATCAAATGGCTGCTCACCATCATGAACCATGGCACCGCCTCCATTTTTACGGCCTTGCGAAACTATACGGGCGGAGCAAAGGATATGTTCCTAAACGAAATCGTCCGCATCATGCAGAAATACCCGTGGTGCGCCGGTGTGGACATCGACTTGGAACGCGGCGGCGAATATGAGAACAGGGACGCCGCAAACGCCCTGTACCGCGACATTTACCAGCGTGTGAAATCTTACAATTCCAGCAAGCTGGTCAATATCTGTCTGCCCGGCATGACCGGTCTGCAAGGCTCGGTAGGCGGTGAAAACTGGTGTGTTTACGAAGATTTTAATAGCTACTGCGATACCGCCGCTATCATGAGCTATGGCATGGCGTGGGCAGGCTCCGCCCCCGGCCCCGTCTCCCCGCGAAGCTGGCTGGCGGGTATCTACAACTACGCGATGCAGGTCATGCCGCCCGGCAAACTATTCATGGGGCTTCCCGCTTACGGCTGGAACTGGCGGATGCACGACACACCGGAGAACCTCGGCATCACCTATCGCGGTATTTCCAACACATATTATGCCGCGCAACTCTGGATGACCGGAGGGTATAACTTCACAGGCGACGGCCCGCAGCAGCCCATGATCCCCATCATCGCCTATTGGGACGATTACGATAAGGTGCCATGGGCGCTCCCCCAAGTTTACGATTACATGGAAGGCTGGGACGCGGTGGAACGACAAAGCCCGTTGTTGCAGGAAACTTACAACAGGCGGCGTTACCTGACCTGTTACGGCAAGGAGCAGCGCGTCTCGTTCGGTATCATTTATGCCGACCGCAACGGTGTGCCGGATTCCTATACCGGCAACGTCATTGTGGGTGAATCGACAGCCACCTTGGGCGAGAATGGGACGGCGACATACAATTTCAACGTGGCTCAGTCCGGCATTTACGATGCGGCCGTGCGGCTCTGTTACCCGTTTTGGGATAAGAACGCCATCAACGTATCGCTAGACGGTACCGCGCGTTCTTTCTTCGAAAGCCGTCTGTAGTGGGCGTATTTGGAGGAAAACCTGCTGGTTGACCCTTGCCGCTGGCCGGAGTCTGTCGGCGGGGCAGCACACCATTGTCATCAGCAATGGTGAACCCGGTACGCAGTTTTATGGCTTTCGCGTCTGCGGCAGCTTCTCTGAAGCGCCGTCCGCAGGCAGGGCGGCCTTTGCCCTCGCGCCACGCAGCTTCAAGGATGTGGACGGTGTGCTTGCTGTGCCGGACAAGGGCTTCAAGCTGACAACTAAAGTTTTACGCCGCAAGCCTGACAGCGCGCTGGTATGGTATGAGGACTGGCGAGACCCGATTACGCTGCAGAGCACCTATTGGACAACTCTGTCCGGAAGCTGGAGCGTGTGGAGAAGCGATGAATATGCCACTGAGAGGGTCTATTCCCAGCTTGAGGGCAGCGGCCAGCTTGCGTGGATTTACAGCAGCTTCAGCGATGTGCATCTTCGGGCGCGCATTGCCTTTCCATCCAACGGGAGCGGTCGCGCGGGCGTGTTCATCGGGAACGTGTTTTACTGCATCAATATTGATACGCAGCGCGTGGAGTTGTATCAAGGCTCCGCCCTGCTTGGCAGCTACAGCGCCAGCTATTCGCGAACGCCCGACGTCGATATCCGAACCAATCCGAATATGTACCTTATCGAGATGCGCAAACGAGGGAATCGGGTGTGGGTATACTCCGGCAACAGCACACCTTGCGATTCACCGCGTACATCTCAGTCGCTTCCGGTCACGCCGGTATTCAATCGGACGGCCAGATCAAATGCGAACTGCTCCGGCTCGGGGACGCTTGGACGTATGAGCCATATGAGGCGTTCGATGTAAACATGCCGGACGGCAGCTCTATGAATTATGGCAGGATTCCCCGCTCTGGCGTGACATGGGACAATGAGTTTCAGGTGTTCACGCTGACCTCTGATGTGGAAGAAACGGGTACCCGCGGCGAGGATATCGTCAGGACCCTCTAGCTCATACCTACGCACTCAGCTGTAAATTTGCGGGTAGGAAACTTTATACCTCTCGATCGCCGCAGCATAGT
>ENA-UOOR01001636-UOOR01001636.1-fermentation-metagenome-genome-assembly--contig:-NODE-1636-length-25554-cov-7.108200_pt1 | contig 25554 bp, 22 predicted proteins | sample MGYA00245780_ERZ724029 | MGnify/ENA primary metagenome ERZ724029 (study PRJEB28704, sample SAMN03018315) | fermentation metagenome | biome: anthropogenic terrestrial biome; feature: soil; material... | reverse complement strand
TTCCGTCAATTCTTTTAATATTACTCCGTTACTCCAGCCGTCGTATATAATATGATGGCTGCTTACAATCATCTCATGAATATATTCGTCTAATTTACACAGATAAATTCTTAAAGTTTCTCTTGTTATATCTATTCTGCTATTTAAATCATTCAGTTTAATATTTTCTATTTCACTGTATTTGTCTGATTTTTCCGTAAGGTCAATGTAGTTAATAGGTACTTTATGTTCTTTAAGGACAATTTGAACAGGCTTGTCTATTCCCTTCCATCTGAAAACCGTCCTTAACATTTCGTTGTTATCTATTACATGTTGCCATGATTTCTGTAATAAATTTAGCTTTAAATCTCCTTTAATATTTAAACTCAGCTGTTCATGATACATAGGGCTGTGTTCATTGCTGATATAATGGAACAATAACCCCTGCTGCAAATCCGTTAAAGTCATGATATTTTCTACATTATTCCTATCCAATTTATTTTCCGTTTTCAAAAACTCACCCCACTTTTAATATAAATTGTCAGAAATACTGTCAAATTCCATTTTGTATTACATTATAACGCCAATATATACTATATTTTCTAATTATCATACCATAAATTATCAAAAAATAAAATACTTACGTAAAGACAACCACATCAGCTAATGCCGATAAGTGTTAATTCGGGACAAATATCTAAAAAACTGCCTTCTTATGGGAAAAATGGTGTATAATATATATGTACTTTTTATTTTAAAGAAGAAGGGTATTTGATATGTATAATATTTCCAGGAAAAATGTAGTATTTAAAAGAGAGAACCAAAATATATTATATTTTAATAGTGCGTTTCCTTCAGGTGACCAATATGTTGATAAGGGAAAAGCTTTCTTATATGAAGGCAATGGAAAAGAAGGCATTGTATTTATACATGGTTTAGGCAGCAGAAATTTTGAATACTTAAAATATTATCCCGAAAATTTAGCTAAATACGGTTATACAACCATAATGCCTGTATTGCCTTATCATTTTGAAAGAATGCCGAAAGATAAAAAAATAAACTTCCTATCCGGTACTGCAGCTGATATCGAAAAAAGATTTTATCAGTCAGTTGTAGATATTCTATCCTGCGTTGATTATTTGGAAAATATGGGCATCAAAAAAATACACATTATGGGATTTAGTTTCGGAGGTATGATAGGGACAATAGCCAAGGCTTTGGATAAAAGATTAGACAAGGCTGTATTTATTGTATCCGGAGGCAATTTTTTATATATCACTTGGGGAAGTGTTGCAACCAAGGTTTTGAGAGTACGTTATGAAGATAAGGGAAGCTGTAGTATAGAAAAATGTCGCAAACTACATGAAACTTTTGATGAAGAAGCAAAAAAATTCAATACTATAGATGATTTAAACAAACTGCCCATCTGTTTCAGATACGATCCATCCTTGTTTGCCAAATTAGTAGATACGAATAAGGTTTTAATGATTAATGCCATCTTTGACCCCTTTATTCCCAAAAATGCTTCCAAAGATTTATGGACTAAAATGGGAAAACCCAAAAGGTATATGCTTCCTTCCGGGCATTTAACTTCTCATCTGCTGTTTAAAAAATTTATATTGAAAAAATCCGTAGAATTTTTAAAGTAAAAAACTTTCTACAAATGGACGATTTGAAGTGATTCCGTGTGATTCTAATTTTCCGCTTCATATTTCCGTATCAATTCAATTATTGGTTTCAAATTGTCTTTATCCGTCCAATCATGGTTAGAACCGATTGCCTGCATTAAAGCAGCTTCCCATGGTTCATAATTCTCAGGGTTTTTCTTTGCAACAACCTTTTTTAGCATTCCGCATAACATGCGATCTTTCCATGACATACCTGCCTCATTCCATGCTCCCCTGCAATAAAAGCAAGGTATTCCGGCAAGTTCATCTTTAAAATTATGCTTTCTTAAAGCCTCTATAGCTTTTTCGTCATAAGGAGATGCACCTACTGCAAATGCTACAATCTTTTTGTTTTTCAACCTTTCGTAATACTTTTTAAGAAAGGAAATACCTAAAATACCTGAAGCATAAATACCTCCGCCAAAAATAATAATATTATACTTTTCAACCTTATCTATTGTGGCTTTTTTTGTTTCAAGCAAGTCACAATTCAATTCCTCCGACAACCAACATGCATATTTCTTGGTGGCTCCATATTTTGAACTATAAATTATAATTGTATTACTACTGTCCATATATTTTCTCCTCTACCCACGAACTAAATTCTTTATAGAATTGATTAAATAAAATTATCATTTACAAAAATAATAAATTTCTTTATATCCGTTAAGTTATACTGTAAAATTTCATATATTATTTCTTTATCTATTTTTAAGTATTCATGAGATAATATATTTCTAAGACCTACCATATTTTTATAGATTTTAGTTTCTTTATCCTCTAAATATTTTTTATTATTTAAAATTTCAAATGCATCTCCGAGAATTTCAGGATTACCCATATTATTATCTACTACAATATGAGTTGCAATATCAACCATCATATTTATAGCTATAAATAGATTATATTCTACAACATCTTGTGCAATATCATCTTTTAAAAATTTTTCTAGTGGCAAATTTTTATATCTTTCAATTTTATTCAATGAAGCTGACAATTGATTGAGCCTTTGTTTAATTACTTCTATATTAACCATTAAAATCCACCTCGTTTTTTAGTCTTTCAATAGTTTTCTTATAGGACATTTCTAAATATCTTTTTATATCATTGTATTCAAATAATATTTTTACTTTATAATTGCTTTCAATGGTTCTATCTCTTGTAAACAACAGTATATTATTTTTATAAATTTCATATTTTAATAAAGGGGTAGCAGCATTTAATACTACCAAATCAACTTGTCTTTTACATATTTTAGTTAAATCCATCCTTATTTTCAAATATTCTTCTATGTTCATCTCTTCTTTCAAATATATTCCGATATCTACGTCACTATCCGCTCTCATATTTCCTTTGGCATATGATCCAAAGATATACGCAAAAAGTATATTTTCATATTTCATTAATACATTTTTACATTTCTCAACAATATCCATATATTTTCTCCTCTACATTTACTCATTTATTTTCTCACAGAATACTTTAAATACTCTGCCTATAATATAATAGCTGCACGGCAGCAGCACAAAAGAACCGTCCCCTCGTGTCCCCTTGTGTCGTTATTTATATCTTAAGCTTGATAAAATTTTGAATTCTGTTTGAGAATAAGTCTCTTTCTTTTCTTTATGGGGAAATGTGCTTTCAAATATATCAAACTCTTCTTTTTCTGCTTCAAAACTACTGCTTTCCACAAATCTTCCCTTTATCCCCTGTAAAGCTCCGGGCTTGAGTTCCAAGGCCATCAAAGCTACTGCATACATTCCGTCTGAAGTTTTAATATTGTATCTTTCGCCGCATCTAAATCCAAACCTGCTGTAGTATCTGGGATCTCCATAAATACACACGGCTTCAAATCCCATGTCCTTTGCCTTATTTAACGAATACCTGACCAATTCGGAACCGATTCCCCTTTTCTGAAAATCCGGATGTACGCTTATAGGTCCGAAACAAATCACCTTATATTTCTCTCCATTATCATTTTCTATGACCCCATGAGTATAAGCAATATGCCCCAAAATCCGTCCTCCAACTTCTGCCACAAAATCAAGCTCAGGAATAAAATCTTCGCTATTCCTGATATTGTGAAGAATAAAATGCTCATCGCAGCCGGGAACATGGACATTCCAAAAGGCTTCTCTCGTTAACATTTCAACTTCTCTGCAGTCATTTTCTCTTTCAAGTCTTAATTTTAAATTTTCCATTATCCTTATCTCTCCATCTGCTCTTTAATTTTAATACATTTTTACAAAAAATTTTCTTGTCCTTGGACCGTCGAATTCACAAAAATAAATACCTTGCCATATGCCTAATTTCATTCTTCCTTTTTCTATAATAACAGTACATGAAGAACCTATAACAGAAGCTTTTATATGAGCGTGAGAATTACCTTCCCTATGAAGGTATCCTCTGTCTTCCGGAAAAGCCCTTCTTAAACCTTCCAGTATATCATGGACCACATCGGGATCCGCGTTTTCATTTATTGTTACCCCGGCAGTCGTATGAGGAACAAATACGGTAACAAGACCTTCTTCTATACCACTTTCCCTAATATCATTTTCTACTATATCCGTAATATTAATCATCTCGTCGGATTTATTTGTTTTGATTATATGTTCCAATTTATCCACTTCCTTTATTATTATATTATAATATTATTTAATCTTTTTTCTTTTCTTGAATTTTTCTGTACAACGTTGCTCTGCTTATTCCCAAAGCCTTAGCGGCATTTTCTTTTCCCTCCAACGTATCTCCGTATTTTTTCAATGCACGGTCTATGTACAAAGCTTCCACTTCCTTCAGAGGTCTTATTAAGCCATATTCTGTCTCCGTTGGTTCCTCCTCATAACTGAATTCCCTTGGCGGAAGATCTTTTATACTTATGAAGTTTCCTTTAACAATATTTACTGCATATTCAACGGTATTTTGAAGTTCTCTTATATTACCGGGCCAACTGTAATTATACATTAACTCCTTGACATTATTATCAAAGCCCTTAATATTTTTGTTCAATGCCTTATTGTAGGTATTTAAAAAATAGTCAAGGAATACCGGAATGTCCTCCCTTCTGTCCCTCAGTGCCGGAATAAACAGAGGAATAACATTAAGACGATAATATAAATCCTCCCTGAACTCACCTGTTTTAACCATTTTACTCAAATTTTTATTTGTTGCAGCAATTATACGTATTTTTACAGGCACATCTCTATTAGAACCAATCCTTTGTATTTTTCTTTCCTGTATAGCTCTTAAAAGTTTAGATTGAAGATGTATAGGCATTTCACCTACTTCATCAAGAAAAAGTGTCCCACCGTTTGCCAATTCAAATTTTCCTATTTTGCCGCCTTTTACAGAACCCGTAAAGGCTCCCTCTTCATACCCGAAAAGCTCACTTTCAAGTAAATTATCGGGGATTGCCGCACAATTTACGGCTATAAAAGGCCCTTTCGATACATTACTTTCGCTGTGTATAGCTCTTGCAAACAGTTCTTTGCCCGTTCCACTTTCACCTTGTATAAGTATAGTCGATGAACTTTTGGCAAATGTATGTGCATCCTCTTTAATTTTTTTTATTACATCACTACTTCCTATTATCTGATCAAATTTAAAATCCGAAACATTACTTGATACCTTATTTATCTGCTTGTAAAGCTCCTCCGTCTTTTTAAAATATATAAGAGAACCCTTGTATATACCGTCAGCTATTATGGGATCACAGGTCACTATAATGCTAACTTGCTTTCCGTTTATTCTAAAAATAACCTGCTTTTCTTCAAATACGGTTCTGTTTACAAGAGAATAAAAATCATCCTCATCAATATAATCAAATATTTCATTAAGATTTTTTATTTCTCTGTCGCCAAAACCAAACATCTTCCTAAATTTTGAATTACAATTTATAATATTATGATTTTCGTCAAGACCGATTAGGGCAAAATCTATATATTCTATTAAGAGAGCCAACCTTTTATAGAATACTTTAAGCTCCAAATTTTCATGATTTTCTTCAAGTTTACTTATTAAAAGATCAGACATTTTAGTTATGAAATCTATAAAAAATTTTCTCTTGTGAATCAATTTCTTTTTGTCTTCTTCTGTACTTGCATATATTGCCACGCTTCCTATTAATATTTCCCCTTTCATTATGGGCAAAACTATCATAGAACATATATCGCAATTTTCCTTTTTGGAGCAATTCTTACAGGTAGCAGTCTCCGTTTTTCGTTCTTCAATTATTATAACCTTCTTCTCCTTCAATGCTCTTGCTGATATTGAGTTTTTTCCGAAATAATCTTTCGATTTCGGCTGAAGGTGACTGTCTCCCAGTATTTTTAAATGAGTATCACCTATGAGCACCTCCATATCCAATACGGTTGCTATAATTACAGCCATTTTTTGAACGTATTCCTGTATGTTCACAAGCTCAAACAAGTCAACATCACTCCCTATCAAAATAAAGCATATATCGTTTTTTATAACGAATAGGAAAGCTCTCACTCATAAATATTGATTAAAAGGAACTTTCCTTAAATGAGTTTCAAGAAAAGCTTCATTATAATATAATGTTCTGATAGAATCTTTTCTTATATACATATTATATTTAATGGAAAACAATTTCAAGGATATTTTCAGGAAATGCATAAAAGCACTCTGCAAAGTAAAAATTATTTATCTTTGTACAGAGTGCTTTTTCCATTCAACTTACATTTAAGGAATCTTAAAACGGCCCATAATTTATCAAAGATGCATATACTACAAATAAAGCTCCCAGCAGGGTCCACATTGCTATCAAAGGCCAGATAAATTTAACCCATTTCTCATAGGGAATTTTCGCAACTAATAAGTTTGCCATTAAAATACCCGATGTAGGCGCTATATAGTTTGTAATTCCATCTCCAAATTGAAAGGCTAAAACCGCAGTTTGTCTTGTCAATCCCAAAACATCCGCAAGAGGAGACATGATTGGCATAGTCGTTGCCGCCAACCCTGAACCCGATGTAATTATAAAATTCAGTATAGTTTGAACAAAGAGCATTCCAAGCGCACATACAGCTCTCGGGAAAAATGATATTACCGATGCCAAACCGTGGACTATAGTATCAAGAATCATGGCATCCTGCATTATAACAAGAATACCCCTTGCCAAACCTACTATCATTGCCCCATAGGCAATATCCTTTACTCCATCAATGAAGCCTTTTACCAAATCATTTGGTTTTATGCCATATACCAAACCGGAAATAATACCCATTGCAAAAAATACAGCTGATATTTCTGTAAGATACCAGTCAAAGTTGAATACTCCGATTAGCAATGTAATCATACCTAATGCAAATATAATTAATACAAGTATTTGCTTTTTGGTAAGAGGTTCTATTGTTTCCAAATCCAAAATCGTACTTTTCTCTTTTTGTTCGATATCATATATAAGGCTATTTTTAGGATCTTCCTTAACCTTTTTAGCATATCTCGAAATATATATCAAAACAAGAATTACCGTTGCAATCCATATAACTATTCTCAGTCCGATTCCGGAAAACATAGGTAGTCCCGCAATTCCTTGGGCGACTCCTACATTAAAAGGATTGACAACCCCCGAAGTATAGCCTGCTACAGCTCCCATCAATACACAAGCCGTACCTACAATGGCATCATATCCTAATGCCCTTGCCAAAGCTATTCCTAAGGGAACAAAAATTATCAGTTCCTCACTCATGCCTATTGTAGCTCCTCCCACAGAAAAAACAAAAACAATTATGGGTATCATCAAATTTTCCTTGCCTTTAAGTTTTACGGCTATCTTAGAGATAGCTGCCATAATAGCTCCGGTTTGATTAATCAGGTTAAATGATCCTCCTATAATCAGTATAAAAAATATTATGCTTTCCGAACCGCTTAATCCTTTAGGAAACGCTTTCAAAATATCAAATAAACCTGCCTTGTTCCCTTTGATGTATTTAAATGAATCGGGATCTACAACCATTCTTCCATCGGGAGCTTTAACCATCTGATACTGTCCTGAAGGTATAATATAAGTCAACAATGCCATGATTACAATTAATACAAATAGAATAACATATGGATCAGGCATCTTTGATTTTTTCAACTTAGTGTCTTCCATAATTTATCCTCCCCACTTTTATGGAAAATTTCCATTTTCTCTATTCTGTCGAAGGCTTCCTTAAGCTTTTCGATTCCCACAGTACATGCAAGCCTTATATATCCTTCTCCGCATTCTCCAAAAGCTATGCCGGGTATAGTAAGGACATGAGCTTCTTTAAGAAGAGCATCGCTTGCTTCAGCCGAAGACAATCCTGTTCTTTTTATGTTCACAAATAAATAAAATGTTCCTTTAGGACTAAGGACAGACATATTTGGTATTCCGTTAATTCTGTCCGCAGAATAAAACACACGTTTTTTATATTCTTCTATTATGGGTTTTTGAACCTCTTTTCTGTTTCTCAACGCGTAAATCGCTCCTCTCTGGGATATTGACGGAGCAGTAAATACCACATTTTCATTTATTTGCTGAATAACTTTTATGATGTAATCGGGAGCTATAATATTGCCTATTCTCCAACCGGTCATTGTAAAATTCTTAGAAAAACTGTTGATGATTATTGTCCTTTCTTTCATTCCATCCGTACATATAATGGGAATAAAAGGTTCTTCATAGCAGAATGATGTATATATGTCATCGGATATTACTATTAAATCATATTTAACCGCAATATCTCTGATGCCTTCAATAGTTTTCGGCGTCAATGTACTTCCTGTAGGATTGTTCGGTGAATTAACTATTATCGCCTTTGTCCTTTCGGTTATTAATTTTTCCAATCTGTCCGTATCTATCTGAAAGTCTTCGTTCTCATAGGTATTCAAAGGTACAGGTATTCCTCTTGCCAACTCCACCTGTTGTGGATATGGAGTAAAATATGGTGTCTGAACTATGACTTCATCCCCATCATCTAAAATGGCCTCAAGAACAAGATACATTGCCAAACATCCGCTGGCAGTTACAAATATTTCTTCATCCTTTATAGTTAAACCGTATTCCTCTTTATAAAATTTTGTTATTTCTTCTCTAAGCTCCGGATCACCCCTGAAGTCGGTATATTTTGTATATCCCAGTTTCGCATCCCTCATGGAATTATCAATAATTATATCATGGGTTATTAAATCGGGGTCGCCAAGACTCAAATCTATTACATCGTTAAATTGTTTTGCAAGCTCATCAACCTTCCCCATAGGAGTAGATTTATCTTTCCAGTATCTTTTAGATATATATTTATTTTTCATAATGATTTTACCTTAAGGAAACAGTGTTCTTATTATAGTTTATAAAATCCCTTTTGTATAATTCGGCGGCAACCCCAATATCAGTTGAACCCATACCTATGATACACGCACATATTATCTCATCGTCATTTTCTCTTCCTTTTTTTTCCCCGATAACAATCTCAGGTATCTCAGCATATATATTATTCTTTGTTATTCTTCCGGCTTTAACAAGTTTAAGCAATTCTCCCCTGTGTGAATTTTGTTCCCAATTATCAACTACAAGTTTATCGGCTTTTAAGGGAATACTTTCATCAAGTTCCTGAAATGATCCGACTGATAATACGGTACATCCTTTCTTGAGCCATTTTCTCATAACAAGGGGTTCATTGGCTATTGTAACGGTTATAATAGCATCGGAATCGACACAAACTTCTTCGTTGTTCTTTGCAACAGATATATCCAAATTCAATTCTTTTGACATTTCTTCAGCGAACTTTTCGGCTGCCTCTCTTCGTATATCTCCAATTATTACATGGTCAATTTTCATAACTTCATTCATAGCTCTCAAATTCATTCTTCCCTGAACCCCGGCACCTATTATGCCAAGATTTCTTGCTTTTTTAGATACCAAGTATTTTGCGGCTACTCCGGTAGCTGCACCTGTTCTTATGTCCGTAATATAACTTCCATCCATTATGGAGAGAACCTCCCCTGTTCTTGGATCGTTAAGTATGATTACAGCACTTATATAGGGTAAGCCTTTCTTATAGTTGTCATTAAACCCCCAGACCCATTTTATCCCCGACATATCAAAATCCTCTCCCAAATATGCGGGCATCGCATTGTAAGACCCTCCATAGGGGGGCCAATCCGTACTTTCACCTAAATCCAGAGTAATTTTAGAAGGCATAACAACATGGCCGTTACCATGAGCGGCATAAACCTTTTCTACAAGTTCCAGAGTTTTCTTCATTGTCAGTTTTTCTTTGATTTCTTCTCGGGATATTAATTTAATGTTTATCATATAAAAACCTCCTTTTATGTTTTCAGCCTTATAATACTGCAATTTTTGTTCCAAAATGCATAATGTCAAATTTCGGCTATTTAAAAGGAGTATCAAAAAAATATATTCTCAAAATTAGAAATTTTTCGCAGGATTGTTCTCATAATGAGAATAATCCTGCGAAACCATCTTAAAATATGTAACAAGATATTACACTTTATCATTCTTAACAATATATGTAACTTTTCTAAAATCCACATACTTCGTTAACAATACACAGCTTGATTCTACTATTATCTGACTGCCCTTCAGTTATTAAAAGACTGTTACATACTCTATCCTTTGACGTGCAATCTACATATATCATATATCTCTGAACCTCAAGTTGTTTTTCTTAGCCGACAATCTCCAGCCTGCATGGGCTGAAGCAATATATATGTATCTCGGCATCTTTGCCATTACAAATATATTCTCCTTTGGTTGGTATCCTTCTTCCAAACCTTTTTTTAAAGCAATGAGGGCCTGATATATAGGGCGTTTTACGGAGGACTGCCAAGGAATAGTCTGGGATTGAGCTATAAAGGGACCCGTCCCCGTTCCTATTCCAAATTGCCAGTTAAGTCCTGAATCTTCACAAAAATTTTCAATTATTTTTAGAGCATATTTGTTTTGTTCTCCCTCATAAAAACCGCAATTTGAAACAGCATAAACGGAAATATTTTTAACAGGTTGCAATCTTATATATTCTTGGAATGATTCCAAAAAATAAACTAAATGCGACGGAACAGCATCTACATATAGGGGAAAAACAAAAACTACTTTGTCGCAATTATAAATCTGTTGAAACATATCGTCTTTAAACGGTTTATGGCTTCCGTCACATATAAGCACTTCAGTTTTATCATCCATCAATTTAATTATTTCATCAATTAAATACCGGGAACAACTGTCTTTAGCTTTTGGACTGCCATTTATCATGCAAATTTTCATCAGAGAACCCCCCTTAATTTCGGTATATCATCAATATTGTCTGCAAAACAAAAAGAATGATCAATCGCATTAAAATTAACACCATTAGCTGCAACTATCTTTGATAAATTATCTCTTTCTTTTTCTGTGGCATCTTTTCCATATGCTATTACAGATAATTTTAACTTTCTTTTGTACCGGCTTTTGTGATGCATTTCTTTATTTCTGACTGTAAAAAAAGGGCTAAGATACCCGATACTTCGGTCTAATACATTCTTTACAAAAGGGCTGAAACCACCATAGCATACTCGGCTTATGATAATTAATTCCTCGCTTTCCGACAAAAGCTTTCCCATATTCTCATAACCATCTTTAATAACACAATATCCGGGGGTTTTTATCCAGCAGCCGAAACAGCCTATACACTTCTTTATTTCCTTTTCTGGTGATATTATTTTGACTTCTTTGCTTATATTAGGAAACAAACCATTTAAAACATCACTGTCCAAGTCATGTATCAACACTTTCATTAAAACACCCTCCCACGATTTTAAGCTAATTTGGATACATTCATTCTTACATATATTATATCCGGAGAAAATTTTTCTTTCAATCAACTAAATGTATAATTTCATATCTCATCTCCCGCTTTTACCTTTCTTGCCTTTTTGTATCTCTCTCCATCCTTTTTGGAAAACTTAATATTTTTAATGCCATCTTTTGTACAAATCTCAAGGCCTACATATCCTTTATGTATCTGGGGATGACGCAGTACACGTGCTTCTGCACTATGACATTTTTCCCGCGTAAAAGCCATATATATAAATTTTTCATCTTCATAGGGTACTTCTCCGCCCTTAAGTTGGCGATGCAATCTGCTTCTGCTGACACGGCAAGCAAAACCGCACCAATCATTTTTTTCTTTGGGACAGTCACTTTCATGGGGACATGGTGCGGCAATGTGAGCACCCCATTTAAGCATTACTTGACGTATTTCCGCCAGATTAGAAAAACCAACGGGCGTTCCCGGCTCTATAATTAAAAACATCATCTTTGCCGCATCCCACAATTTTTTTACCGTCTCCATTCTTTCCTCACTGGTCATTTCATTCAATACATAGGATGCAATGACCAAATCCGCTTGTTCGGGAATCTCATCGACAGTCAGATCATTTTTAATCCATTCTGCATTGCATAATAGCTCCGAACTGCATTTCATCATATTTTTTCCTATCTTTATCATTGCATCTTCCCGTTCCAAGCAGATAATTTTTTTCAATTTCAATTCAGCATCCGCTGCCCAAGCAGCTGTACCTGTGCCGGCTCCTGCATCCAATAAAGTTTGAGGACAATTCTCTAAATAGGGAAGAGAATATTTAAGGGCATCAGAGACAGCTCCAAAAGTCGCCGGCATTCTTGCCGCAGCATAAGCTGCCGCTTCGGTTTCTTTTGTCAAAAGCCGCTTTCCCTTTCCGCTTTGAGTCCTGTATCTGCTGCTTATTGCTTGAGCATCATCTTTCATCCGAACATGTTCTATATCTCTTATTTGATTTTCTATTGCCCTACGAAGGCCTTGCGGAATTTCCATTTATTCTTGTCATCTCCTTAAAAGTAACCACATCTCCGAGCAATGTAATTATATTATTATCTAAAATTATTCCTCCGGTATCCTTAATGGCATAAACAGTATCCGTCTCCTCTTTTAATACCCTTTGGATACAATTTTTCTGCAGATCGGTTTCCGCATAGTGAACTTCAACATAAAAATTCTCTTTTATCAAGCCTAATCCTTTTAAATACATAAATTCCGAATAATCCTTATCCGGTGTTATATGGTAATTACTCAATTGAATTAAAGCTCCCGCACTTGCACCTATAATTACTTTGTCCTCATTATCTATATGCTTAAGCAAATTTTTCTCTAAAATACGCTTAGCTGCCATATCCGGAAGCCCGCCGGTTAAAAATACGACATTACTGTCTTCTATTATTCTTTTCATATCATCCTCTTTATCTTCAAAAAAATTCAGTAAAATAATATTTTCCTCTTTAATGCCAAGCTGCAAAAATGGTTCAACTATTTCTCGGTAATACTTTCCATAATTTTTATTATATGCATTTTCCCATTCCGTAGCATTTCCAATCAGCTTTTCATTAAAAGAAAAGGGAATTACCGCAACTTTATCATCAGTATCTATATATTTTTGTACCGAACCATTAGCCCATTTATCATGGAAATTATATTGACTCAATAATATGTTTATCATCCTTTTTCACCCTCCTAATATTTTAAATTATTTAATGATTTTATTTTCTGTATTTACTTTTATCTACTTTTCTATCTGTCATTTTTTATTAACTTTATGTTGACTCTATAATAATAAAAAGTATAAAACCCTATAACAACCAAAACTGCCGATAATGTAATTATCACATTCAAATTACTTACAATTCCCAGAACAATCGCTGCAAATAAAGTAGTACTTTCCAACTTTAATAAAGCAAGACATTTCTTTGCATTTTCTGTCGTTGTGGAATATTCCGGCTCTTCTTTTGCAGTGGGAATTTCAGATGAAATTCTTCCCCAGCATAAAACTAAAAATAATCCCGTTAATGATAAAATAATTAATGAAATCCTGTTCAATTTCTTGTTAATATTTCTTTTCACCTATTTTAAAATACCTCCTATTAGCACTGTCTCCCAGTAGACCACCGATAAATCCGGTCTCTTATTCTGTCCGGTTGACAATTTAATTGTATCAAACTTGCCTCCCTTTATCTACATTTTATTATCAATCCGAAGTATCTTTAAATATCTCCGCAAATATTTAGTTATATCCTTGACAATTGTTGCAAGCCATTATAAAATTCTCAAATTATTTTATTCCGACTAAAAAAATAATGGATCTAAAAATTCCGTGAATGCTTTATTTGGTTAGGCTTGGTAAAAAAACGAAATCAATAGTATAATATAATTATAGGATACAAATATATTATGAATACTATTTTTATGAAAGTATGATAAAACAGCAAGAGAGCATGATGGAATTTTATATGAAATTATTTATTTCACTGGGAATCGTTTTGATGACTTACGATATATTTTGGCAGATTAAATCTTTGAAGGAAAATATCCTCAAAAGGCCGGCCTTTATTGCATCTGGCATGATTTCATTATGGTTCATTGATAAAACTTATCTAAATATTAGGTTTAATTCTTTTTTATATGGATTTTTAATAGGAATAGTGTTTTTATTAACTCATGTAATTATAGCAAGGAGAATCAAAATAAAAAGAAAAGATATTAATAAAGGATTGGTATATACAAGTTTACTGATTTACGTTCTAGAACTTCCGGCAGAAAAATTTTTATATAGAAAAATTATACTTCTGCCTCTTTTAAAGTTATTGCATCCTATTTTAGCTATTTCTATTACATCTGTTTTGTTTATGATATTTCATTTACGTATTAAATAGGATATAATATATATAGAAAGGAATGATGCCGGTGGATCAAAATACCTTATTAAGCCCATTAAACGACTTGGTATTTAAAGCATTATTTGGAAGAGAGCAGAAACAAAGCAAAATAATTCTTATGGACTTTTTAAATTCGGTACTAAACCTTGAAGAAAAAGATAAAATAACAGAAATAGCTTATTTAAATCCGTTTAATTTAAAAGAATTTCGAGGTGACAAAGAATCCATAATGGATTTAAAAGTAAAAACACAAAAAGGCGAAAGAATAAATATCGAAATTCAGGTAAATAATGTAGACGATTTCAGAAAAAGAAGTTTGTACTATTGGGCTAAAATGTACGGAGAAACCATATCGGAAGCGGAAGCATATTTGACATTGAAAAAAAGTATAGTCATAAATATATTGAATTTTAACATAATAGAAGAAACGGAAAGGTACCATACGGAATATAAGATATTGGAAAAAGAAGAACATTTTCCGCTGATAGACGATTTATCTATTCATTATATCGAACTTCCCAAATTTGACGACGAAAAAGATGTGGAAAAAATGAAAGCAATAGAACTGTGGCTGACATTCATAAAGAGAGCGGCAGATCCGGAAAGCAGAGGAAAATTAGAAAATTTGGTGGAAAGGAGTGAACCGTTAAAAATGGCTAAGGAAATGTTGGAAAAAATATCGGCTGACGAAAAGTTAAGACAGGAATACTATGCTAAAGAAAAAGCCAGACTGGACGCCATATCCAGAATGAAATATGCGGAAATCAAGGGTATGGAAAAAGGCATTGAAAAAGGCATTGAAAAAGGCATTGAAAAAGAAAAAATAAAAATGGTTAAAAACGCTTTAAAGGAAGGATTAAAAATAGAATTAATAGAAAAATTGACCGGACTTAATAAAGAAGAAATAGAAAAAATCAGAACTAAAGAAACATTGAATGAATAGCCCTAAAAATTAAGATACTATGAACAGTACAGTAGAACGAACAGAATAACTTTGTTTCTCAAAGCCATCCTGTTCGTTCTACTGTTATTCAAGTAAAGATAAAATTTTACTTGAAAGTTTGAAAACTTCCCATATCCATCTTTATAATCTTATCGGCAACATTAAAATATCTGTCGTCATGGGTTATGGCTATAACGCATTTGCCCCTCTCTTTAAGTTCAGGCAGAATGGTATCGTAAAAGAATAATCTGAATTCCGGGTCCTGATCTGCCGCCCATTCGTCAAATATGTATATAGGCCTGTCCTCCAAATAAGCCACCAATAAAGCCAATCTTTTTTTCTGTCCGGTTGACAATTTAATTGTATCAAACTTTCCTTCTTTTATCCGCACCTTATTATCAAGCTGGAGTATCTCTAAATATTTCCGTATTTCCTCTTCTTTATCTTTATAATCTATGCCGTAAAGTTTGTCAAATAAATAAAAATCACTGAAAACTCCGGAATATTTTTCACTCAATTCTCTTCCCGAAACCCTGTTACCGTTCAAAGTTATATAGCCCTTGGAAGGTACATACAAACCGGTTAACAGCTTAGCCAAGGTTGACTTTCCGCTGCCGTTGCCCCCTGTAATAAAAAATATTTCGCCCGATTTAAACTCATAGTCAATGGGCCCCACCTTAAAACTGTTTTCGCCGTCTTTATCATAAACATATTCTATGCCCTTTAACTTCAATATAATTTTATCTTCCTTTTTATTTATTCCACTATCATTATTTTTACCATCCGAAGAAGATATTTGGGACAATAGACCGTTGATTCTTTTTAAACTTATTCTGACTTCAATAGCATTGGGTATCGCATTTAATATGCCGTGAACGGGACCCGTCATATAAAGGAGTATAAAAACATAGCTTTCAAGGCTGACTTCCTTTAAGTTCTTTAAAATTAGAGGTAAAATAAATACTACGGCACCGATTGCAATAGTAAACAAAAGCTCTCCCACCACAAACATATTTGCAAACGCCAGGGCCGACTGCCCTCTTTTAACCTTATACCTGTCACAGCTTTCTTCCAAATCCTCCTGAAATTCTTCCTTCCTCTTTCCGTTAAGGCTTAATTCCTTAAATCCTCCTATTAAATCATTAATAAATTTAAAGAATATATTCTGCAGATCCCTTGCTTCCTCCCCAATCCTGTTGGCATACCTGCCCACCAAATAGTATATACCTGCGATAAACAATATTATTATTACCGAAAGGAGCAAAGCATATATATTTATAAATCCTAAATATATAAAACAGCATATAAGAGTTATGGCGCTTGTCACTCCGCTGATTATAATATTTACAAATCTGCTTATGGTCTCCGTATCATTATTTAAAGTAGACTGAATTCTTCCCTTATCTATTTCTTCAAATTTGTTATAGGGGGTTTTTAAAAGGCCTTTTACAATCTCCATCCGTTTTGAATACACTATCCCGTTCGTTATTTCTATCATCCTTATTCTCATAATTCTCTGACCGTAGACATATAAAATTATACCGAGGATAAAATACATCAAAAGCTTAACCTTTTCATCATTACCGCTTCTTATAGCCATGTTGATAGTAAAAATTATAAGGGCATTGCCGAATCCGCTGAGGACACTTAATATTGATAATATCAATATGGATTTGTCCCCTTCTTTTTTATAAAGGCTTATAAATACCGAATATACATATACGGTCCAAATACTTATATAAACTAAATAAAGTGCCGTCTTTACGGTTTCGGGAAGCCACACGAATACAAAATTCCAAGACACCCCTCTGTATAAAATGTTTGGAATAAGATATATGGAGTAGCTTAACCCTATCATGAAGATTAAGGAAAAAATAAATTTAAAAATATCCCTTGAATTTTTTTTGTTTAAAAACCTCTCTTTTCTGAATACCTCTTTCAGTGCCTTTACAGTAAAAAATAAGGTGCCGGCAATTATTAAGACAGAAATAAGTATAAGGAGAACCGAAATCATGTCCGCATTTTTATTTAAGTCATTTACATCTTCATAATAATCTTCTCCCTGAAGTATTCCGTTAATGCCCCGGGCAATATAACCCACGTATTCGGAATTTGTATTGCCGAGTACCGCAATACCTGTTTTATCTTCCGGCCTTAACAATATGAAGGACGAATAATTGGGATTATTCCCTCCGTGAGAGATTTCTCCTCCTCCTTTTTGATACACATACCATCCGCAGGCATATGAAGAACCGTCTTCCAAAGGCGGAACCTTGCGGTTGGGATTGTGAGATTCTTCAATGAGTTCTCTGTCAAATCGGGAGCTGTTATATGTTCCCATCTGAATTTTGAGCCATTTCCCCATGTCTTCCCCATTGGACATAATATATCCTGCGGGTTTATTGCCCCTGTAGGTAGGTGCATCATATAGAGCAGGTTTTAAGAATTCAATCTTATACCCCTTCGCCATATTTTCACTGACGTCTTCATCTCTGTAGAGATAAGTATTGTTTAATCCCATGGGTTTTAAAATATTTTCTTCAATATATTCTTCATAGCTTGAACCCGTTGCCTTTTCAATTATAAGCCCCAAAACATCATAGTTTATTGTGGCATATTGAAATTTCTCTCCAGGTTCACTGTCAAGTTCAATGCCGATCAATGTTCTGACCGTTTCATCAATTGCATTATCGTCATTGGAAACAGGTATATTATCTATTGTCTTAAAAGGTATTCCGCTTGTATGATGAAGCAGTTGTTCTATTGTTACGGGAACTTCTCTTCCTTTGTATTTGACTTTCAGCCAAGGTATGTAGTCCGTCACTTCATCGTTTAGTTCAATCAGCCCCTCTTTTTGCAGCTTCAAAATACCCAAGGCAGTAAAAGCCTTGCTGTTGGAACCTATTTCAAAGAGGGACTTTGAAGTAACCCTTTCTTTTTTTTCAACATCGGAATACCCGAACCCCTTTTCATAAACAGTCTTATCATCTTTAACCACAGTGACGAACAATCCCGGAATATTACCTTTGTCCATATTTTCCTTTATAAACTTTTCTATTTTTATATTTGTATCATCGGTCAAAGCATAAGTTTTAAAGGGCAGCAGTATCATACATAAAAATATGATGAGTGCAGCCGGCAATCCGTTAAAATTTTTCATATTAATGTTCTCCTCGTATAATATGTTTAGAAGCACTTTTTATAGGTCTTCTAAGCATATTTTAATATTTTTAATACAATTTTTATTAGAGATATCCTAATGCTATAATTAAATAAAGAATAGTTAGCAAAGGATAATTCTTTGCTCTCCAGCAAAACCATTGGGTTATTGCCCTTAAAGCGTGCTTCCTAACTTAGCTGTCATATCCTGCTTACTTCAGATGCCGCATCTCTTTGATTAGACCAACAGCAAGGTAATTTTCAAAGATGAATGCTAATAATGCGAGGTTGCCGTAAGCAGCTAAGATTAGGATATCTCTTTTACTAATTGTTCTCCATCCTATTATGAAAGGTGGTGATCTTATGAAGAACAATATTCTATCAACTTTATACGTAGGTATTGATGTAAGTTCTAAGACTAATGTCTTATGCGCTCTAGATTTTGAAGGCAATAAACTTCTTAACCTTAAGGCTTTGAATAACCAACCTGGTGCCGAATCTATCTTAGATAGTATTATTAGGTGTTTAGATTCTAATAGCCTAAAATATGTTGTTATTGCCCTGGAATCTACTTCTTTCTACAGTACCCACATTGCAAACTTTCTTGCTTCTAATGAGATTCTATTAGCCTACAAACCTCTTGTATACTGTCTTAATCCTAAAACTGTTGCAAATTACAGAAAGACTTTTGTAGACATGGATAAAACAGATCCTCTAGATGCATATGTCATTGCTGATTTTGCTCGTTGTGGCAAAATTACTTCTAAGCCTTGGCGTGGATCGCAGTTTCTTGCACTCCAGCGATTAACTAGACATCGTCTTCATTTAATTGAAGGTATTACTAGAGAAAAAGCTTATATGGTGTCCAACATTTATCTTAAGTTTAGTGAATTAACAGTATTAGATAAAGAAGAACGCCCATTTTCTAACACTTACGGTGTCACCTCTTCAGCCATATTAACTGAATATTTGTCCTTAGATGATATTACCTATTCATCTGTTGAGGACTTAGTTGCTTTCATTAGAGATAAAGGTAAAAATCGCTTTAATGATCCTAACAGGACTGCTCAGGTGCTCCAGAAGGCTGCTAGAGATTCCTATCGTCTTGATAAAATCCTTTATGAACCTTTAAATGTTGCAATCGCTTCATCTTTCAATGTAGTCAAAGCATTAGAAGATGAAGTTAAAACCATTGATAAGGCTATTGAAAGGAATATCAAAGGGATTAATCCTACTGAATATCAATCCCTAATCTCTATTCCAGGAGTTGGGCCAGTACTTGCTAGTGGAATTCTTTCTGAGATAGGAACCATCACTTCCTTTGATTCTCACAATTCTCTAGCTAAATATGCAGGCCTAACTTGGAGAGTTAATCAATCAGGTAATTATTCTTCAGATGAGACCAGAATGACTAAGACTGGCAATAAATACCTTAGATACTATTTAATCGAGGCTGCCAATAGTGTTAAAAATCATGTACCAGAATACAAAGAGTACTATTACAAGAAGTACGGTGAAGTAACAACTCACCAACATAAAAGAGCCCTCGCACTTACATCTCGTAAATTTGTTCGTCTGGTTTTTGGATTGCTGACTAAAAACCAAATCTACTCCAATGATAAAGTTGGAGAGATAAATTAAAATATTTCTAATCTCTAAACCTATTTTTTCACTGAAATACATAGGTTCTATTAAGGTTGTCTTTTTTTAATTGTTCCTTATGTTTTTATTAAAATTTATCTCTTGACATATCACCAGATTGCTTATATTAATTTTAACTTCTATTTAAAAAGAGAGTCCAAATCCTCCTGTGAAATATCCGCAGCATCGAAATCCGAAGGGGTGAATTCTTTGGAATCATTTTTTATGCATTGATTTAAAAGGGATTTTATTGTTTCCGTATATTTGTCGGCAAATCTCCGAATTGTACTTTCACTGAACTTATTTTTGCTGTAGGTAATTTTCAATTTTAATCTTCCTTTTATTATGAAAGCATCTATATCCATCAGGGATGTTAATGAATTCTCCTCATCACTGTCCAATCCGAATTCAATATCCGGTATGTCGCCTATGATATTGTCGAAATCCCCAAGGTAATTAAATCTTATATATTTCTCTTCCCTTTCCTCCAACTCATTATTTAAAAATCTGAGAATACCGTAATTAAATCCGTTGTCAGGTACATTTCTAAGCTGTTCCTTCAATGATTTAATCCTTAAGTTTAAATCCCCGTCTTCTATCCTGAAATATACGGGATACATAACAGTAAACCAGCCTACCGTCCTTTTCACATCAATATAATCGTTTATGTCCTTTCTTCCGTGTCCCTCCAATTCTATTACTACTTCGTCACTATTTGTCATACTGCTTATTGTAAGTACCAATAGAATTATCAAAGTTTCACTGAATTCCGTATTATAAATCTCTCCGGTTTTTTTTGAAAGTTTATTTAATATGTCTTCATCTATATCTCTAATCAAAATACCGGATGTACCCACAGTATCCTTTCCCTTATCAAAATCCGTAGGGTAAACAAAACTTTTATCCGATATTTCCTGCCAATAACGTCTTTCTTCCCCAAAATCCTTCTTGGAGTATTCTTTCAGTACCTTTGCCCAGTCTTTGAAGGAATGGGTTTTCGCCGGCAGTTTTACTTCCTCATTATTATCAAGCTGTTTCATTGCAGTCAGGAAATCCTCCAATATTATTCTCCATGAAACCCCGTCCACCGTTAAATGATGTGCTGTAAATAACAAGGCTTGCCTGCCGCCACTCAAATCAAAAATAGTTACATTAAACAAAGGACCCTTTCCTATATCGAAATTAATCTCTGCTTTATCTATCAGTTCTTTAACGCTCATATTATCCTCTGAGCCGCAGTATCCGGATAAATCAACGTATTTAACACAGGATGAGCTCTTTGAATTATCGTTATTGTAATATAATCTATGATTTTTTATGTCATAATTAATTCTCAAAGTATCATGGTGTTCTGTTAATCTACCCACAGCAATTCTGATTTTATCGATATCCGAAATTTTGTTGTATTTTAGCAGCACATATTGGTTATAACGGTTTTCATCAGAGAAATTCCGGCTGAAAAACCATTCTGTAATAGGTGTCCTTTCTATAGCACCTTGACTCTGTCCCTGATCTATCATCCCGATATTTTGGTTTTCTCTTATATGGAATCCTATCTCTTCAACAGAATCACAGGATAATATATCCTTAACCTTAATATCCAATCCTTCATTTTTAAGCCTCGAAGAAATTTGAATTGCCTTTATGGAATCTCCGCCAAGCTGATAGAAATTATCATTCATACTTACATTTTCTATTCCCAATATCTCCTCTACAGCTTCAACCAATTTTCTTTCCTTCTCGGTTTTATACTTCACAAATTCTTTTTTTACCCTGACGGGATTGGGGAGACTGGCGGCATCCACTTTTCCGTTTAAATTTAAAGGAAACCTGTCCATAAAAACAAAATTAGCCGGAATCATGTATCTAGGTAAAAATTTCAAAAGATAATTTTTCAGTTCTAATTCCGTAATTTCTTTTTCTTTAACTATATAAGCATTTAGTGATTTATTCCCGGATGAATCCTCCTTAAACACCACAGCTGCATCCTTTACAGCCTCATTTTCCGATAAATGCTTTTCTATTTCTCCAAGCTCGATACGATATCCCCTTATCTTTACTTGATTATCCAACCTTCCTTTATATTCTATGGACCCGTCTTTTAGATACTTTGCCAAATCTCCCGTTTTATACATTTTCCTTCCTTTAATAAAAGGATTTTCAATAAACTTCTCTTCCGTCAGTTCCGGCCTGTTCAGGTACCCTCTCGAAATTCCGTCTCCCGATATATATATTTCTCCTGTTGCATTTGCGGGAACAACATTTAAATCTCCGTCCAATATGTAAATCTGTACATTACCAGCAGGCCTGCCTATGGGTACGGATATGCCTCTATCCTTTTCCATATCATATTTATGTATCATGCAGCCTACCGTAGCCTCCGTAGGACCGTATTCATTATATATTTCTATATTCTTACCGAAACTTTCGCAGATTTCTTGTGTTAGGCTTATTTTTAAGTCATCTCCGCCTACAATAAACCTCTTTATATTGGAACTTCTGTTGTCCATATCCTTTAACAGTGTCAAATGAGCAGGGGTAAGCTTTACAACCGTTGCCTTATTTTCTTTCAATATCTTATATAAAACGAATTCATTTTCATCGGTATTGTAAATTATAATCCTGTTGCCGGAAATTAAAGGAGTGAATACGGATGTTGCCGTCAGATCAAAGGATATGGAAGAATATAAAGGCATAGCTTCATTTTCATCTTTCAAATACATCTTTTTAGCCCACCATATATAATTGGTCAATCCTCTGTGTTCAATCATGACTCCCTTTGGCTTTCCCGTCGTTCCGGAGGTATATATGATATAAGCCAAATCATTTAATTTATTTACTTTGGGCGGGTTTTCCTTCCCATATAAATTTAAATTTATATCCTTTATATCAATTATACTTCCCTTAAATTCAATATCTCTCCCAGCTTTAAAATCAGTAAGGAGCACAGCACTTTTTGAGTCCTCAAGCATATAACTTATCCTTTCGGGAGGATATTCCGGATCTATGGGAAGATATGCTCCTCCTGCCTTTAAAATCCCCAATATCCCTATAACCAACTCCATGGAATGGTTCATCATGATTCCCAGTACAGATCCCCTTCCTATACCTTTTTGTCTCAGATAATGAGCCAATTGGTTTGACTTTTCATTCAACTGTTCATACGTCATCACCTCATCTCTAAACTCCAAAGCAATTTTATGGGGAGCTTTAATTGCCTGTTCCTCAAAGAGTTCATATACTGTCTTTTTCGGGTAAGGGCCATCCGTTGAATTTAATGTATATATCTTATAGTTAAATTCTCTTTCATCAACCAGTTTTATATCTCTGACTTTAATATCTCCATCTGTCAGCAACTGCCTTAAGATATTAATCATTGATTTATACATGCCTTGAATTTCTTCCTCTTTATATTCCCTTATTTTATAATCGAAATTCAAAATTATATTATCATCCTTCCATTCCTTAACCGTCAACTGCAGGGAATTTCCTTGGTTTCCGCTGTAATATTCCCGAACTTCTCCTGCCATGCCGTTGATATCGTTAATATATTGGGAATTATAATAATTCACACATATCTTAAATAAACTGTCATATCCCTTTCTGCTCAAATTCAAATCCTTGACCAAAATATCATAAGGGTATCTTTGATTAAAAAAACAAAGTTTTAGCTCCCGATTAATCGATTTTATCAAATCTTTCCCCTTTAATTCTTCATCCAACAGGAACCTGAAAGGCATTGTACTTGTAAACATACCCACCATTGATTTCTGCTTCCTGCCAATCCTGTTAAATACGGGAGTTCCTATTACCAAATCGTTTTTATATGTGGTCTTCCTTAAATATATGAGGAGTAACCCTATAAACAAGGTATTTAAAGAACATCTGTTATATTTTAAAAATTCTTTTATTTTCTTCGATAAATCATTGTCAATATTAAATGACAGCCTTCTGCCTTCCAATTCATTTGAAGTATTGTACAAAAATTCTTCAGGCGGATTTTTAAGCTTTTCCCGCCAGAAATTTTTATTCTTTATAAATTTCTCGGAATTTAAGTATTCCCTCTCTTCTTCTATGAAATCTATGTATGAATGATACCCATCAAAACAAACCTCTTCATTTCTTACCAATTTGGTGTATATTTCGCATATCTGCTTTTCTATCAATGCCGTTGACCATCCGTCGGCTATAATATGATGAATTTTCAACAGTACCCCATATTCTTCTTCATCTATTTTATATACTGCAAAATAATATAGTCGGCTGTCCTCCAATTCAAAACTTCTTTTGAATAGACCTTCCGCCCATCTCTCATGTTCCTTTTCAGGCTCTTTGTAATTACTGAAATCTACAAAATCTATATCTTCCTTCTTAAATTCCGCTACATACTGAACAAGCTGTCCGTCTTTTTCAGTGATTCTCAGCCTTAACCCCTCATTTCCCTTTACTATAAGGTTAATTGTTTCCTTCATCTTCTCAACATCTATATTTCCCTTTATATTTAAACAGCCCCCGATATTATGAACGGGAGAATTCAAATTCACCTTATCTATGTACCATATTCTTTTCTGCGGATGAGTTAAATTGTAATAGCTTCTTTTATTGATTTCCATTATAAACCTCATCTCCTTGAAATAAATCAAAATAGTTGTTGATTAAACTGTTTTGGTCTATCACTATTATATTGTCTGAAATTTCCCTATTTAGCGAACAAACAGCCATTTTGTAGTCCATACTTATATCAAATATTTTAAATATATAATTCTCATTTTGGTTATCATCAATTACTCTGATACTTTCATATTCATCCATACAAACAGAAAAGGATTTTAACGGTATCGAAAACCCTTTCCCGATACATTTCATATAACTCTCTTTCAGAGTCCATATTTCATAGAATCTACTCAATTGAATATCCGATTTTTGTTTCACTATATAATTAAATTCCCTTTCAGTAAAAAAGTTTTGGGCTATATCCTTATATTCAATACACTTAACAGCTTCAATATCAATCCCTACGGGTTTGCTGTCAACCGCACATACTACAAAATCTTCGGAATGAGATATATTAAAGTTGAAATCCAGATAGCCGTGCAGATATGGCTTCCCATATAATAGATTTTCTTCAAATTTTATATGTTCATTTTCAATATTCAGTTCTCTGATGATTATACTCCTCACCAATATTTCTCCGATTGATGCTCTGATCTTATCCCTTTTATTGATAAATCTCTCAATTCTATGTCTTTTCTCCGAATCAATGGATAGACACAGCTTATCTAATTCTTCTTCATTAATATCTGAAATTTTCACGGCATAGATTTTCATAGAATTCCCTCATCAATATTATTTTAAAAACATATATTTCTATTTAAATCAAATTATAACATCAATATGTTGAAAGATAAAGATATTTTGATGTCGAACCTTTTCAA
>ENA-UOOR01001635-UOOR01001635.1-fermentation-metagenome-genome-assembly--contig:-NODE-1635-length-25587-cov-101.603595_pt1 | contig 25587 bp, 18 predicted proteins | sample MGYA00245780_ERZ724029 | MGnify/ENA primary metagenome ERZ724029 (study PRJEB28704, sample SAMN03018315) | fermentation metagenome | biome: anthropogenic terrestrial biome; feature: soil... | reverse complement strand
AAATGTAGTTATTTTTCTGTTCAGCCGGAATGTTTACCGCAAAGTTTATACATGAATCAAGCATCATTTTTCCATAAAAAAACTTCCGCTCCTTTTAGGAACGGAAGCTTTTCTCCATCAAATGCCTTCAGCCTACCGTACGGGTTCAAGGTACTGGGAGTAGCAATACCCCTCTTCACCGTCGTTGTCACGTACCAACCACCATTGGTCGTTCGCTTTGCTGATAAGCGTGATCACATCTCCGTGAGCTGCTTTTCCCACAATCGGCTGGTCCGTTCCAGGGCCTTTACGGATGTTCAGGTTGCTCTCACGGGTAACCACTTTTACTTTTCCACCTTCGGTGGCTTTAACGTTTACGTCGAGTATCAGGTCGTTGCTTTTAAAATTAGGATCAATCCGATCGTAGATCTCCCACATTTTATCTTTCAAAGCACCCGCGGGGACCTCTCCCCTCACCCTTAACACGTTGCCTTCATCACTTACGGTTGCGCCATATTGCCGGGCAAGGTCAACCAGTTCCTTGTATTTTTCCTGTAATGCCATATCTCCGGTTATTTTACAGTAATGTTATTGACAACTTGCTGCGGATTAAGCGCATTTACCTTTTCCATCAACTTCTGTAAATCCCTCTTGCGAATTTCACCTGTCAACGTAACCACACCGTCCTTTACTTCTGCCTTAACGGTTGCGTGGTCCTTCAACGCATCAGCCAAGCCGGAATTAAGGGCAGCGTCAATAGCTGTAAAATCAGGGGCAGGAGGAACAACTTCGATGTTATTAACCACCGATTTAACATTTTCAACCGCTGCCACAGTAGTTTCTGCGTAAGCTTTGGATGCATCATCTTTTACCGTTCCCGAGAGTGTGGCTACCTGATCCAATACAGCCACTGAAACGTCTGCCAAATCGGGATTAGCAGCTAACGCCATTTGGGCAGCAGCTTGTACATCAGCGTCTTTTACTTTTTTGCAGGAGGTTGTTGCAACCCCAACTGCAAGGATCAATGCAAGCATCGATACCAAACGAAATACTTTCATAATTTACTGTTTTTAGTTAGTTAAACTTTTGATCATTTTATATTTAAACAATACATGTAATAAACGTATCGGATCATCGAAAAGTTTTATAAAAAACAATAAATTCAGAAAACTTTGGTATACTTGTGGCAATATGGTTTTGTTCCCTTATGCTCGTAGTACTGCTGGTGGTAATTCTCTGCTTTCCAGAATGTAGAAGCCGGCTTAAGTGTTGTAGCCACTTTGTATCCTTTATTTGTCAGTATGGCGATGTACTTTTCAGCAATCTCTTTCTCCCGAGGTGTTGAATAGAAGATACAGGACAGGTACTGCGGGCCAATATCAGGGCCTTGTCCGTTGGTTTGTGTGAAATCGTGGGTTTCGAAGAACAGCTTAACCATTTCTTCATAGGTTGTTTCCGCCGGATCAAAAACCACTTCAGTCGTCTCCAGGTGTCCAGTATTTTTCTGACAAACCTGTTCGTAGGTGGGATTATCCACGTGGCCGCCCATAAATCCGACATGGGTCTCTTTCACGCCTTTGGCTTTCATAAAAAAATATTCAGTCCCCCAGAAACAGCCGGAGGCAAAGTAACCCTTTCGCAGATCCGTATGGTCTGCAGGAATAAACTTCATGGAGATGGAGTTCACGCAATGGCGCGTCTGCTTGGCCGTAAAACCCTCTCCCAGAAAAACGTGACCCAGGTGCGCCCCGCAATTGTTGCAAAGAATTTCGGTACGTCGTCCATCTGCATCCCGGACGCGTTTTACAGCACCGACAATTTCATCGTCGAAAGACGGCCACCCGCAATTCGATTCGAACTTGTCTTCGGAACGGTAGAGCGGCGCATCGCACCGTTTACAAACGTAGGTTCCTTTGGCTTTGTTTTCCAACAGTTCTCCCGTGAAAGGGCGTTCGGTTCCTTTATGTAAAATAACAAACTCTTCTTCAGGAGTCAATTGATTATATCCCATAGTTATATATTGTTTTAAATTGATTTCCTTTTTACTTTTTTGCGCACACATGGTGAAGGTTGTGCTGACAAGAGCCAGTAAAAAAAATATCCGCAGACATTTCACCTGCTTGTTTTTTGCATGAAAGTCAGGTGGAATTTTTGTCGGTTCCATATTTCTGTGATTTTTAAGTGAAATGTATCTTGTTACAAAACGTAACCTGCAAATCCATACCGTCTCCGATACTTCAAGTAATCTAAATTCGCATCGTTATCAAATGCTTCACGCTCAAATCCAATGTTTCTGTACGCCAAAAGCCGATCCTTGTAAATAATCCATTTAATTACCCATTCCGTAATGTACCAGACATAAAATCCGATAACCAATAACTCCAGCATCTGCCGGGTATGAATCAACTCGTGGTTGATAATCTGCCTGCTTAACTCCGGCTGTTCCTTTCTGGCAAAAATGATCCCGAAAAGATTGATCGCGCGAAAACCCTTCACAGGAAGGTATTTTGAATAGATAATCTTCAAGCTGTCAATATTTGCCGATACCGTAACACATGCTAAAATTCAGTAACAAATTCAGTGATTACTGGTTTCAAAGGTAAAAACATTCTGTAAATTTTGTAACTTTGTAGGCTTAAAAATAAATAAAACGGAAATGGATAAAAATTTTTCTTTGGATTTACCTTATAAAATAGCGGATATCTCCCTGGCCGGTTTCGGACGGAAGGAAATTGAAATTGCTGAACACGAAATGCCTGGGTTGATGTCAATCCGCAAAAAATATGCATCGGAAAAACCTCTCCAGGGGGCCCGCATCACGGGTTCACTGCACATGACCATACAGACTGCCGTACTGATAGAAACACTGGTTGATTTAGGAGCCGACGTACGGTGGGCCAGTTGCAACATATTCTCCACTCAAGACCACGCTGCTGCTGCGATTGCCGCAGCCGGAATCCCCGTTTATGCATGGAAGGGCGAAACGCTGGAAGAATATTGGTGGTGTACGGAGATGGCACTACGATTCCCCGGCGGGAAAGGTCCGAACCTGATCGTTGACGACGGAGGAGATGCTTCGTTGCTCGTGCACTTGGGTTATCGGGCAGAAAAAGATGCGAAAACCATTGATAGAAAAGGGGCCAATCGTGAAGAACAGGTAGTTCTGGATACGTTAAACCGTATACTGAGAGAAGACAGCCAACGCTGGCACCGCACTGTTGCCGAACTGAAGGGTATTTCGGAAGAGACCACAACCGGCGTTCACCGGTTGTACCAGATGATGGAAAAAGGGGAGCTGCTGGTTCCCGCCATCAACGTCAATGATTCGGTTACCAAATCGAAATTTGACAACCTGTACGGTTGCCGCGAATCACTGGCCGACGGCATAAAACGAGCCACCGACGTGATGATTGCAGGAAAAGTAGTGGTCGTGCTGGGTTACGGCGACGTGGGAAAAGGCTGTGCCAAATCCATGCGCTCCTACGGAGCCAGGGTTATCGTTACGGAGATCGATCCCATATGTGCCCTGCAGGCCGCCATGGAAGGATTTCAGGTAACCACCATGGAAGAAGCCGTGAAAGAAGGCAACATCTTTGTGACCACCACCGGAAACCGGGACGTGGTTACCATCGAGCATATGCACAACATGAAAGACCAATCCATTGTGTGCAATATCGGGCATTTCGACAACGAAATACAGGTGGACAAACTGATCAGTTTTCCAGGGATCGCTCACACTAATATCAAACCGCAGGTAGACAAATATACTTTCCCTAAAGGGAACTCCATATTCCTGCTTGCCGAAGGCCGTCTGGTAAATCTGGGTTGTGCAACCGGCCATCCTTCGTTTGTGATGAGCAATTCGTTTGCCAACCAAACCCTGGCACAGATTGATTTGTGGAAAAACGATTACGAAACAGGTGTATACCGGCTTTCCAAACAGCTGGATGAAGAAGTTGCCCGGCTTCACCTGGAACAAATCGGGGTGAAACTGACAACACTTACCCCCGAACAGGCCGGCTATATCGGGGTAAATATCGACGGGCCATACAAGCCGGAACATTATAGGTATTAACACGTTAGCAGAACTGTTAAAAAATTATTGCAATTTTATTTCCACAAGTTTTGCTTATTAAAATATTTTGATTTACCTTTGCACTCGCTTTTGAAAGAAAGCATTTAGGCTGATTCGCTAGCTCAGCAGGTAGAGCACATCCCTTTTAAGGATGGGGTCCTGGGTTCGAGCCCCAGGCGGATCACTTTCTAACAAATCAAAATAAAGAAAACTCCTGAATATCAGTCGATTTCAGGGGTTTTCTTTATTTATGTCCACCCGAAATAGTGCAAAAAGAGCAGAAAAATCGGCCAAATAGGTGGACTTTTAATTTTAAGAAATTTAGTCCACCTATTTGATTGTTTTGCATTGATTATATGCAATTTACACTCTTTATTTTTGGTTTGCAAATAGTAATTTTACAATGTTAAATCAACTAAATTAGGTGGAGATGAAAACAAATTATTTTTCGCTTCTGTTTTTCATTCGGAAAACACGATTATTAAAAAACGGTGAGGCACCCATTTGCCTCAGAATTACCGTGAACGGCAAAAGGGCAGAAATGCAATTAAGCAGAGATGTTGAAGGTTCTAATTGTAATTGTGAACGCTGAAGTTTCGGCAGTTGGAACAGGAAGTAGAATTGCTCCAACAAATCGCTGACGAAAAAGAAAAAATAATTGAAAACCTGAAACAAAAAGCCGAAAATCGTGAACGTGAATATTAAAATTACATTGTTTAGAGAGCGAAGTTGAACTCATAGCCTTTTATCTTCTTTAAACACAAAATCACCGAACCCAGAAGTAGTTTTCAGCCAAATACGGAAGTGATTATCCACCAAACACGGAAATAAAATACGTCCAAACACGGAAAATTCTTTGTAGTCATAAAGAAATTGTCTTTTTTTGCTCTATCACAAAACACGCAAAAATGAAGAATAACACCTATTTACCTCGCATTTGCGATAATTTACTGAAAGCGCTCTTAAAGTCATCCGGTGCAGTACTTATAGAAGGCGCCAAGTGGTGTGGAAAAACCAGAACGGCACGTCGCGCATCAGAGAACGTGCTATACATGCAAGACCCCGATAATTCGGCATCCTACATCGCTATGGCAGACACCAAGCCCTCTATGCTGCTCGCCGGCAAGGCGCCGCGTTTATTAGATGAGTGGCAAATGGCTCCCGTATTATGGGATGCTGTCCGTTTTGAAGTGGATAAAAGAGAAATGTAACCGCCCATACCGGAACGGGACGTATTGCAAGGTTGCTGCTGCGACCAATGAGCCTGTTTAAATCAATGGATTCGACCGGGACGGTTTCGCTTCGAGAATTATTTGAAGGCAAACAACAAATTGAAGGAATGAGCCGGTTAAGCATCGAAGAAATTGCCTTTTTAACTTGTCGGGGAGGATGGCCTGCCACCGTTGGGCAAGAAAAGGAAACCGCTTTGCAGATGGCTACAAACTACGTGGAAGCTGTTATCAATATGGATGTTCAGCGTGTGGACGAAATAGATAAAAGTCCGGATCGCGTGCGTATGTTGCTACGCTCATTGGCGCGTAATATCGCTACCACAGCATCCATACAAACCATAAAAGCCGACATTGAAGCTCACGAAACCGGCATCTCCGACAAGACAATTTCATCCTATCTCAATGCGCTACGTCGAATTTTTGTGGTTGAAGATTTACCGGCATGGCAACCGTCAATCCGCTCCAAAACGGCTATTCGCACATCATCTAAACGACATTTTGTTGATCCGTCTATTGCCACGGCTGTTATGCGTGCCAATCCCGATAGCATTTTGCACGATTTTGAAACATTCGGCTTTCTCTTTGAAGCTCTTTGCACCCGTGATATGAGAATTTATGCGCAAGCCAACGATGGCGACCTGTTTCACTACAGAGATAAAACTGAACTGGAAGCCGATATGATTGTCAGGTTGCGTAACGGAAAATGGGCGGCAATTGAGGTTAAATTAGGCAGTAAACAAATTGAAAATGCCGCTGCCAATCTGCTGCGACTGCAAAAAATTTGCCCGGATTGGTATGTGTATCGGATTAAAAATCCATGCAGCATTTCAGGCGGGATTAGACAAATCCCGCCGACCGACTAAATCCGATGGGACGAGGTTAAAAATTCATCAGTCCGTTATGCGGTATGATTCAATTTCGTATCTTTGTTTTAATAGTCAAATGATTTTTTTCACTTCAAACGAGAATTGTTTGATTTACAACATTGGACAGAGTCGCTCTATGATTTTTCACTTTCTGCTATACTTAATAATTGAACTTAGGAATGATAATCTACGCGATATACCACAAACCCATCGGCCATCAAAACTTGATAAAGATAATATTTATTATCTTTTCTTTAGTTTCCGTATCCTGCAATAAAACGAAACAGGTAAAGGTTACAGAGGTAAAAGAGATTGTACCTCTGATTGAGGATTCGTATGTGTATTATCCGGTAAAAGACAATCAAATTAAAGTTAACCTTAATAAACCGCAAAAGGCCTCTTTGTTTGATTATTTCAGTCATATTGAATTGATTCCTTTGGAAACAAGTGATAATATTCTAATCGGCTATTGTGAGGAAATTATTCATTATCAAAACAGGTATTATATTTTTGACAGGAATTCACTTAGTATTCATGTGTTTGATGACACGGGAAAATTCATATTTAAAATAAGTAAACACGGTCAAGGTCCTGGGGAATATATTGATATAACAAGTATGATCATTAATCCTTTCACTGGTAATATAGACCTCACGGGCTTGGGAAATATTTATAGTTACGACTTGTCGGGTAAATATATAAAAACCTTATTTCGCCCTGAGAACTCATCTGGTTATTATTGGAACTTCATACCGGTTAATGCAAACCTGTACGTTTGTTATGTAGGGATGAGTTTAGACCCGTATAAAATTAATTATTACGATGTGGGGAAGAATACAATTATTCGTAAAGAATATGAAGATGATATACTTTTAAATACCTATTTTTTTGTATCGACCAACTCACATACTCCATTTTACGAGTATCACGGGAAATGGTATTTTTATCGTTTTGTTGATAATACGACTTACGAAGTTGGTACAGATTCTTTGAAACCTGCGTACACGTGGAATTTTGGTAAACTAAACTATGATGCAAAGAATTTAAATTTACCGAATAAACCGTCGAGTATATCCATGCTTCCATACAAAATAAATCTTCAAGGTCAAAATAACAGGTATTTATTGGCCCAGATAGCATTAAAAAATTCTAAGGCGGATACGGGAGTTTATTTGATATATGATAAGTCTATCGATGAATGTAAATATATTGAATATTTTACTGAACAGGTAGATTTTCTGCCCAGAAAAGTAACGAACGAATTTGCTCTTTCCTGGTGTGATCATGGAACATTAGAAAAGTACGTTTCCGAAGGAATGCTAAATGAAAATAATCGACAAAAATTTCGGGATTTGGTAAATGCAAAAGAAGAAATGAATCCAGTTATCATTAAATATTTTTTCAAATAACTGAACCATTTTCCACATAAAGCATAACTACTTGATTATAAAGATTGTTTTTCAAGGACGATCATTTTAGTTTTGAAATAACAACCACCGCATTATCATTATCCGAAACGATTCCCAAGAATTCAACAAAACTTTTATCAGGATTTACAACCCGAAAAATCTATCATAGATTTGCCCCGATTGGTATTTGATAATTATTTTACCGATTTCAGTTTCCCAATCAAAATATAATTATTCCCCTCCTCATCAATATCTTCGTAAAGAGTTTTGATGTTGGGCAATTTCTGTTCAGACAAGTTGTTTTCTGTGTTACGGATTATTTTTCCCAATCCATCTTTCAGTTCGTGCGGATACATATTGGCAATAAAATAGCCGTCCTGATACAAAACACGTGAAGGAATGGAAATACCACCCAATTGATCGATAACCGGTTTTATGTAAGCGCCTTTCAACGTGCGTTTATCCACTATAAATTGTTTGGGAACAGGAGCATAAAACTGTCCGTTTTCATCCATCCGCTCCTGTTGGGCGATTATGGTTATCACATGGTCTGGTAAATCGATATACCAATGACTGAACGGTTCGGTTGCTGTAAATGTAAAGACCGGTTTCAAGCGGTTTTCGTTGCCCATATAGTAGTACAATGTGTCTTGTTTATCGGGCCACCCTGCCAGGTAAAAATCGATGTTTTGTGTGTTTCTATATGAAATAACTTCGTTTCCGTAATCCGGTTCAAGAGCGAAATATTCACTGCTGATTCTTTGCAGAATATTGCCTTGAAAATCTTGCTGCCACACAACATAATTATTCTGCCCTTTGAATGGTAAAATCATAATGGTAGCAATCTGTTTGTTCGTGTTTATGTTGAAGCGGGCTTTAGGCACAAATTCGGGTAAGGGGATATCCGACAGAAATTTGCCTTGAAGATTATATACCAATATCTTTTTTTGCATCCACGGCATCAGGTAAATGCGGTTGTTTTTCTCGTCAATTTGCGAATCATACAAGAACATATATTCTCCTGGACCTTGTCCTTTCCTACCGATTTCACAAAGGAAATTGCCTTGTCTGTCAAACAGTTTGTATTCATTTTCCATGGTATAAACACCTATATAATTTTCGCTTACAAACGTGTGGTAGCGCGAAACTAACGCCGAATCGGAGTTTTCAAGTTTTATCATCTCCAAATCAGACATTATGTTGCTCAAAGGAAAATCGATAGTATCTTTTACCAACGAAAAATCACACGTGATAACCGTGTCGCCGTTAATAATGCTTTTAGAAGCAACAACCAGGCAATCATCAAGCCCGAGTGCTTTTTTTTCTGCCGATTGTGTGCAACCGCATAGTGGCACCATTAAAATTGCAAACAAGAAAATGTTGATAGGTTTTCATTTAAGTTTCCAATATCATTCCTTTCTCAATACATTCCCGATATACCCCCATCAATATTTCTTCAAAATAAGCGCAAACGTCTTCGTTATTTTTGAAAGTAGTGCACTTTTTTTCTGACGAATTGCTTTTACCCGAAGACACTTCCCATCCATTTCGACTTTTTTCTATCCGGTATTTTTAGGTTTTAAAATCCAAATTAGCAGACGTTTAGGACACAATTTCCGAGAGAAAGCGATTGACGAGTATATCTTCACGAATCCTCTGCGGGGATGAAGGGTGTTTGTCAATCTTTTTTTGAGGGATAAAAAGGTAAGATTATTGGACCTCATTTTTTCGATTTAGTTACTCTTATTTTTTTTAGCTTCTTAATTTTGTCCCTCCTCACCACCATTAACGGCAAAAATACCCATATCCCCACAATTGACATCGCCAACCCGCCGATTGTGCCAGCAGCCAACGGAAACCAAAACGCTTCCCTGGTTGTTCCCACCATAAACGGAATGAATCCGAGCATCGTGGAAACCACCGTAAGGAATATCGGAATGATTTTGGAGTTCCACGCCTTAATGTAAGCACGCAGTGGAGCCATTTTCGGGCAGACTTTTCGAATCCGGTTAAAGTCATTCAGAATGTAAATACTGGCATTCACGGTAATTCCCGACAGCAGGATAAATGATGCGAAACCGCCCTGGTCGAAGTTCAGCTTGAACCCGTAAAACGTAAGAAACACCCCGATAAAGGACACCGGAATGACGAAGATCACCGCCAACGGCTGTTTGATGGAGTTAAACAATACGGTAGTGGTAAAAAATATGATTACAATCAACAAACCGATCAGCCAATATTGCTTGTTCTCTTTTTTACCCCATCCCCAGCCGGATTCTTCCTTTTCGGCGGTGTAGCCCATCGGCAGGATTTTGTTGAGCGCTTCCACTTCGCGGTCTAACACGCGCCCCGCCTGCGTGTTTGCACCGATGTAATCGAACTGCACCGCCAGGCGGTATTGCTGGTTCTCCTTGCCCACTTCCTGCGGAGCCTGCCCTTTGGAGATATCCGCCAGCTCGTCCAACCGATACATCCGGTTGCCCAGGTTATGCGCGATGTATTGCAGCGCCCAAATATCGTAATCCTTGCTTTGACGGCTCGCCAGCTTGATATCTTCGCGTTCGCCGTCGATAACCAAGGAGCCAGCCCATACATCTTTGGCAAAAACGGGTTGCAGCGAGGCAAACAGTTCGCCCGGCATAAAGCCTTCGGAAGCCAGCCGCTGCCTGTTCAGATCGAACGAGAATTCCCGGTAATCGTCCTTGTACCACGAGAAATTGGAATTAATCAGTACCTCCTTGATACGCCTGTAGGTCAGCAACCGGTTTTTGAGCGTGTCTGCCCAGGCCGTCAATTCGTCGTAGTTGTAGCCGTAGAGTTTCACGCGGTAACTTCCGGCAAATTCGGTCACGTCGTTACTGAACCCCTGATCTTGTAAACCGTAAACGCCCCAGCTTCCGCCACCCAATTCCAACGCTTTGGTAATAACGCTGCTTTTGAGTTGGTACGGGAAACCGCTCCGTTCCGATGCCCTGTTGAAAAACACCCGGATGGATGCCCTGCGTGCGTTGGGTATATCGGTCTGAAACTGACGTATTTCGGCGAACCCGCTCAGGTATCGTTCCATCTTTTCGATAAGGGCGTTCATCTGTGGCAGGGTGGTTCCGTTGGGCATCGAAGCGGTGATGGTAAGCACCACCTCTTCGCTTCGTGTGAAGTAACTTCCTTGATACACTTTTTCCGAAAACAGGCGCAACGTACCACCCAGAGCTTTATTTACAACCGGTTTTACTTTCTCCTTGTAGGTGGTATTGTCGAAAATCCTGTTGTACCGTTCCGCGAATCCGGTTTCCTTTTCGATTTTGTCAGGAATCAGGAATACAGGCAAACCGAACAGCAGTACGATTGCCGTAAAGGGAATCCATTTATATCTTGAAAGTATACGGATCATTCCGCCGTAAAAGCGGTTGAAATAAACGGTCAGCCGTCGTGGACGGATAGGCAGACGGCGAAGCCAACCCCGTCTTTTCATCGGCCTGCGCTTTTTCAGTTTGATTTTCTCCACCATCGCCGGCACGAAAAACAGCGCCACCGCCAGCGATACCGAGAGATTGATCATTACCACGGCGGCGAAATCCTGCAAGTTGAGCCGTATCTTTTCATCCAGAAAGAAAATGATGGACAAGGCGCCCACCGTGGTCATCGTTGCCGCCAGAATGGGCATGAAGGCGTTGCGGTTTTGCCGGTGCACCAGGTGGTCGGTCATGATGATGGTATTGTCGATAATCAGACTGAGCGAAATGGTAATGCCCGCCAGCGAATAAAGCTGGATCTCCAAACCGAAGAGGTAATAAAAGATGACGGCAACGGCAAGGTTAATTGCCAGCGTAACGGCAATAAGAAACAGGTAACGCGGATTTCGGGTAATGAGCAAGACGAAAAGCAGCAGGATAAGCACCGTCAACCCGCTTCGCAGGTAAATCTTGTTCAGTTCGGTATGGATGTATTCCGTGGCATCGTAGCTGTTGTGAATTTCGTAACCGGGAGGAAGTGTGCGGCGGAGTTCGTCGATGGTTTCGTGCACCTGCCTACTCAACCGCAGCTGGTTGGCGGTTTCTTCCGCCGTGAGCGACAGGTAAATCGAATTCAGCCCGTTGATGCGGTAATGGCTGTTGGGCGCTTGTTCGGTGTGCACAACTTTTACCAATTGATCCAAGCGGATAAGCGCACCGTCGCGGTTCTTCACGGTAATGGCAGACGCGTCGAAAGCGTTGGTATCGCCCCCCGATACCAGCATAAGGCGCATCCACGAGGGCGTATCGTTTCCGCTTTCCGTTTCCGCCATCCCCAGAAAATCGGTGGAATGGTACATCGAAACGGCCTGGCGGATGTCGTTTACCGTTATTCCGAGAGCTTGCAGCCTGTCGGCATCGTAGGTCAGTTGCCACTCCAACGGCGTAGCGCCGCGAACGTCGATTTTGTACAATCCGGCAATATCGCTCAATCGTTGTTTAATGGTGTTTTCGGTGTATCTCTGGATGACGATGGGCGTGGCGGCTGAATTAACCGTAAAGGTCATAAAAGGCCGCGATGCATTCTCATCGGGACTGCGGACGGATATGTAGGGATAGGAAACTTCACGGGGCAGATCGTTCCACGTCTGCCGGACAATGGTGGAGGCTTCAAAGCGGGCGGCGTCGACGGGCGTATGCTTGTCCAGTTCGAGGGTGATGTTTCCCCAGCCGTTACCCGATGTGGAATAGATGTTTTTCACACCATTGATACGTGCCAGCATCGCTTCGAGCTTCGAGGTGGCTTCCATTTCCACGATACGGGCGGAGTTGCCGGGCATCGAGAAATAGACCGTTAAACTCGGCAGTGTGCGTGAGGGAGCCAGCTTAACCGGCAACATCGGGATAAGGGCAATGCCCATCATCGCGATGCTGAGGAAAGCAACAATGACGGTAAAGGAGGATATGGAGTTTTTTTTGCTCATTTATTAATTCGTCAGTTCATCACATTAAAATCCACTTCTATCGGTTTGTTCTTTTCAAAATCATGCAGCGTCAGTTTCCGAAGCTTGAAATAGCTCTGCCAATAGTTGCGCAGGGCGGAGATGTAGTTGCGCTGTGCTTCCTGACGGCGGCTGGTGGACAGTGTCAGGCTGTTGATGTCCGCCTTTCCGATGATAAAACGCTCCCGCGTTTGTTCATACGCCACTTTGGCAAGTTCCATCGCCTCTTCAGCGCTGCGGATCATCTGTTGCTGTACCGAGAAGTCACCCACGGTCATGATCACGTCTTCTTCCAGCCGGATTTCGCTTTCCTGTGCCGAAAGTTGCGTGATGTTCAGGTTGTTTTTCGCCATGTTGTACCGTCCTTTGCGAACGCCCCAGTCCACAATGGGGATGGTGAGCGTCAGCGCCAGAATGTCCTGCCGCAGCGGATTGCGGTATACATCACGGAACGTGGGAGCAATCTGGTTGAACCCCATGCTTGCGTTCAACCCGATGCTGAACAGCGATTCACGACGGGTGCGGTCGAGCGTTTGCTCCGATTCCAGAATACGCTGCTTGTGTTCCAGATACTGCGGGTTGTTCTCTTTGGCGAACATCAGGGCATCGTCCACGTTTACGATGACATCTTTGGGATAATCGGGCAGTTGCAGCGTTATTTTCGTGTCCTTATCCAGATTGAGGTAGGCCGCCAAGGCGAACATCGCCCGTTTCAAGCGCAGTTCGGCATTTTGAAGCGAGTTTTGAGCGTTTACGCGGTCGAGTTTCAGCGTGAGCAGTTCCGATTGTCCGATGGAGGCGATTTTGTGTTTCTCCTCACCGATCCGGTATAACCGTTCCGAGTTCCTTCGATTTTCCAACGCCAGTTGATGTTCGGCTTGCGCCATCGCCAAGTCGAAAAAGTAACCCGACGCAGTTTCAGCCGTGGTTTCCAGATTGGAGATCAATTCCTTTTGCGCCCGTTCGAACTTGAGCGGCTCAATCTTCTTTTCCCACTTAAACCGGTTGTAGCCCAACAACTCCTGCCGGTAACCGATACGGACGGGCACGCTGTTAAACTGGCTTCGTGCCAGGTCACCGAAGTTGCGGATGTAGCCCAGTTCGGTATCCACAAAAAACGTTCCACCCGTGAAGTCGAAGTTCTGCTGAGCGGCCAAGTTTCCGTAGGAATAGAGCGATTGCTGGCGGCGGTACACATCGATGTTCTGCTCCGAGTCGTAGCGGCGGGTGAAATCGCGGTTGTAGCGCAGTGGCGTGGCATAAAGCGTGAGTGACGGCAGCCGTGCCGCCTTAAACGTGAGGTATTCCCACCGGCTTGCCATATACATGTTCTTGGCACGAAACGCCGAGAGCGAACTGTCGTTTGCCAACGCCACGGTGCGCTGCAAATCGAGGGTTATTTCAGATTGTTGGGCGGAAACAGTGACTGAACCGAACCAACCCATAACCGCGAAAAGGAATAATAAACGGTTATATTTCATATTTTTATTATTTTAGAATAAAGATATCAAATTGGCACATTATACAATTAACACATTAATCATTCTCCACAGTCTTCATATCCGACGTTTTATTTCTATATATCGCCCAATAAACCACTGGCACCACAAAGAGGCTGACCAGCATCCCGATTACCATCGTCCCGATCATCCCGATGGCCAACGGTTTCTGCAATTCCGAACCCAAATCGAACGAAAAGAGCAGCGGAACCATTGCCAGAATGGTAGTGAGCGACGTCATTATAATGGCACGCAAGCGCTTTACGCCGCCCGTGTGGATGGCTTCCATCAGCGGAACACCCTGTTTGCGAAGTTCGTTGATCATATCCAGTTTCAGGATGCTGTCGTTGATGATGATACCGCTCGACACTATCAGCCCGATGGCACTCATCAGGTTGAGCGTATGTCCCGTTACCCAGAGCAACACCAATGCAAAAGCGATGTCGATGGGTATTTCCACCAGTACGATGAGCGGCTGCAGGAAGTTCTCGAACTGCGAGGAGAGGATAAAATACATCAGCAGCACGGAGACCAGCAGAATAACCACCAGCTCGCCCAGCATCTTCCGGTTGGAGAAGAAGCTACCCGAAAACGCCGCTTCCCACACATTATCTTGTCTGATAACCGTTTCAGCGTTTTTTATAAGCGTTTCGGGATGCTTCACGTTGTAGTAATTCATCGGGATGTACTCGCCGTTCTTGCCCGCCACGATGGTTTTGATGTCTTCGCCACGATGCACTTTCACGAGTGACTGCAACGGTATCATCGTTCCCGGATTGCCCGAAGTGGTGTTGGTTTTAACCAGCGTTTCACGCAGCACTTGCTGCACGGTTTGCTGTTTTCCCGCCAACGAAATGGGCAGGTATTGCTGGTACGAACGCAGCACGGCTATTTGGTTTTCGCGGAAAGCGGTGCGCAGCGTGCGATATACTTCGGCGTAATCGACGCTGTAAAGCAACAGTTTCTCCTTGTCGATGCTCACCGTGTATTGCTGTTCAAAGGGCACACCCTCGGCTTCCTCTCCGGTGGCGGCAAGCAGTTTTCGCTCCGTGCTGCGGATGGTTTCGGCATCGGGAACCTCCCCGCGGTTGGCGGGATAGAGTTGCAGGGCAATGTCTGCCTCGGAAGTATCGAATATCTTCTCGAACACGTTTTCGGGAGGCGAGAACGTAACCACGGCGTGCGGGTAATTCTTTTTTATCCACCCGGAAATGTATTGTTTCAGCTTGTCTATTTGCGATGCTTTACCGGTGCGGAAATAGAGTTGCGCTTCAGAGGGTGTGAGGTCGTTTTCCTTGTCGAGCAGGTACTGCCGGTGTCCAACGTACGCGGCATGTTCGGTGGTCATTTCGTCCGTCGATTTCATCAGATTGAAAACCCGCTCCCTGTTTTCGTCCACGTGAATGTTTTCGTTCCACTCCACCATTGCCACGGTTTCGGTGTGGTCGATGTGCGGCATGGAAGATTTGGGCATGACGCGAAACATCAGTACGCAAAACGGAACGGAAAGGATGATAAACAGAAACGTGACAGTTTTGTGGCGAAAGAAAATTTCGATTCCGCGGTCGTACCAACTGAAAGCCCGTTTATCGGCCTGCCGTTGTGTCCGGGCAAAGAAATCGCCAATCTTGTTGGGGCGTATTTTCATGCCGTACACCAACTTGTACAGCACGGGCAGCAAAATTATTCCCGTGAAGTAGGAGATAAGCAGACCCACGCTTACGGCAAACGCCTGTGCAAAGAAGATGGCTCCGGCTATGCCGCTCATGAACACCAGCGGCACGAACACGGCAATGGTGGTGAGCGTGGAGCTGAGCACGGGCGTGATGACCTCGTTGGTTCCCTTGATGCACGACTCTTCCAGCGAGTAACCCTGCATCCGGTATTGGCTGATGATGTCGGTTACGATGATGGCGCTGTCGATCATCATTCCCACGGCGAGGATCAGTCCCGAAAGGGTGATGATGTTGAGCGATTGCCCGAAGAGGTAGAAAAAGATAAACGTGGTGAGCAGCGCGGTTGTCATACTGATACCGATAATTATCGGAGATTTGGCATCGCCCAGGAAAAGCAGCGCCACGATGAAGACGAGCAGAAAGCCGAGCGTGAGGTTTTCCCGAAGGTTGGCGATGGTGTAATCCAGCAGTTCGGTCTGGTTGCGGTTCACGGTAAATTGCACGTCGGGATAGGTGCGTTCCAGGTCGGCAAGCGTGGCGTGGAGCGATTTCTTGAGGCTTTTCATGGTTTCGTCCGCCTGTTTAATAACTCCTAAGGTAACCGCCCGTTTTCCGTTAATAAGAGACATTCCCGTTTCGGGTTGGCGCGCCACCTCAATTTTTGCCAGATCTTTGAGCTGAAAAATGCGGTCGCCCTTGCGCAGGTAGATATTGCGCACATCTTCGGGCGTGCGCAGCAGCGAGGAGAACTTGATGTTGTACTCGTAATAGCCGTCGCGCACAATCATGCTTCCGGGCTCGATGTTGTTGGCCGCGAGGGTGTTTTCGATATCGTTTAAACTGATGGAGGCGGATTCCAGCATGGGAAGGTCGGGTACGATCTGAAGATGCCGGTACATCAGTCCGGTCATGTCCGCCATGGCCACTTCGGGCAGTTGCTCGATGCGGCGTTTCACCACGTTGTCGGCAAAATCGGACAGGTCCAGGAATTTTTGCTCGTCGGTATCGGTGTAAGGCGCATCGTCTTTTAGCGTGAGGTTCAGGTAGAACACGGGAATATCGGTAGCGCTGGCTTTAATTACTCGCGGACGGCGGAAATCGCGGGGCAGGCTGTTCATCGCGGCGTCAATCTTTTCGTTCACCTCGATAAATGCCAGGTCGGTGTTGGTGCCGAAATCGAATTTCAGGCGCACCAATGCCGAGCCGTCGCGGGTCTCGCTGCGGATGTCGCGCAGTTTGCCCACCTGCATCAATTGGCGGCGGACGGGTTTGACCACGGTGTTTTCCAGTTCGCGTGCCGACATGTTGTCGCCCGTCACCTGCACGGTAATTTCGGGAATGGCAATGTCGGGCAGCAGCGACACGGGCAGCGTGTTGTAGGTGATGATGCCGATAATTACGCAGGCCAGAAAGACCATGAGGACGGCGATGGGACGGCGGAGGAGGAATTTGATCATTGTTGAATTTGGGATTTGGGATGTCGGATTTGGGATTTGATGTAGCGGAGGGTCATTGTTTAAATTTTCCGTAAAACAACAAGCTGCAATCGTCGTCCAAATCCGTTTCATCGATGAGCTGTTGCAATTTTTCCAATTCTTTCTTGCCTTTGGACGAAAGGCTTTCTTTATCTACTTTTTGGATTTTCTCATCAATGTAACTGCCGAAATCCACCAATCCGAAATAGCCATATCGGGCATTGAAAAGTATATCGTATTGGTCTAATACAACGCCCATTGGGGTCAGAAATCCGTCGAAAAAACAGCCTTTTAGGGTGTATTTATCAACAATTAATTTTGGGGTGGAGTAATCATCTTTTCCATCGCTTGTAGAGGTGGCAACCTCTACAACAAAGTGATGCGGAAGCTCATATACGAAAATCCAATATTCATCCATATTTTTCATGCGAAATTTTGGAACTAATTTGTTTCCCTTTACATCATAGTGATATAAGTACTGATTGTTATTATACCCGTTCAGGCTGAAAAATTCAATGTTAGGCGTTTGTAACCGGGTAATAGATGATTCACTGGTACTAATTTCATCACTAAAATAGTCGGATTGTTTAACGGCTTGAATAATATTACCTTCAAAATCCTGTATCCAAACAGCATTTGTTGCTCCTCTACGTGGACTTTTCGTAACTATTAATTCTTTTTTTTCAGTATTCACAATAATACTATTTCCATACTGTACTCTTTCAGCTAAGGAAATAGGATCAAGAATATTTCCTTCGAAATCATATACAAGGACTTTATCCGTGTCGAAAGCCAGTATATAAATCCGATCGGCCTTTTCATCCATATATACATTATTGATAACCCCATACTCGCCGGGGCCTTGGCCTATTTTTCCTATATTTCTTATAAATTTACCTTGCTTATCATACAACTTTAATGGCATAAAACTATATGAAAATACGGCTATGTATTTCTTTCCAATTATATGTCCTGTAAGTTGTCTGCCGATAAGTCCTTCTTCGTTCTCATTATCCATTTTCAGCACAGTGAAATCGGTCAGTAGTTCATCCAATGGAACATTTTTTCGTTGTTTCACTTTGTTGAAATCGCAGACAATTACAGTATCACCATCTACAACTTCTTTGGCGGCAACTACTTCGCAATCATCTAAAAACGAAGCACCGGAGTTGTCTGGACTTTTTGTAGAGCAACTCAGGGTTGCTAAGGCAATAAGTGAGAGAAGGATTAAGTGTTTCATTTCTTATGTTTTATTAGCATGATTACCGGATTAGCTTCTTCGTTAAGGGTTGCAGCAATCTCTTTTAATTTACCTTTCAGTTCACCTTTCTCATAATCTTCAACCAATTGATGAGCTTCTAAAGGTTGCCAAGACTCGATTTCGTGATTCACAGGTCTTAACCAGTTCATGTATAGCTCTTTTTTTGTTGAATAATCGCCGTTATATACCGTGTAATTAAAAAAAGCTTTTTCCTGCCTGTCGTACATCATAAAAGTTTTTGGAAATCCTCTTTCAGTGTCCCAGTCAAATACATTTTTTATTGTTTCGAAGAAGAAATAATGGTCTGAAAGTTGTCTCAACATAAGGAAGACTCCGGGATCCATAGATCTGATTGGCGGCGTTCTTGCGATAGACGGATGTATACTATAATCCGGCAACAATGAATATATGGTATCACACGAGTGGTCTAACAAAAACCAATCTCCTTTGAATGGGATTATGGTGCGATAATATCCTGGAGATATGGTATACGTCGTCTCGCTTGCTCTGTCGATCTTCTGTTGCTCTAAATACAACCTTTCTTTATAAGGAATTTTTATCTCTTTGGTAATACTTCCATCTTTTTTGGATACAATAACGAAAGATATCTCTTTATTATACTCATCGTAACAGATCAAATTATCTTTATCGTAATTGAACATCTCGGTGTAAAACATAGAACCGCCACCTTCTTTGTGATTAAAGCTTCTTTTATATTTCCCATTTAAGTCATATACCACAATTTTTCTTCTTGAATGGTCGTTTATGAAAATTTCTCCGTTCTCTTCATCCAGCCTGATGATCAACGAAGATACATATTCTTCGCCTCCCTGCCCTTTACGGTTTATTACCCTCAATGCTTTCCCGTTTCTGTCATAAACAAAAATATTTCCGTCCCCTGTTCGGTTTCTTACCAATATAATTTCTTTGCCAACATCCTGCACAAAACCTTGATTAAGAAATTCATCGTTGGTTTCCAGCGGAATATACTCTACATCCATAAAATCCTGAAGAATTAATTCTTTTTTTGGATAATCCGTTTTCGTAACATCCACCGTTATTAGTTCATCAGTTGATGACTTGTTTCCACTTGTGCAACCCGATATGATTGTAAGCAGGATGATTACTGAATTTAATTTGATTGGATTCATTTCTTGTGCTTTATCAACATAATTACCGGATTGGATTCTTCGTTCAATGTCGCTGCAATTTCTTTTAATTTACCTTTTAGTTCGCCTTTTTGGTATGATTCAACCAGTTGGTGGGCTTCCAAAGGATACCATGATGCTATTTTGTGATTGACTGGATTTGCAGCAATCATGTACATTTCTTTTTTTACTGAGTAATCTCCATTGTATACAGTGTAATTATAAACAGTTCTTTCTATTCTATCATACACCAGATAATGTCTGGGAAATCCTTCATATTTATTAAAATCATATGTGTTTTTTATGGCTTCCATAAAGATATGACGATCAGAAACAAATCTTAAAACAAGAAATATTTCCGAATCCATGGATTCTATAGGTGGAGTTCTGACAAGAAATGGCAAAAGGTTATTATCCGGCGCCAATGTATATACAGTATCAGATGAATGTTCTACAAGTATCCAATTATCCTTGTAAGGAATTATTGCCTTATATCTTCCAGGAGAGACAAGTGTCCATGTACCATCAGCTTGTTGCATAATCTGTTCTAAGATTCTTTTCTTGTTAAACGGAATTTCAACTTCTTTTGTAATACTCCCATCCTGCTTAGATACAAGAAGAACACCTGTTTTTTCATTATATGCATCATAGCAAATCAAGTTATCTTCATTATAATTAAGAACTTCAGTATAAAACTCAGAGCCAAAACCTTCTTTATCTTTAAAACTTCTTTTGAAATTTCCGTATAAATCATAAACAACAATTCTTTTTCTGTGAAAGTCGTTGACGAAAATTTCATTATTATTCTCATCTAAAGAAATCCCACTATTAATACTAATATACTCTTCGGGACCTTGCCCTTTATGATTAAATTTTCGTAAAGCTTTACCATTTTTATTATAAATATAAATATCGCCATCTCCATTTCGATTCGTAACCAATATGAATTTTTCACCGATAGCTTCAACAAAACCTTTATTATAAAAGTCATCTTTGGTCTCTAACACTACATATTCCACATCCATAAAATCCTGAAGGATCAGTTCCTTTTTCGGATAATCCGTTTTCGTAACATCAACAATTATTAATTTATCGGTTGATTGTTTATTTCCATCTGTGCAGCCAGATATAATCGCAAACAAGATGAGTGCCAGGTATAATTTTGATGAACTCATTTTTTATGTTTTATAAGCATGATTATTGGATTCGAGTCTTCATCTAATGTCGAAGCAATTTCTTTCAACTTACCTTTCAATTCTCCCTTCTCGAAAGATTTAAGCAATTGATAAGCTTCCAGGGGATACCAGTATCCTATTTCATGGTTAACAAGTCTTATCATGTCCATATAGATTACTTTCTTAATTGAAAAATCTCCATTGTATACTGTATAATTGAACATAGCTTTTTCCTGTTCATCATACATCATAAATGATCTTGGAAATCCATCTTTTGTATTAAAGTCATACACGTTTTTAATGGTTTCCATAAAATAATATCGGTCCGAAATTAACCTCAAAATCAAAAAAAATTGTGGTTCCGTATTTTGGATAGGTGGGTTTCTTACGATTATTGAAGTCAAATTATTGTTCGGTAAAAGCGTGTAAATCGTATCGGATGAAAGTTCTAGTAATATCAAGCCATCTTTAGAAGGAATTATATTACTATACTCACCTGGAGATACAGTATACACCATGTCATTTACTTCATCTTTTAGTTGTTGCCGTAGGAATAACTTCTGCTTAACCGGAATCTCAATTTCCTTGGTAATACTCCCATCCTCTTTAGATATAAGAAAGAATGATGTCTTCTTGTTTAAGTAATCATAACACATTAGATTTTCTTTGTCGTAATTTAATATATCTGTATAGACAATAGCCCTGTCAGTATCTTGGTGTTTAAAACTTCTTTTAAAATTTCCAAATAGGTCATATACAACAATTTTTCGTGCAAATAGGTCATTGACGAACATTTCTCCCATATCCTCATCTAATGTGATTCCTAAAATATCTGTATATTCTGTTCCGCTTTGTCCCTTATGATTTATTTTCCTAACAGATTTGCCATTCCTATCGTAAACAAAAATATTCCCATCATCATTTCGATTTATTACTAAAATAAAGTTCTTACCGATGTCCTGAACAAAGCCCTGATTAACAAAATCATCATTCGTCTCCAACGCGACATATTCCACATCCATGAAATCCTGAAGGATCAAATCCTTTTTGGGATAATCCCTTTTTGTAACATCTACGGTTATTAGATCATCGGATGATTTTTTAATTTTTTCTGTACATCCAACAATTATTGTTAATAGGAAGATTGTCAGAGTGAATTTTATCGTTTTCATTTTTTATGTTTTATAAGCATGATTACCGGGTTGTCTTCTTCCTCCAATTCCGAGGCAATTTCTTTTAATTTACCTTTCAGCTCTCCTTTCTTGTAGGCTTCAACAAGATCCGAGGATTGTAGAAGTTGATGTTGCGCAATTTCCCTGCTTATGGAATTCGACCCGAAATAGACTGATTTCTTATTTATAAAATCATCGTTATAAATCGAATACTCGAAAATGGCTTTTTCCTGTTTATCGTACAACAAATCGGTAACAGGAAACCCTTTCATCCGTTCCAAATCGAATTCTTTTTTAAGCGCTTGCATAAAAACGTATTGTTCCGTAATAACTGTTGGGAAAAGGAACACTTGTGGCTCCATAGTATGTATGGAAGGTGTTCTTGTCATAAAGGGATGAATGGTTTTATCGGGTGAATAAGTATATACCGTGTCGGAAGAGGTTCTGGTTAACAGCCAGTTATCTTGACATAGCGCAGTAAGACAGAAACTTGGCGTGATAACGGCTTCGTCTTTCATCCACACCGGTGATTCATTTTGTTTAACGGTGATTTGAATTTCGTGCGTAATAACTCCATCTTGTTTAGATATGAGGATATGTTTTGCCTGCTCATTCTCTACCGACGGCGAATAGCTCTTGAAACAAATTAAGTTATCTCGATCATAATTGAAAGTATGGATATAGTGGCTCGTGTCGACAAAGTTGAAACTTCTGTTGAAGTTTCCGTTTAAATCATATACCAATATTTTTCTCGCAGTGTAGTTTACAACAAACAGTTCATTTTTTTCTTCGTCCAGCACAATTTCATTTATTTGAGTGTATTCTTCACCGCTTTGCCCAAAACGGTTTATTTTCCTCAATCCTTTTCCTGTTTTTCTATCGAAAACAAAAATATCCCCATCTATAATTCGGTTTGTAACTAATAGGATATTTTTACCGACGGATCTCACAAATCCCTGTGTAATAAACTCATCGGTAGTTTCCAGTGGAATATATTCCACATCCATAAAATCTTGTAGGAGCAGTTCTTTTTGGGGATAACTTTTCGAAACGTCAACAGTAATTAAATCATTGTTTTGATTGGTTTGTTTGCATCCTGCAAATGTGGCTAACAAAATGATTGCTAAAATTAAATTTGTTGCTTTCATATTCTTTTCCATTTTATTATTTCAGGCTTTCAGTTTTCACCTTTTGCTGTTGTTTATGATAGCGAGTTTTCAACCCTTTTTTAAGATGCGTTTTCATTCATTGTCTTCGGCCTTTTCTGTTACCGTTACGGGCGATTCGTGCGCCAGATTAATGTTTCCGCTCACGATAATTTGGTCGCCTTCTTTCAGCGTTTCGCTGGTGATGGTGTATTCGGTGGCGTTTTCCAATCCGGTTTGTACGTAATTCCAAATTGCTTTTCCATCTACAACGGTAAAAACCACCTGTTTTCCAGTACGGAGCACAACGGCAGTTTTTGGAACTACCCACTGCTTGCCTGCCGAGCGGAACGTACTCACACGTACATTCATTCCTTCCACCAATCGCGCGTGATAATTAACGGCGGCTTTTATCTGCACCATTCCGTTTTCGTTTACCCACGGGTTGATTTCCGAAACACGTCCGCTTACCTCCAATCCGGGCATCGAAAAAGGAACGATTTTCATGTTATCGTCAATGTTAATAAAGCCAAGTTCGTTTTCCAGCACGGTAAACTGCACTTCGAGGCTGCGTGTATCAATGATGTTGCAAAACACTTCGCTTGGAGAAGAGAGCGTATGCGGTTTGGCAAACAGGTTGGCTATGACACCGCCGATGGGCGCGGTGAGCGTGGCGCGCTGCAAATCGTGCGTTGCCATATTGAACTGCGTTTGCGCCGAATTGAATCCGCTTTTTACGCGGGCAAGCTGCATCACGTCTGCCGGAACGGTGCCGAGGCTATCTAATTTATAACCCTGTCCGATAAGCACATCCTGCATCTCCAGGCGGCTCCTGTCCAGCGCGTCTTTTGCCTGCTCCAACCGGTTGTTGATAGAATAGGTGTCGAGTACGGCGATGCGCTGTCCCTGAGAAACGCGTGAACCGTTTTTCACAAATATCTGCGCGATAGTTTCCGAGGTTTGAAACTTGAGCTCCGCCACCGTGCGTGCCGATATTTTTCCGTTACTCACCAATTCGTGTTCAAAATCCACGGTTTTGAGCGTGATGGCGGTTACTTCCGCCGGCGCGTCGGGCAACAGTTGTTGGACGGTTTCGTCGGGTTTTTCTTTCTTGTCGGCGTTGCAAGCGGAAAAAGCGATAAGCGCAATTCCCAAGACAAGGGCGGTGGTAGTGCGAGAAAGGTGTTTCATATTTTTTTAGATTATCAAAGAGATTTATTGGCAAAATAGCGTTAAGTATCAATATTTTGAATTTTCTATTTTAATGTTATTATGCGAACAATAGGATTGCTGTCTATATCCAGTTTATCCATTATTTTTTTGAAGGCCCCGGGTTTAAATTTCTCATCTTCAATTTTAGATAAGTATATCGCTGAAACTAATTGGTTTGGTACACACGAATCAAATAAATAACTTGAATAGGGAACTTCGATCAATGGACCGTTTGTAATATCATCCGTAAAACCTGATTTTCCGCCTTTTCCGGGCGAAAAAATTCGTTCGGTTTTCACATTATACACTGCAAAACTGCGTTTATCGGTACAATAAGGGATATACAAAATATCTTTATATGCTTTTATTTCTCCGATTACAATGGTGCTTTTTTCTATAACACTGCCTTTATCTAATCGATATTGATCTTCACGGGGATTTACAGCTTTTTTGCCACAGTCGATAAAGTATGCAGGACTTTTATTTAAAGACTTGTCTATGGCATAAATGTAATCCGAAATATAATTCTTGTAATATATTTTTTCGTTATGATTGAAGAAATAAGGCGCCCAAAGTTGCATACCGTATTTTTTATTGTCCGAAAGAGTAGCTTTCCTCAAAACCTTTCCCTTATCGTTTATTAGAAACATTTCGTTTTTACTCTGCAAATACAGCATGTTGTTCACTAAATAATTATTGTTTGTTTTTATCATTCTGTTTGCGACATAGGGGCCGGAAAAAACAGAATCGAATTTGCCGTCAAAATCATACACGTAGGTTTGACCGGCATAGGAATCCATCAGGAAACATTTTTTTCTTGTATCATCCACATAAATGCCAAACATTTTTTTATATTCTCCCGGCCCTTGTCCTTTCTTCCCAATGGTGTTTAAGAACTTTCCGGAGTTGACATCGAATCGATATACTTTATCTGCCAAAAAATCGTGCACAAAGATGTACTGAGAAGTAGCGATAATCTGTAGCTCCTCATTTAAAAGACATTCTCTTTTTGTTTCCAAAGGGACGTATTTGATAGCTGAAGCATACTCGCTAATTTTATTTTCCTTGTATGCAAGATTCTTATACAACGGAATATTTTTCACTTGTGCATTTATTGGTAATATGTTAGCAATAAAAATCAAGAAAATAGGATAATGCTTCTTCATTTTGTACTCCTTTCTATATGTTTACACGATTTCTGAATTTAATGTGTTTCATTTTATGCATTATTATGCAAAGATAAAATTAAATTCACAATCTACGAATAAATCGTAATGTTTTTATTCTTTGTTTTTTAAATGCGTATTAA
>ENA-UOOR01001633-UOOR01001633.1-fermentation-metagenome-genome-assembly--contig:-NODE-1633-length-25605-cov-7.232877_pt1 | contig 25605 bp, 24 predicted proteins | sample MGYA00245780_ERZ724029 | MGnify/ENA primary metagenome ERZ724029 (study PRJEB28704, sample SAMN03018315) | fermentation metagenome | biome: anthropogenic terrestrial biome; feature: soil; material... | reverse complement strand
TATTATATCTGAAGATTGGGTTGTGATTGTCTAATCCTGACTGTTTCAGATATGACTCTGGATCCCATTTATACTGATGGCCGTAGCGGGAGCAATTATAACATTTATTTATGTGAAATGGATATGCGACAGGATCTATCGCGGGTATGAACATCAGGGAATGGTATCCATGTACGGAATGCTTACCGGTACGATCAGTTCCGGCATATTGCTTTTAAGGGAAATCGACCCGTCATTTGAAACGCCTGCGGCGAACAACCTTCTGACCGGAAGCAGCTTTGCGATCGCTTTAGGGGCTCCCATGCTCATTCTGATCGGGCTTGCTCCGAAATCGGACACTTTATTGTTTATTACGCTGGGGCTTCTGGCTTTATACCTGATCCCGCTGCTGTTCATAATGTTGAAAGCCCGCCGCAAAAAGGCCGGATAGAAAAGGCTAAAATTTATTTTAATTCAACGCAGATATTTGACGCGGTGAAGATAAAGGTATATAATTGTTGCTGTCAATAAACATAGGGGAGGTCGTAGACGGCCTGAGAGGAAGCTGACGGAAGCTTCGACCCATCGACCTGATGTGGATAATGCCACCGGAGGGATCATATTTGTACATAAAAGTTATATCAGCAAATATGATATAACTTTTTTTGTTATGGAGCATAGTGAAATCTTGCTCCAAATAGGCGATTTTGTGAAGCAAAATGCGCCCTCGAGCGGGGCTCAATGCCCCCGAGATTTTGTTTAGCCGGACGGTATGTTGGAAGCGGCAATGGAGGAGAAAATGAAGCAGAGCAAGAATATTCGGATTTTAATGCCTGCAGGTGCGATCCTGTTATTCCTGCTTGTCTGGGAAGCCTTTGTAAGGATAACGGGCACGCCTCTCTATGTCTTGCCGGCGCCCTCCAAGGTCCTGTCCACACTGATCAGGGAGCTTCCGGCACTTTGGCGCCATTCGGTGGTCACATTATCCGAAACACTGATGGGGGTAGTGATTGCATTCGCTCTGGCATTCATACTGGCAATCCTGATGGACGCGTTGGGATTGTTCAAATCGGCTGTATATCCGCTTCTTGTCATAAGTCAGACGATCCCGGTCATCGTGCTTGCTCCGCTTTTCATCATCTATCTGGGCTTCGGGATGGCGCCCAAGGTCCTGACGGTCGTACTCATGTGTTTTTTTCCGGTTGCGGTGAGTTTTGCGGATGGTATGGCGCAATTGGATGTGAACCAGATAAATCTGGTGAGGTCGTTTGGGGCAAGCCGGGCGCAGACATACCTGCTGGTCAAGGTGCCCGCAGCCGCGCCGTCGCTTTTTTCAGGGCTTAAGGTAGCCGCCACCTACAGCATATCCGGAGCTGTTGTGGGTGAGTGGATATCCGCTCAAAGCGGTCTTGGCTATTATATGCTGCGTGTGATGAACGGCTTTATGCTGGATAAGGTATTTGCCAGCATCGCGGTGGTTGTTATTTTAAGCCTCCTTATGAACGTCCTTGTCAGGTCGCTGCAATATGTTTGCCTTCCGCATTTGCGCCGGCAGGAACGCGGAGGTTAACTCCTATGGACTATTGTCAAAAATCGCTTCCCTGGCCGGCCTGGTCCGGTTACCGTCCGGATGGCTCCCTAAACGGGTTCACCGGCAAAATCATTGTATGGGAAGAATAATAAAACAAAAGGAGAATGAGTGAAATGAGAAGAATTTTTGTGGCAATATTATGCGTCAGTATCATATTATCCCTTACGGCCTGTGCCTCCAGGAAGGAAGCCGGTGAAGGAAACGAACGGCTTGAGAGCGTTACCGTAATTCTCGATTACGTTCCGAACACAAACCATACCGGCCTGTATGCGGCATTGGACCTGGGCTATTACAGAGAGCAGGATTTTGATGTCAAAATAATGGAGCCGGCGGAAAATACGACTCCGGCGTTGATCGCGACAGGCAAGGGGGATTTCGGCATCAGCTATCAGGAAGAGGTCACATACGCGCTGACCGCGGAGGAACCGCTGCCCATTAAGGCCATAGCCGCAATCATCCAGCACAACACGTCGGGTTTTGCTTCCTATAAGGACAAGAACATATTGACGCCGAAGGATTTTGAAGGCAAGGTCTATGCCGGTTGGGGCTCCCCATCGGAGGAAGCGGTCATAAAGGCTGTGATGAACAGCGCGGGAGCAGATTTTTCAAAGCTTTCCATAGGCGTCTCCGAAGGCTCGGGCTACAGTGTCCTCAAGGATAAAGTAGATATCATGTGGTTCTTCTGGGCATGGGACGGCATCGCTTCCGAAATGGCCGGCATACCAATCAACTACATGGAGCTTAAGGAACTGGACCCAAGACTGGATTACTATACGCCAGTCATTATTACCAATAACGAAATCATTGAGAAAAATCCCGAGCTGGCTAAAAAGTTTATGGCCGCCACAAGCAAAGGCTATGAATATGCTATTGAGAACCCGGAGGAAGCCGCGAAAATCATCCACAAATATGCGCCGGACTACGATATCGGGATGCTGACGAAATCACAGCAGTATCTGGCCGGCCAGTACAGTAAGGATTCGGAGAAATGGGGCCTTATGAAGGATGAAATCTGGAACGGCTATACTGAATTTATGAAGGAAAATGGGCTCATAAACAAGTCGATTCCTGCGTCGGACTGCTATACCAATGAATTTTTGAAATGAAATCGGAGTAAGCGATGAAGCTGACAGTGGAGAACCTGTCCTGTTCATTTAGGGGCGAGGTGGTTCTGGACAAACTGAATATGTCCGTCAGGGAACAGGAATTTGTCAGTATCCTGGGGCCTTCAGGCGGCGGGAAATCAACCTTCCTGAATATCCTGGCGGGCGTCCTCGCTCCTGATGAAGGCAGCGTTTATGTTGACGGAGAGAAGGTGAAGGGGTTATCCGCGCACTTTGCCTATATGCCTCAGCAGGATTTGTTGATGCCATGGAAAACGATCATGGACAATGTCTGCCTGTATGGCGCCATCCATCATCAGAAAAAAAAGATAAGGGAGCAGGCTGCGGCGAATATCCGGAGCTTTGGGCTGGGCGGTTACGAAAACCGTTATCCCGGTGAGTTGTCCGGAGGGATGCGGCAGAGAGCGGCATTTCTCCGGACTGCCCTGTGCGGCGCCGATATCATGCTGCTTGACGAGCCCTTTGGAGCGCTGGATGTTATTACAAGGGGAGGTATGCAGGACTGGCTTCAGGGCATCCGCTCCGCGCTGAACCGTACAACGATACTGGTGACGCACGATATTGACGAAGCCATTTATCTTTCCGACAGGATCCTGATACTGGCGGGGCGTCCCGCCCGCTTTCAAAAAGAGATTGCGATACGCGAAGAAAACAGGGACAGGGATTGGCTATTCCGTCAGACGGAGCTTCACAGGGAGATTTATTATTATCTGAAAGAGGCATGATTTGGAAGGCGGTTTGAAATGCTGATTGATGCGCACATGCACATAACAAAAGAGGATGTGGAGAATGGGATGCTTAGTATCCTTGAAAGGGAGGATATGGTCGGCTTGGTTGCCGGAACGGACCCTGTAAGCTGCGCCTTTGTCAGACAGCTTTCAGAAAACCGAAGGCATATCATTCCCACCTATGGGCTTCATCCATGGTATGCCGGCCAATACAAATTGGAGGATATGGCCGATTACCTCCAAAGCTGCCCTATCATTGGCGAAATCGGCATGGATACGGTCTGGTGCGATGTGGATCCGGACCTCCAGAGAAGAATATTCAGGCTGCAGATGGATATCGCCCAGGATCGGGGATGTCCTGTTATTTTGCATACGAAAGGGCAGGAAAAGGAAATTGCTGAAATTATCGCGGACTATACCATACCTGTGATTGTACACTGGTATTCGTCCGACGATTACCTGGAACTGTATTTGAAGAGAGACTGCTATTTTACGGCAGGTCCCGACCTCAGGCAGAACCTGGCAGTGCGGCAAATAATAAGAGAAGCCCCTCTGAACAGACTGTTGGTGGAAAGCGACGGAATCTCATCGGTCGAATGGGCTACCGGCAAAGCTATAACGCCGGAGGAGCTCCCTTTGCTTCTGCTGGACAGCATGAGCTGCATTTCTGAGATAAAAGGAATTGAATTGCGGGCGGTACGGAGGGAAATGGAGAATAACCTGAAACATCTCATAAGTGTCCATCCTATTAAACAGCTATGCAAATCAAACAAACATCTGCAAAATGAAAGCTGAATTTCCTGCATTGAAGGTAAACGTTAACTCAAATTAATTTTCATTATATAGCAAAAATGTTTGCGCCTAACTGGAATGAAAGTGCTTTTAAGCCTTGTATGGAGAGGCGTTTTCATTCCGTTCAGCAAGTTTCAGTTAAGCATATCACATAAAAAAATTACGAATGTGGGGTTAACGGTAATTTTATCATATCACCCTATATTCATATAGAATCAATACTATATATAAGAAATAATTAAATATATTAAGATATATAATAGTAAACTAAAATAATAATAAAATATAACGAAATACAATGGAATATTACACTTTATCAATGCCATAGTCCGTAGTATAATAAAGAAAACGTTAACCTTAATATTATAATTTATTTTTTAAAGCAAAAGAGGATTTTCAATGGCTTATAAAGTGGGATTTATCGGCGCGGGCGGCATTGCTGAGATACATTCGGCATGCATAGCAGATATTGAAGGATGTTTCCTGAAAAGCGTATATGACATAAATATGGATAGATCCCAGCGGCTTGCCGGAAAATATGGCGCAGAAGCTGTCAAAGATCCGTTAAACATTTTTAACGATCCGGAAATTGCAGCTGTATATGTTTTGACACACGACGATACTCATGCCGAGTATGTGCGACATGCTTTGAGAGCGGGGAAGCATGTTTTTCTGGAAAAGCCGGTAAGCCGTACGGTGAATGAGGCTGATACAATAAAGAAAGCGTTATCCCAATCCGATAATAAAAAGCTTGCGGTTGGCTTCAATATGAGATTTGCCCCGGCGATGGAGAGGACGAAGCAATTATTTGCGGAATACGGTTTTAAGCCGGAAATGATACATATTTCAATAACGCCCCCTCCCTTTTTTGACCTGCATGCAGGCTCCAGGAGTGATGGATTTGAGGTGCTTAGGGGACTTGGCTCTCATGCGCTGGATCTTGCGGAATATATTTCGGGAAGCAATATTCGTGAAATAGCATGCAGCGTCTCGAAGATTGGTTTAAATAACCGGCATGCGGATAACGCGGCTGTGATGCTTTTAAAACTTGAAAACGGCGCGCTGTGCACTGTAATGCTCAATGATTCCGGCACGGAAGCATTCCATGTTTCAGGAGGACGCAAGCTGACCGAAATCATTACATACGGTCGCGGCATGACCTTTGAGACGAATGCCTATGGATCGGTTACTTATTCATTCGAGGACAAATTGGTTAAAGAGGATTGGCAGGAGAGGGAAAGACATATCTCCTGGGGTTATTTAAAGGAAAATAAGCTATTTTTCGATATGCTTGGCGGATCCGGCAAGGAATCGAATCCCGGAATAGAGTACGGAATCCACATAGCATCCTGTGTTGACGCGGCGATAGCCTCAGCCTCGGAATCCGGTTGGGTAAGTCCCGGGGACCGTTATTGATTCATTTTCAAAAGCGCAATAGAAGAAAAGGCCGTATTTGCAGAAAACCCGGGCATATTGGATATATTAAGAGAGATTGCATAGATATACGGCAACATAAGGAGGATGGTATGGAAGTGATGAAGGGCACCGTATTTTCAAGCAGCCTATTTATGCCGTACGGCAGCTGGACGTCAGGGGTGGAAGGCCCCGCCTGCGACGCGGAGGGGAATCTGTATGCTGTAAATTATCAGGTAAACCATACAATCGGAAGGGTAACGCCGTCCGGCGACGCCAGCGTTTTTATTACGCTTCCCAATGGAAGTATAGGCAATGGCATACGTTTTAACAGCAAAGGCGACATGCTGATTGCCGATTACACGAACCACAATATTTTAAAGGTAGATATGAAAACCCGGGAGCTGGCGGTTTACGCCCATGATCCGGGTATGCATCAGCCCAACGATATTGCGATAACCTCGACAGATATCCTTTTTGCAAGCGATCCGGACTGGCCGAACCTTAAAGGGCGTATCTGGCGGATCCTGCCGGACGGAAGCATGAAAATCCTGGATGAAAACATGGGCACCACCAATGGAATTGAGGTTAGCCCCGATGATAAAACACTGTATGTTAACGAATCGGAACAGCGTCGCATATGGGCTTATGACCTTTCACCCGATGGCGGGATTTCAAATAAAAGAATTTTTATGGAATTTCCTGATTACGGCATGGACGGCATGAGATGTGACGTGAATGGCAACCTGTTTCTCACAAGATACCACAAGGGGACAATCCTGAAAATTGCTCCGAATGCCGTGCCGGTGCTGGAAGTATATCTCGACGGCAAGCGCTGCAGCAATATTTGCTTTGGCGGACCGGACGGCTGCACATGTTATGTGACAATGGCCGATACAGGCTGCGTGGAGACCTTCCGTACGGATATACCGGGAAGGGAATGGATGCTTTACAGGAAATGGGGACTTGCAAAATAATGGACGGAGCAGCAAGGAGTGTTTATTTTGAAGGAGCTTTTCAAAAAATACAATCTGACCAGGGTGATAAATGCGAGAGGTCCCGCTACCGTGCTTGGCGCATGCAGAGTAAGCGAGGCGGTACGTAAGGATATTGATGAAATGCTGGGTTCGTCGGTAGAGACCTGGCAGCTTCAGAGGCGTGCCAGCGAGGCGATATCAAAGCTCACAGGCGCCGAGGCGGGATGCGTCGTCGGATGCACCTCGGCGGGAATGTCAATAGCGTGCGCCGCCGCCATCACCGGCGCAGATATAGCCGCAATCAAGGGATTGCCGGCGATACGGGGGAAAAAGAGGAAGGTTGTCATGCAAAAGGGGCAGGTCACAGGCGCCGGTGATTGTCCGTCATACCAGGTAGTGAGGATGACAGGCGCGGAATTTGTCGAGATCGGTGAAGCGCTGGATTGCGCCACCTTTCACTTAAAGGCGGCGCTTGAGGACGACGACGTCGCCTGCGCGATGTTTATTATGGAGGATGTTTTCGCGCCGAACCTTTTACCGTTGGAAACCTTCATCGGCATATGCCATGAGAAAAATGTCCCCGTAGTCGTTGACGCGGCTTACCTTACGGATTTTAAGATGCTCTGGAAGGCCGGCGCGGATATTGCCATATATTCGAGCCATAAATGGCTTGGAGGCGCTACGGCGGGTATAATCGCCGGCCGGAAGGAGCTGGTGTACGCCTGCTATTTACAGGAAATGGGGATCGGACGGCCCATGAAGGTAGGCAAGGAGGGCATTATAGGCGCTATTTCCGCCATAAACCAATGGCTTTCCTCCGACAGGGAGAAAATATTTGCGGAGCAGAAGGCCCTTGCAGCAAAACTTGCTGCTTTGCTGCCCGATACGGAAGGATTTACCTGCAGCATTCAGAGATCTCTCTATTCTCCGTCGGCAAGGCTTGACGTGATCATCGATCCGGAAAAAACAGGAGTTCCCGCATGGGTGATCAATGATGAGCTCGGGGAAATGGATCCTGTGATAAAAACAGACGACTATGCAGTCAACAAGGGCAGGATGATTTTCGACTTTGCCTATCTCGACCCGGGTGATGAAGTGATCATAGCGGATTCCATTAAAACCGCCATTAAAAAAAATCGTGGAAAGGCAAACCGTAAATGGATTGTTCCGAAACCGAGACAGGATGTCACTTTCGAGATATTCGGCAAATGGTATTGAGAATAACGGATCGGAGGAAATAACGTGAAAAAAATCAGATTTGGTCTTGTGGGGTTTTCCCAGGGATACTATGCCGTCAAGTATACTACCCATCTTTCCAGACTAAATGAGGTTGAGGTGGCAGGATGCTGCGATCTTGGCGCTGCCGATGATTATGTGAAGGAATGCGCCTTTGTCACAGCGGAAGGCTTTGCCCGGGATATTGGGATCAAACTCTTTAAGAGCCCACAGGAGCTTTATGCCGAGGGTCTCGACGCAGTGATGATATCCTGTGAAACATGGCAGCATGCGGATTATGCTGTTGACGCCCTTGAAAAAGGTATGCATGTATTTATTTCAAAGCCCGCTTCTTTTAAGTCCGATGATATCAGAAGGCTTATGAAGGCGCAGAAAAAGAGCAATAAAATCGTGCTGTGCGGACAACCCCTCAGATACGAAGAGGCATTTACCGAAATGTCAAAAAGGATAAAAGACGGCGCCATAGGAGAAGTAACAAATATTCGTTTTTTTCTGAATCATGAAGCGATGATCCGCCAGGAATGGGAGCGGGATGTGAAAAGAAGCGGAGGTCCTCTTGGAACATATGGAGTTTATATGTTTGATGTGCCCAATATGCTTACCGGATTGAAGGTAAAAGAGCTTTACGCAATGGGCGCGAATCTTGTCTATCCCCAGATCGGTACTTACGACACTGTGTCAATAAGCGCAAGAATGAACAACGGCGCCATCGCGAACATGAATTTAGTCTCAACAATCAGCTGGGATTATCCTTTAGTACGCGCAGATGTGGTTGGAACAAAGGGCGTAGTAAGAGCTAACTTTGACAACCCCACCTATATACTTAGCGGCAGGGATGAGATGTCTTCGGGCTCATTAAGAAGGACAGAGCTAGGCAATGCGGAGATCGAGCATTTTATGGATTGCGTACGCGGCAGGTCAGAATGCGTTATAACTCTTGATGACATGCTTTATGCGGCTCAATGTATCGAAGCGTCTTTTGAAAGCGCCGAAACATGCAAGATGGTAAAAATATAAAAACAGGCTGTGATTCTATGATACTCAGGACAGTGGTTATCGGATGCGGATGGGCCGGCATGAAAAGCATCCATGCAATACGGAGCAATGAAAACGCTCTTCTGGCCGCCGTAGTGGACGTTGATGAAGCGCGGGCAAAGAAGGCGGCATCCGAATATAACGTGCCGTATTTTACGACAGCCGAGGATTGTCTTGGGTCAGGAATATCTTTTGATGCCGCATGCGTATGCACATTGCCTGAGACGCATTTCGATTTATGCGAGAGGCTGCTCAAAAAGGGTAAAAATGTTTTCTGTGAAAAACCCCTTAGCCGGAATTCATATGAAATGGAGCACCTGTATAGCACAGCCCGGGACAATAATGTTAAGCTTTCAGTGAATTTCAACCAGAGGTTCGGAAAAGCGGCGCAAAGGGCGCGGGCGCTTATCGCAAAGGACGGGGCAATACACCTTGTGACCGGATCCATGTACCAGTACGGTTATGCTTATAGACAATCATCCAAGTACCACATACTGACGGATTCATGCTGCCATCTATTTGATACGGTATGCATGCTTTGCGGCAGGGCAAAAAGCGTGTGCACGCTGGCTGCGAAATTCGGCGGTAAAAATATCACCGATGTATCGGTATTGCTTGAATTCGAGAATAGCGCAATCGGTACGGTATCGCATACATATGTGGGAGGCAGGCTTGATACGCAGCATCCGTTCCAGAGGATAGAGGTTCATACGGATCAGGCCAGGTATGTGATTGAGAACCTGTACGACCGTCTGGAAATTTATCCGCACCGGGAAGCCAATGCGCAGGTTTGGCAGCCTTCGGTATTTGAGAGAAGAGACTATGAGGACTCAATGCAAGAATCGTTTAAACATTTTGTCGAGCTGGTATTGATAAATGGAGAAAATACCGGAAGCATGCAGGACGTCCTGCATGTCTCAAGACTGATCGAAGCTGCCGTAAGATCGGCGGAAAGCGGAGTTTTTGAAAAAATTGAATAGATATTTGAAGTGCTGTCAGCGCAATACTGATACATCAAATACCTGTTTAATTATACTCTCATTAAATATGAGAGGGATTACAGCTACATAAGCTGAAAAATTAAAGGAGGAAGGTAGTTATGAAAAAAGTAGCAAGTCGTACTGCAGTCATTATGGCGGCAATAATGATGGTCACGCTTTTTGCAGCATGCGGACAGGCACCTGATCAAACGGCGCAAACTACGACCCAGACTCAAACCCAGGCTCCTGAGAACACGGCTAAGCCTGAAGAAACTAAAACAGCGCAGAAAATTAAATTCCAGTACATCGGCGGAACGATACCGGAATTTGATGACAGTATCCAAAAGCTCATTAACGTTTATCAAAAAGATACGGGCAATGAGGTGGAAACAATATTTGTTAACTGGGGCAATGCGTATCAGCAGTTTGTCAATTCCATGATGGCCGGCATTCCTGCCGACATCGTGCAATTAGGCGGTGTTTGGCCTGTGGAATTCGTGGACAAGGGCGCCTTTGCCAGTGTAGACGATTATATGCCGAAAGCAATCGTTGACAATTTTATTCCCAATGGCTTCGATGCCATGACCGGAGCCGACGGGAAAAGGTATGGATTGCCTTGGGATGGAAGCACTTGGGGTCTTTTCTACCGCAAGGACCTTTTTGAAGCCGCCGGCCTTGATCCAAACAAGCCACCGAAGAATTGGGATGAACTGATTGAATATGCAAAGAAGCTCACAAAGTCAGACGGTTCACAATATGGACTTATGATTCCAAGCGGCGGCTGGGAGCCCGACGCATATTTTAACCAGTTTATGTGGCAGTCCGGCAATGAAATTATAGTTAAAAAAGATAATACAACAATAGGAAATTTCAATACGCCGGAAGGACTCAGAGCTTCACAATTCTTCTATGACCTTACAAATACTTTTAAGGTAATGCCGAAGGAAGTTACCGGTATGATGTGGGAGCCGATAAAGAATGCCTTTGTTGATGGCAAGTGCGCTATGATGTACAACGGCATGTGGGCAATCAATAATATCCGTACCGGAAATCCTGAGCTTGATGGCAAATGGGCGACAGCGATAGCTCCGGAAGGGCCTGGCAAAAAGGTTTGCCTCGGATATCCGAACTCAATGCACATTACCGCCCAGAGCAAGGTAAAGGAAGATGCCGCCAAGCTTCTTGAATACATCTACCAGTCGAAAGACGGACAGCCGTCGGAGTATAAGAAGCTCATGGTGATCGTAGGCGTGCATTCATGGGAGAAGGATTTTGCCAGCACAATGGAATGGGCAAAGGATCCTCTTAATGTACCATTTATTGAACAGGCCGAGTGGGGACATTCCAGACCTCTCTTTGCAAAATATGAACAATTCCGCAAGATGTTTTATGTGCCGGCTCTCCAGTCCTTAGTGAGCGGAAGCTTAAAACCGCAGCAGTTTGTAGAAGATATGGACAAGGCTATAGAAAAGCTTGTTATCGTTCCGTAACGGCCCGATGGATTGCTGCCGCAGGGTTATTACCCTGCGGCAGCAGTATAAAAAACGCGTAACAATATACATTGAAAAAAATTGTTTTTCAAAATCATTTGTTCAACTTGTATATAAACGAAATATGAGAGAGGTTTGCCGTGCTTGATATTATATTAAAAAATGGAATAATTATTGACGGTATGGGTTCCGGCGCGTTCAACGGAGACCTATGGATCCGTGACGGAAAGATTGTTTTTGTGGGAAAACATGAGGGCGAACGTCCGGAGGTCCGTGAAATGGTGGATGCGACAGGGTATGTTGTGTGTCCGGGATTTATTGATACCCATACCCATTCCGATCTTGCCATTTTGTGGGACAGGCAGCATGCTCCCGCGCTTATGCAGGGAATAACCACTGAAATACTGGGTCAGGACGGCATGTCATATGCTCCCTTATCGAAAGAAAACCTGCTGATGTACTCAAAATATCTGGCAGGCTCCAATGGACAGCCGGATCTGAGCTTTGACTGGAATTCCGTGGCGGAATTCAGGAGCAAGTTTAACCGATGTGGTGTCAATACGGCTTATCTGTTTCCGCACTCTTCATTGAGGCTTGAAACAGTTGGAATGGAGGATGTGCTGCTGGATGAGGAGCAGCTGGACAAGGCATGCGAAATACTTCGCCAGGGATGCAGGGAAGGGGCGAAAGGACTTTCAACAGGCCTGAGTTATTATCCCCACGCATATTCGGACACCTCCGAATTGATCCGGTTCTGCAAGGTTATTGCCGAATATGGCGGTGTTTTTGCGATACACCTGCGGTCCGTGTTTAGAGGAGAAGCTTTTGACCCGGTGTCGGAAGCAATTGAAATAGCGGAGAAATCCGGTGTGAAGCTTCATTTTTCCCATTACAGGACTAATATAAAGACAGCCGGACAAACAGGTCTTATTATGGAAAAAATAGATAAAGCCATGTCACGCGGGGTAGACATCTCTCTTGAAATATACCCTTATTCCTTTGGTTCGTCACTTGGGCAAATGTTCCTTCCCCGGTGGGCCGTTGAAGGCGGATATTATAAAACACTCGAACGCATGAAGGATCCGGAAGTCAAAAAACGTCTGAGTGTGGAGATCAATAACAGGTGGAATGGGTTTAATGCGATTTTTACATTCTTAAAGAAGAACACCTCATATATGGGAAGGACCTTTAATGATGTTGCAATGGAACGGAATCAATCCCTGGGAGAAATGCTTGCTGATATTATATATGAAGAATCTCTGTGTGTGGGGTTCCATGATATCCCCCCGGAGGATAAGGTCAGCAGGCAAATAGAACAGGATGCTCTGGAGCTTCTGAGGAGACCAAACTATATGGTGGGATCTGATTCCATTTCCATGGGTGATAATCCGCACCCCAGGGCTTTTGGGACTTTCCCGAAATTCCTCAGGCTTTGCAGGGAAAACAGCTATCCCCTTGAGCAGATGATAAACCGGATGACGAAGGTGCCGTCCGACAGGTTTGGGCTTAATGGGCGCGGTTCCTTGAAACAAGGCAATTTTGCGGATATTGTGGTGTTTGATTACCATAATGTAGCCGATACCGCAGTGCCTTTGAGATCAAGAAGCGCTCCTAAGGGAATAGAGTATGTTTTGGTCAATGGGGAAATTGCAGTCAGGAACAGCCATGTCACAGGTGTTTTGGCGGGATATGGCATATGAGATACAGTAAAGGAGCTGTAAAATTTGGAAATAAAAAAAGCAGTAAAGCCAAGAAGAAAGATTATTAAAAACATACATCCTTATATATTGATATTTCCTGGCTTTTTTTTGATATGCCTGATACTTGTTTATCCGCTGGCAAGAGGAATATTATCCAGCTTTTTTGCGCAGGAATTCATGTCGCTGGGACTTAAAAAATTTGTCGGACTGCTGCAGTATAAGCGTTTGGCAGGAGATCCCTCATTCTGGATGACACTGAAAAATACGGCTATCTGGGTGGTTGCCGTAGTGGTTTTCCAATACCTGTTCGGGCTTTCGTCAGCATTGCTGCTCAATCGTGAATTTCGCGGCAGAGGAGTATTCCGCAGCCTTATACTGATACCCTGGGTAGTACCTACGATTGCAGGGGCCCTATCCTGGCAATGGATATTTGACTGGCAATTCGGCGTATTGAATTATGTCCTGAAAACAATCGGCGTTACAGCAAGAGGCTTTGACTGGCTTGGCAGCATAGACCTGGCTCTTCCATCCGTCATTAGCGTTGCTGTCTGGAAGGGCGGTCCCTTTGTCACGATCATGCTATTGGCCGCATTACAGGCTGTGGACAGGCAATTATACGAGGTTGCCGAACTGGATGGGGCGGGTATGCTGAGTAAATTCTGGCATATCACGATGCCGGGGATAAAAGAAGTTACTATTACTTCAATACTGCTCAGGATCATCTGGACATTCAATCAGTTTGACATTGTAAATATTATGACAAACGGCGGACCCGCAAATGCGTCGATGATCCTTCCTGTATACACATATCTTACGGCGTTCAGCTTTAATGAGCTTAATTACGCGGCTGCGATTGCCTGCGTCGGTTTGCTGATAATAGGCGTTGTAGGTGTTTATTATATCGTGAGGAATTCCAGAGGTATGGGGGTGAAGGTAAAATGACAACCGGTATAAAGAGAAAATTGTATGAAATATCAGGCCGCACGTTTACGTATATAGCCATATCCATTATTACTATTTTCTTTGTATTTCCTTTTTTGTGGATGGTTTCAACCTCTATTAAACCCGCTACCGAGATATTTACCCCGGTTCCCACGATTATTCCAAGGGCATCTACGGTTGCAAATTATATATACATTTTTGCAAAGACCATTTTCCCGACAACGCTGAAAAATAGTGTTATTGTTGCGGTATCCACTACGGCTGTCACATTGGTGTTTTCTGTTTTCTTTGCGTACGGACTGGCCAGGTTCCGTTTTAAAGGCCGCACATTTGTGCTTAATCTGCTGATTCTTACCCAGATGTTTCCGCTATCATTGCTGATTATTGTTATATTTACGATTTTTGTAAAGCTGAATCTGATAGACAATTATATTGCGCTTATAGTATCTCACTGTACATTTGCCATACCTTTTTCCACAATCATGCTGAAATCGTATTTTGATGATATGCCTATCGAGCTTGAAGAAGCTGCGGCCATCGACGGCTGTACGCCCTATGGCACAATTTTCAGAATCGTTATTCCCCTCGCCTCTCCGGCAATTGTAGCTATGGGAATATTCGCGTATATTCTCTCCTGGGGGGAATACATGATGTCATTGTCGTTGATCCGGTCGGAAGCAATGCGGACCGTGCCGGTGCAGTTGAGCTTTATGATAGGCTTTATGGAAGTACAGTGGGGACCGTTGATGGCGGCTGCAACGGTAATCACCTTACCTGTTGTCATCGTGTTCATATTTTTCCAAAAGTATATGATAAGCGGTATGACCATGGGCGCGGTAAAAGGTTGAATCAAATATTTACAAGGAGGTTTGCGGCATGAGCGAGATTGAAAAAAGACTTCAGGAGCATGGTATAGTAATTCAAAGAAAGGATAGGCACGGGCAGGGGACAGTAGCTGCAAAACGTTACAAAGACCTGTTGTTCGTATCCGGACATGGCCCCGTCGATTCGGAAGGTAAAGCTGTTTATACCGGGAAGCTGGGCACGGAGCTGTCGGAGGAGGAGGGCTATCAGGCCGCCAGAATTTGCGGCATCAACATGCTTGCAAGTGTGAAAGACGCCATCGGAGATCTTGACAGGGTGGCGTATGTTGTCAAGGCCTTTGGATTGGTCGCCAGCGGGCCGGACTTTTATAACCAGCCTAAGGTTATGAATGGTTTTTCCGATCTGATGGTGGAGGTGTTCGGCGAGCGCGGGCAGCATGCAAGATCAGCAATGGGAACCTGCTGCCTGCCGCAGAACATACCAGTGGAGGTCGAAGCGATTTTCCGGATAAGGGACTGATGATTAAAACAGCGGGAGGAGATAGCTTATGTCCGTCGAAAAACAAATTGAAGAATATTTCCGTAAAAACAAAGGCAGAGGCATTAAAGTCCTGCGTCAATGGGACGACTTGCTTTTCTTTTCAGGCCATGGGCCGGAGGATGAGGTGACCGGCGAACCGTTCCGGACCGGTCGGGTCGGTGAAAAGGTCAGTCCGGAGGAGGGATATCAGGCCGCAAGAATGTGTGGCGTCATTTTTCTTGGCGCACTGCAGGAGTATCTGGGGACCCTTGACCGTGTTGACCAGGTGGTAAAAGCATTCGGCCTTGTTAGCAGCGCTCCTGATTTTTATGGGCAGGAGGAGGTCATGGACGGATTCTCGGACCTGATGGTAGAAGTATTCGGGGATAGAGGCGTTCACGCCCGGTCGGTTATGGGTACCTCAAACCTGCCCTTTGAAATTCCCGTAGAGATAGAAATCATTGTAAAGATACGCAGCTAATGCTGTTTCATTATTATAACTACAGCGAAACTAACATTAATACATCGGCATTTATGCGCCTTCCGGAAATATCGCGAACGCTTCAACGCGCTATTTCCAAAGGATAAAATAAAATGTTCCGCTGTAGTACTATAAACAATAAATCTGGAAGGGTAACTAGAATGAGGTATGTATGCGCAATAGACGGCGGGGGAACCAAAACTGACTGCATATTATGCGATGATTCCGGAAACATACTCGGATGGAGCCGCGGGGGATCAGCCAATTATCAGCTTGCCGGCATGGAAGCTGTTAAAGCTACCATAGCTTCTGTTATCAGGGAAGCGTTAAACATGGCCGGATTGGTACTTGACGATATATCCTATGCTTTCATGGGCATGGCGGGGGCCGATTCCGACAAGGATCATATGCTTCTGAGCAGCTCTATGGGTGATATTTTCGGGAAAGTGCCGTACGAGATTACGAATGATTGCTGGATCGCCCTCTCCGGAGGCGCTCCGGATGGGTGGGGAGCGGTGTCCGTTTGCGGCACGGGGAACAATGCCGCCATAAAGGATGAAAAAGGTAACCGGTATATACTGCGCGCCCTGCAATATGAATTTGGAAATTACGGCGGCGGTAATGAGCTTATCCGAGAGGCTTTGCATTATGCATTCAGGAGCGATGAGGGCACCGGCATGGCGACACGGCTGGAAACCCGCATTCCACAACTCCTTCATGTTGCCGATATGCAGTCGGTTTGCGATGATATGTATGCAAATGGAATTGATTATGACAAAATGAGCGGCATTGTAAAGCTCGTATTTGAGCTGGCCAATGAAGGCGATGCGGCATGCCAGGAAATTTTAATAAAAATGGGCCGGATCGTTGGCGAAATGCTGGGAGGCTTTATTGAACGCGTTGGCTTACATAAGAGCCACATTCCCATAGTACTTGCCGGAAGCCTTTATAATAAAGCTGAAAGTATGCTTTTGCGTGATTCTCTTATTCTGACGATCCGTAAAAAGGTTCCGGATTTCACAATTATTTTATTCAGGGATCCGCCGGTTATAGGGTCCGCGTATGAGGCGCTGAAAAGGATCAATGCGGCAGTGAATAATGATGTTATTGATAATATTAAGTGCAATATGGTAAAATACGGTTTATAGAATGCTAGGAGCGCGCTCGGAAACTAATGTATGCAGATTTTCAGGTCATTTTTTTGTCCAAAACTTTCAAAAAAACGGCGAATATCCGGATATTTAACGCTTTTTTTGAAAGAATTTGGGCGGAAACAATGGACGAAAAGATGCGTGCAGGAGCTTTCGAGCGGACTCCTAGGGATGAAGCAAAGCATAAGGGGGTAATGATATTGCCTACAATTAAGGATGTCGCGCGCTATGCATGCGTATCCGACACCACTGTTTCCAAGGTTCTGAATAATAAGGGAAGCATTAGCGATGAAACAAAAAACAGAGTAATGGAAGCGGTGGAAAAGCTTGACTATATTCCTAACAGCGCTGCCAGGGCCCTTGTTCGGAAAAAGACGGACATTATCGGGGTGGTCCTTGAAAAGCTCGTTGACCCTTTTTACTATGATTTACTTCAAGGAATTGAAGAAGGCATAGCTGACGAAAATTATAAGCTGGTTTACTGTAATTCGGGAGGAAGCGGCTTAAAAAGGCAGGAGTATATTAATTATCTGAGGCAGGGATTTGTCGATGGAGTTATTATTTATGGTTCATATTTTTCTGATGAAGGGATTATTAGAGATTTAGCGCAAACTAAATTTCCAATACTTGTAATAGAAAATGAATATAAGGATCTTGATATAGACAATTTGCTTATTGACAATGTGAGTGGCGCCGTGGAGGCTGTTCAGTATCTTATAAATAAGGGATACACCAGGATAGCGCACATTGTGGGAAATCCCAATATTAAAATTTCAATAGACCGTATGATCGGATATACCACCGCAATGCGTGCCGCCAGTCTGATCATTGAGGAAGAATATGTAGTTCATAGCAAAATGACTTATAAGAGCGGCTATGAAAGTATGATGAAGCTGCTGTCATTGGATTCGTCGAAAAGGCCGACGGCAGTATTTTGCGTAGATGACGCCGTGGCCTGCGGCGCTATCGACGCCATTTGCGACAGAGGGCTTAAAGTGCCGGATGATGTGGCCATTGTCGGCTTTGACGATCAAAAGATCCTGCCGCCTGACCGGAAGCATATTATCCCGCTGACAACAGTACGCCAGCCCCTGTTTGACATTGGCAGGGATAGCATAAAAACGCTGGTCGAAACAATAAATAATCCCAATAAGGCGAAAGTAAAAAAGCTATACCAGACCGAGCTCATTGTAAGGGAGTCAACGAAGTAACAACTTATGAGCAGAGGTAAGATGATGAATCTTTAATTCATCATCTATAGATGGAGGATGGAATGAAAATTGCCGTAATCGGAGCCGGAAGCACATATACCCCCGAGTTTGTCGACGGGTTTATAAAGAGAGCGGACTCACTCAAGGTGGATGAGTTTTGCTTTATGGATATCAATCAGGAAAAGCAGAAAATCGTTGCGTCCTTTGCCGAACGTATGCTGTACGCTTCGGGCCTGAGCGCAAAGATCAAACTTACGGGCAGTCTGGAGGAGGCTCTAGAAGGAGCGGATTTTGTTATCGGGCAGGTTCGGGTCGGACTGCTTGACGCAAGAATCACGGATGAAAAGATACCGCTGAAATACAACCTGCTGGGACAGGAAACAACCGGTATCGGGGGCATGATGAATGCTCTGCGCACAATACCGGTAATAATGAATGTGGCAAAGGCTATGGAAAGACTTGCCCCCAATGCCTGGCTTATTAATTTTTCAAACCCTTCCGGTCTTGTGGCGGAAGCAGTGCTCAACAATACGGATGTGAAAACCATAGGATTATGCAACGGGCCCATCAATATGATAAAGGAGGCGCGAACCAGGCTGCCGGAGGGCACAAAGCGATTTGATTACGATTTCGTAGGACTGAATCACCTTTGCTGGATAACCGCCATATACGCAGACGGCCGTGAGATATTACACGAGCTGTTTAAAGATGATATTGAATCCATCGCGCTAAAAAATGTCCCTGGCAGAAAATATTCCCCCGATTTACTGAATGCCACCGGAGGGATACCGATCAGCTATTTGAATTACTATTATTTCAGAGAACAGCAGATAGAGAAATGCAAAGCGGCTGAAAAAACACGCGGAGAGATTTGCGTGGAAATTGAAAGGGAGCTTTTAAAACTATACAGCGATCCGGCGCTTGTAAAAAAACCGGATCTGCTGGATAAACGGGGAGGCGCGCTGTATTCGGAAGCGGCAGTTTCTATTATCGACGCCATAGTAAATAATAAAAATGACACGCACGTTGTTGATGTGCTCAATAAAGGGGCATATGAATTTATGGACGACAATGATGTGGTCGAGGTAAAATGTACTGTAGGCAGGGACGGCCCAATACCAATCAAGCTTAAGGGTTTTTCAAACCCATACATCATTGGAATGATGAAGGCAGTGAAAATGTATGAAAAGCTGACGGTAAGAGCAAGCCTCACCGGCAGCTATAATGACGCGCTGTCCGCACTGATGGTGCATCCTCTCATCGGGGATTATGACAAAGCGTCGGCAGCTCTTAAAGAAATGCTCCGGGCAAATATTCATTTTCTGCCGCAATTCAATCCGGTTAACTGGTAAATATTGCGCCGTTTTTTCGATGATAACAGGATCAATGTCGATGCAGCATTGGAAACCGGTATGAAAGCGATATGTGCAAGAGGCTTTGATGAATTGAAGCTGAGGCTTCAAGAGATTGGAATAATATAGAAAAAGAGAGCCAGGCTTCGGTGAGCCTGGCTTTAAAAACAGGACTCCGCAAGGACAGGCGGCTGCATTGGATTCACCTTGCATGACTGGCGGGATTTCTCAAACTGCCGATAATCTTTTTTATGCTGCATTCTGATAGATGGTATTTTTCAGCAATCTCATCCATTGGGATGCCACAGATAAATAGCATATAGATTTCATGATTTCTTTTTACATAGTTTTCCCTTGTCCCGTTGCTTTCTCCCCAGCCTGCCCGATTTGGACCGTTTCCCGGCACATATATCATTTCGCCCTGTACATATCGCTGCAATTCTTTTACTAAATTTTCAGGTAATATATTTTTAGCATTTTTATATTTCAAATTATCACACTCCGCTTAATCATTTAAACTTTTTTCCACATAATCAGAACCTCGGGGACATCGAGTCCCCTCTCTATGGCGCATTTTGCCCAGCAAAATCGCCTATTTGGAGCAAGATTTCACTATGCTCCATAAAAAAAATCCGCAGCAAATACACCCTGCGGACCTTTTGAATAAATTACAGATAAAAATAGAAAACAGTACGATAACCTTTACCGTACTGTTTACATTTTAATTTTACGATCTCCGGATTATTGCTTATGTGAGCGCAAAAGGCAGGTTTATAAAATATCCGGCAACATGCAATAAAAACGCCGTATGGAATTTCCGCGCCGGATATTGTCTCAAGCCCTTTGCCGATATTCAGTTGTGAAAGGATACCTCATAGATAGATTTTTTCATTATAAAAACACTCCTTTCAAACTGAGATTTAGGAGCCACTCCTGATATCATTTTATTACATCGCTTCTGACCGGTCAAGAGAAAGAACAATTATAAGAGTTCCTTCCCAAAATCTTTAAAAAAGGGCGGAAGCCCTCACAGGTTCCCACCCTCCGGCCATCAGACGATGGCCACCTCCGATTCAATCTTCACTTAAGACCACTCCTTTCTTTACGAAAGTCGGTTCCGGATACCGCATTTTTATTATATGCCACATGCAATCATTGCTTCAAGCTACAAAACGGCTATAAAAAAAGTCGCTGCCGGATTGATTTGCACAAGGATTTATATGAACGCCATCGGAAATACTAAACTTCCTCTATACTCAGGTGTGTTCTGTAAACTTTATCATACAGCATGGAACCGATGATTCCTTCCAGCCGGCATTTTGCTTCCGCTCCTGTCTCCTCCGTATCCAGGCAAATAGTAAATGAAACGGACTTTTTCGAAGGTACGACGATCATTTCATCATACAGCTTATTTTCAGCCTTCACTGCTTTTGAATCAGGAATGGATGCAGCTTTGCGGCCGGTACGCTTTTGTATGATTACGGTGTCACCGATGGTTTCTGAAAGGGTCTGTCCTTCTTCCTTTTTCTTTCTTCCAAATTTTCTTCCTTCTACGATCCTCAGGTAAAGGTTTGCCAGAGCGGCCGGTGTGCCGCCTACCATTTCCGCCATTTCCTTATATTGCGGATACCTTTCCTTTAGCTCCATCAGAGCGTTTTTTTTCTGCTCGCCAGGCAATTCCTTCAGTTTTTCATAGCTTAAGTTTTCGTACATAACACAACTCCTTTATATTAATTTTTATAACGAGGCGGCGGGCATATCTCCCGCCCCATTGAAACGCGCATTGGTAAGAAAATTTTCTACAACCGAAAACTTTCTACTGTTGCGTTATAAATAAATTTTTGACAAAATTTATTCAATATAAACATTTCGAAAATCAATATTACTTAATAATTATTATTACTATTATTATAATAATACATCTTTTATGATAAAGACGGAAGATAAAATCACCAGGAGACAGATAACGGACGCCTGCGATATTTTAAAGCCGGCTGAAAAGGTGATATACTAATCCAATATATCCTCAGAGGCCGACATACCGGTAATTTTATTATACCGTTAAAAAAGCGGAGAAACGGCGGTTTGCATAATATGCTCACAGATTTAATCAAACAGGGCTTTGGTGAAAAGGACGATCTTAATTGTGCCGAAAAAATACTGCAGGCGGCAAACCTGGCATATGGCATGGGTCTGGATAGGGAAAGTCTGAAGCTTGCGGCAGGCTTTGGCGGAGGAATGGCCATCGAAGATAAATGCGGTGCACTGACTGCTTCAATTATGGTCCTCGGTAGGCTTTTCGTCAGGGATAGGGCTCATGAGAGCACAAGGATCAAGGAATTGACCCTGGAGCTGTTCCAAAAATACAAAGAAGAAATGGGATCCATTGATTGTGGCCCATTAAAGGAAAAGTACAGGACGGAAGAATTGAAATGCAGAAATGTTATCCTTAAAGCTGCGGAGATCCTTGAACAGATTGTTGAGCGGGAGCTTGTATAGAAGAGCGGAAATCATACCGTTCTATATAGCATTTCTCTGTACTATACCGGCGCCTTTTGTCATACAATATTCCATTACTGACGAATGAATCCCGTATATCGCAAAGGGTGCCGCCAATGATTATTTTGACGTTGAACGGAAACAGGTTAAAGGCTGTAATAGCCGCCATACTGGGTATTATGCTTTGCTATGGCATATATCATTACTGTGTATCGGCCTGTCAGGCGTCCGTCAGTACCTTTTTGAATATTGAACTGTTTGATATCGGAAAAGGCTGTGTAATAAAGGCTATTCCGGCCGATGACACTGCTTTGGCAGAATCAAAAAAAATTATAAAAGGGATCACAGGTTTTTATTTGAAAGCAAATGCCATCCCTGAAAAGGGAAATATCATCAAAATTCCGTTTGAGCCGGAGCTGAATGTCAGGAACAAATGGCTGAATAATTGTGGTATTAAAGCGATTGATAAAATGTATGTCGTTTATCCTGACGAGAGTACACCTTACTTGTTAATACTGGACAAAAAAGGAAGGCCCTTTCTTTACAATTTCGATTATGACGCGAATAAGCTTTTGAATAAAGTCAACGGCTAAATCATAATACAGGATCATGATTTTATATAAGTTGAACAAATGATTTTGACTAATGAACGAATAAAATTTGTTCAAGAACAAATCAAGGTAACACATATGAAAAAACTGGTGATCCCAGTTCTTTTTTTCAATGTATATAGAAAAAATTGCTTGCATAAGGGATGAATGAAATCTTTCAGCCTGGACATATTAATAGCGTAAGGAACATAACGGTTGAGCCAAGACTTATATATGTTCCGAAAGGGATGTATATGGGTCGGCCAAAGATTGTATACAGGCTTAAGGGCTTGTATGCAGTCGGAGGGAAGATTCTGTACGGTGGGGAAAGGTTCTATTATGGTCGGCTTGTTTGATTATAATAGGATTCCAACTTATCATACAGGGTCGAGCGAAGATTCTGCATAGTGCCGCAATGGTCTTATGCAGCCGCGAGGTTGCATATGGCTGTGAAGGTATTATGCAGGGTCGGACGAACCATTATTATGGGTTATGAACTGCTGGGTTACGGTCGGAAGATCGTGGCCTGGTAATAAGTTATCCATAGTGGTGCAAGGTAGATCGTTATGTTCTTTGCTTAACGGAGGCTATCCTAAAGACTGGTGCTTTAGGTAGCCTCTATTTATATTTATGGAGCATAGTGGTATCTTGCTCCAAAATCGAGCGGGGCTCAATGCCCCCGAGATTTTGATTTATGGCTTACTTTGCTGCCGGAAAAGCTAGCCATTTGAAAAAAACGGTGTTCAAATGTTTGCCAGTATTGGCTTAGTTAACATAAAGACATTATTCGTACTAAGTATATTAATGGTCCTATATTATATTTTTGTTATAAAATGTACATGAATTCCGGTCCCTAACATTTCGACATAATTATGTTCATACAGGTAATCATGTTATATTAAAATGACAGCCTATTATTGTATAGGAAAACATTATTATACAAAATAAGACATTCTAATTATTAACAATATTCATAACAGTCAATATAATAATGATGAATATAAGAGATTTTGTCTAAAAGAGGTAACCATGATAGAACTTGAAGATAAAATTGATGAAATCCTTCTGGAGGAGGGTCTCCTGAAGCTTGACAGGCTCAAGGAGGCATGGGGTATTCAGAGAAAAACAGGACAAAAGCTCGAGGATGTTCTAAAGGAGCGGAATTTTGTCACAAGCAGGGATATTTGCGCTGCAAAGGCAAAATTTATGGGCTTGGAATTCCTGGATCTTAACGAGTTCGAATTGAACGGCTCCCAGGCGGAAAGAAAAATACCGAAGAGCCTTGCTTTGAAGTATAACCTGATGCCGGTTGATATAGCCGATAATAAGCTTGTTGTCGCCATGGCGGATCCCAGGGATATTTTCGCGCTGGATGACCTTCGCATTGCCGCGAATATGGAAATTAAACCAATGTATGCGGAACCGTCTGAAATAAAGGACCTTATAAACAAGGTCTATGAAGAGAAAAAGCCGCCGGAGCCGGTTTTGGAGCCTGAAAGCGCAGGGCCGGCCCCAAATCAGCCTCTGATCAAAAAAGTAGCTAAAGCCCTGGAGAATGAAAACGAAAACATCTCATATATGCATAAAAGCATATTGAAGCTCCTGACCGATGAAAGCCTTATAACCATGGAGCAGCTGGATAAGGTCCTGAGCGTCCATGAAAATGAGGGCGGACGTATTGCGGATATTCTGGAAAAGGAAAAAATAATCGATAAAAAAAGCCTGTATGAGATGCTGAAAAAAAAGACGGGAATGCCGTGTCTTGAACTGGCAGATATGGATATACCCGACGAAATCCTGTCGCTGGTGAATCACAGGCTCTCCCGCAGGCATATGGCCGTTCCCCTGGAGAAGGACGGGATGGTTCTGAAGGTTGCGATGAGCGATCCTACCAATATTTTTTCGATTGATGATATGAGGCTGGCCACAGGCATGGAAATATGCCCGGTTTTGGTTGATTCCGCAGACATTGCGGAATTCCTTGAGAAAAGAAAACCAAAGGAAACGAAAGCCAAAAAGGATTCCGCCGGCATCAAGGACGCCGACGACAAAAAGCCCCTGGACCTTGAGGCGGAAATCAAAAAAATAAATGAGGAAATCGATATAGAGATCCATGAGGATTCCACAGAGGAGACCATAGACGTAAGCGCCGTACAAAACGCTCCCATTGTAAAGATGGTCAACCTGATATTCAGCAAGGCGATACAAAGCAAATCAAGCGATATTCATATAGAACCCTATGAGGATTGCGTACTGGTGAGAAACAGGATAGACGGCCAGCTGGTGGAGGTCATGAAGCAGGACCGCAAGATCCATGCGGCTTTGATTGCCCGTATCAAGATTATCAGCGGATTGAATATAGCTGAAAAAAGACTTCCGCAGGATGGCAGGATATCGATCAAAATCGACGACCGCGAGTTTGACATGCGTGTATCCATACTGCCCGCAATGTTTGGAGAGAAAGCCGTTATAAGGCTGGCGGACAAGGAAGGCTTCAATATGGGAAAGCAGGAGCTGGGCTTCTTTGAAGACGATCTGCAGAAATTTGACAGCATTCTCGCCCATCCCCATGGGATCGTTCTTGTAACGGGACCTACCGGAAGCGGTAAATCCACGACCCTCTACACCGCCCTTAAAGAGCTGTGCAAGCCCAATATCAACATACTGACGGTTGAGGATCCCGTAGAGTGCACCATACGCGGGATTAATCAGGTTCAGGTGAACAGCAAGGCGGGACTGAATTTTGCGGTGGCGTTGAGAGCTTTCCTGAGACAGGATCCCGATATCATAATGGTCGGAGAAATCAGGGACGGAGAAACCGCCGACATCGCAATGCGCGCCGCTATTACGGGACATCTCGTGTTGAGCACGCTTCATACAAACGACGCCGCCGCTTCAATTACAAGGATGATTGACATGGGCATCGAACCGTACATGCTAGATAGGAAATTGCTTTTCTATATCTAAACTATAGCATCACATTTTTACCA
>ENA-UOOR01001632-UOOR01001632.1-fermentation-metagenome-genome-assembly--contig:-NODE-1632-length-25615-cov-9.317919_pt1 | contig 25615 bp, 12 predicted proteins | sample MGYA00245780_ERZ724029 | MGnify/ENA primary metagenome ERZ724029 (study PRJEB28704, sample SAMN03018315) | fermentation metagenome | biome: anthropogenic terrestrial biome; feature: soil; material... | reverse complement strand
GGATCGGCTACTATCCGCAAGCTACCCGGAATTATATGGCACGGCTAACGGTTAGCTTCTAAACCCTGTTCGCCTGAAAAGAAGTTTTTGCGGGCTGTGGGCCACCCGGCCCGGCCCGCAAAACATAATCCTCAATTCATATGCAGACCCTAGAAATTATCGGAGCCGTTATCGGGCTTATCTACCTCTATCTCGAATATAAGGCCAACCGTTGGTTGTGGCTTTTCGGCGTTATTATGCCGGTGGTATATATTGTCATCTTTTACCAATCCAAATTTTATGCCGATATGGGCATAAACATCTACTATTTCTTTGCAAGTATCTGGGGATGGGTCGTCTGGACAAAGAAGAAGAATTCAGCAGAAAACGGAAAGATTTCTCATACTCCCGTTCGCTTCATTGTACCGTTAACGTTTGCGGGTATTGCTATTTTTACACTGATCGCCTTTATACTGGTCAACTACACGGACAGCCCGGTACCGTATGGAGATGCATTCACTACAGCCCTGAGCATAATTGCCAAATACATCGAACAGTGGGGATTGTGGTTTGTGGTGAACAGTATTTCCTGCGGGCTTTACTTCTGGAAAGATCTCTACTATACCAGTGGATTGTTTGCCGTCTATGCCGTTATTTCCATTTTTGGATACCTAGAATGGAAGCGGATGATGAGACAAGAAACGGGGTTTTCAAGTTAAAAGTTACATTTGCTGTTCTGATATTCCTTGGGTGTTGCCCCAAAGTGCTTTTTGAACGATTTTGAGAAATAGGAATAAGATCGGAACCCCGTTTGTTCTGCCACTTCAACAAGTGAAACCGTACCGCTTAATATTTTTTCTGCTGCAGACTTTAATCGGTAATTTTTTAGAAAATCATTTGGTGAAATGTCCGTGAGCCCTTTTATTTTTCTAAAAAAAACAGTGCGGCTAAACCCAAGTTCCCTGGCAATGTAGTCTATATTTAAATCGGGATCAGACATTTCTTCTTCCAAAAGGCTAGTTAGCCTATCCATAAAAACCTGGTCATGTTTGTTCAAGGTTACCGGAATATGATCGGGTTCTTTTTTCTGAGGGGTGGAAAAATAGAGGCGCAATATTTCCTTATTCTTCAAAAGATTACCAATGGTCAATAAAAGATAATCGGGATTAAACGGTTTGCAGATATACGCATTCGCACCCTGTTCAAGCCCGGCTAACTGCTCAGGCATGGATGTTTTCGCAGTGAGCAACACAATCGGAATATGACAGTATTCCGGACTTTTTTTAACACGTGAACATAATTCATAGCCCGAGATTCCTGGCATAAGGACATCACTTAAAACTAAATCGGGAGACTCACTTTGAACTAGTTCCCAGCCCTGGTCGCCATCACTAGCCTCCAACACATGGTATTGTTCCGAAAGCAGATTCGAAATGAAATCCATCAACTCAATATTGTCTTCGACAATTAAAACGGAACAATCCCTCTTTTGATCCGTTCCGCTCCTTTCCCGTTTCAGTGTCGACTGCACCCTGGGCATATCCACGGTAAAAGCACCCTTTTGAACAGCAGCTTTCTCTTCATCCGAATAAACATCTTTTGCTGGGAGAACGAATGAAAATTTCATTCCTTTTTCGGGTTTGAGACGGGCACAAATTTTCCCTTTATGGCTCTCAACGAGCGTTTTGGTATAATGCAGACCGATACCGCTTCCACTGTAATCGTGGTTAAGCCCCGAAGAGCCGTTGATCTGACGATATCGGATAAATAACTCCTGGAGTTTATCTTCGGGAATTCCCGGACCTGTATCAGAAACCGAGACCTCCAAAAACAAGCTACAGTCGGTATATTTATTTTCACCATAGAGTTGAATGCATTCTTCCCTCTCCAGCATACGTGTGAAAATCTCTATTGTACCATTCCGTGGTGTGTGCTTTATGGCGTTCGAAAGCAGGTTGTACATTGCTTTTTCAATCTTATCGGTGTCGATCCATATCGTTTCCCAAGGGATATGCGGATCGAACCTTAGTTTCACACCTTTTCTTTCTGCCAAATAAAGAAATGACTCGTAAATGCATTGGAGTTCCTGGATAATGTCTGCCTGTTGAACGTTCAGCATTAAAGCTCCGTTTTCAATTTTAATAAAATCCAGCAGTTGATTTGTCAGCTGCAACATCCGTTGAACATTCCGGTAAACGGTATCCAGTAATTTTAAATCGTGATCTTCAAATTTAGCGGTTGTATAAAGTTTTTCCAAAGGAGCAGAGATGAGTGTCAGTGGAGTGCGGAACTCATGAGAAATATTCGTAAAAAAGTTGATTTTCATTTTTGAAACTTCTTTTTCTCGCATCCGCTCATTGTACTCCATTTCAATCAATTGCTTGTTTATCTTAGTGTTATACCAGAATCGCAGTACCACAAAAATCATAACCAAGAACAAAATGGTATAACCTACCCATGCCTGCCAGGAAAACCATGGAGCAGGTCTTACGATAATTTTCAAGCTTGCCGGAGAGACGCTCTCGATCCCATCACCGTTGATTGCCGTGACATAAAACATATATCTCCCCGGGGGGATATTGGAATAAGTGGCCCTGCGAAAACTGCCCACATCATTCCATTGCCTGTCGAAACCCTCCAACAAATACTTGTATGTAAGTTTAGCAGGGGCTGAGAAATCTATCCCCGCGTAATCTAATGAAATGGTTGTTTGCTTATGAGTGAGAATAATCTCTGTAGTATGGGAGACGTTTTTGCTCAGGACAGATCCCTGAAGTGCCGGTTGAACGCTTTGGTTAAATATTTTCAGGTCCTCAATATTGATCAGGGGTGGATTCTGATTAGGAACAATGGACGACGGATTGAAAAAAGTAAGCCCATGATTGCCGGCGAAAAATATTCGCCCGTCGGAACTCCTGCACCCCGCCTTTTCATGGTATTGATCACCTAAAGTACCGTCATTTTTAAAAAAGCCGGAAAAAACAGCACCGTCCTCTGTGAGCTTTAACCGGGATATTCCATGTGACGTGCTCATCCAAATATCGCGGTTTAAGTCTTCCTGAAAACAGAGCACATTGTTGCTCGGCAATCCGTTATCTTCCGAAAAATGGGCATACGCGCCGTCATGATACCAAGCGGCACCGTTCCCATAACTCCCCATCCAAATGCGGTATTGCGAGTCTTCAAACAAAGTCACGCTGGTACTTGTCACCGGGTTTATTTCCTTAGGAAAATCAATCAGTTGAGGAACTGGATCCCCGTTTCGGATCGTAAAAACACCTTCCCCAAACGCAGTGAACAAGATATCGCCCGAACGTAGGATACAAATATCAGGGACATTGGATGAACGGACCTTATCAATCGTTACCTGCCTATCACTGACAGTTGTTTTGTACAAGCCATCCCAGGTACCCAGCCAGATATTTTTAGCTTGGTCTTCCTTCACAACCCGTACATTCTCTATGTTCAAGCGCTTGATAATGGCAATGTGCCCCTCCCGTGTTACACGTGCAACAATCAATTGCGTTTCAAAAGCAATCCATATACGTTGTTGCGAGTCAATAAAAATCACTTCCAGAAATTCATTTTTATCTGGAAACAAACTCCGATTTTCATACCGGACCAGTCCCTCCGATGGGCTGTACCTGTATAATCCGTCATAACGGGTTGCTATCCAAAAATGATGATCATTGTCCTCAATTACACGGGTAACGAACTTTCCCTTGAATTGGCTACTTAAGACATGGTCAACGTTAAAACAATCCGACTGCTTGTTACCAATTACAAAACCTTTATCGTATGTCCCTATCCAGGCACTCCCCTGTTTGTCAATGTAGCAGGTGTGAAGTTGTGCGGAATAAAATGGGTTAAACCGTGCAGGCACATTTTGTTGTAGTTTCTTAGATAAGAGATCATAGTAGAAAAAGCCCTCTGTTGTGGTCCCAATCAACAGTTTTAGCGGTTCCACCTCCTTGATGAAGTTTATTTGTGTCCTGTTTAATTTCGTGTTTTCGGGTATTGCCGGGAAGCCGGGATCTCTAAAAGTATGGGAAGCCGGATCAAACAGGACAACTCCCGCGTTTGTTCCCAGCCACCATACCCCTTGGGGATCGCAGTACATGCACGTCACACTTCTGCTCCCAGGCAAGGAATAATACTCCCAGGACAGGTTGTCTTTCCGAACAGCTAGTCCTTGCCGTTCACTTAATCCCATCCATAGACGATGGGAATCGTCTTCCCAAAACAGATTCACAAACTGTGGTTCCCACGGGAAAGACACGGTTTTCTTCTCCTCGTCAACCGTGCCCGGTCCTAACGGCGTTGCCACCCAGATTTGACTGTTGCGGTCCTCAAAAAAAGAATACACGGGCGTCACACTACCCGAGTAATGAGTAAACCGATTTGTCTCGAAATTGAAAGTACTCACCCCGTTAGCGGTGCCTACCCAGAAAGTATGCGAGGAGTCTATCAATAAGGAAAAAACAAAATTATTTCCGAGAGAAGTGCTGTCGGACGGGATATGTAAAAAATGCCGATATTCATACCCATTGTATTTGTTTAACCCATCTAATGTGGCTATCCACATGTATCCCAACGAGTCTTGAGCGAAGGCATTTACATCCAGGAACGATATATCCGGCGAAAGGGTTACATGTTGCCTCATTTGAACCGTTTGCCCATGGACCGGCAGATCAAAAATGGCCGTAACGGATGAATAGAAGACCACAGTTACAATAAATATTGTTTTTCTAAGATGCATTGTTTTACCGATCAATTGAAATCCATTCATAAGGCCAATGAAGTTTTCAAACGTTAAGGTACAAACTATTTTTTCACCCAAGAACAGTTTGTACAATAAAAAAACAAAAATTACAAGGAGGAATGAAAATAAACCAGAATGTACAAAAAAACGAACAGTTATTACAACGCCCGAAGTCTTTTTCAACGCTATATTTGCACCATACCATTTACTTTCAATGATGCCTAAAAAACTTTTTATACAATACCGATTTCAATCGGACAGCAACGATTTAATTTTTCTTAAAACATCAGAACGAATCACATGAAAACAAAAAAAAGTTGTTTTGCCTTGTCTTTATTGTTCCTTGTCCTGAACCTCTCCGGTCTAGAGGGCAAGGAAAAGTTCCAACATGTAAAGGTTACAGACCTGAAGTCGGAGTACCAAACAGATCCGACAGGTATAGACCTGGCTCCACAATTCAGTTGGCGGCTGGAATCCGATCAAAGAGGAATACTGCAGACAGCATACCGGATCATCGTATCTTCGTCGTTAGAGAAGCTTCACTCCGATAACGGCGACATCTGGGACAGTGGTCAGGTAAACTCTCCCGCATCTGTCGGTATTTCTTTTAATGGGGAGAATCTGGTTAGCCGCAAGCGCTACTATTGGAAGGTAAAGGTATGGCAAGACAGATATACCTCTTCAGTATGGTCCGAGCCTTCTTCATTCGAGATGGGTTTGCTGGATAAGGATGACTGGAAGTCTAATTGGATAGGGTACGCTCCCGGTATGCCCGGCAGGGTCTTGTACTTCAAAGGCACGTTTGTACCACCAAAACCTATCAAACAAGCCAGGGCATATATCGCGGGCATCGGATACAGCAGCCTGTTCATAAACCATAAAAAGGTGGGCGATCACGTCCTTGATCCAGCTCAAAGCAATTACAGCAAAAGAGTCTATTATGTGACGTACGATATCACCGACCACCTACTGCCCCAACTCAACAGCATAGTTATTCCCGTGGCGCCCGGATGGCTGGGAACGGCAAGATTGAGGGCTCAGGTTGAAATAGACTATCAGGACAATACCACCGAGGTTCTCACGTCCGACAGGTTTCGATCCGTAACCACCGGGCCGATAATGTATTCAAGCATATACGACGGTGAACAGTACGATGCCCGGTTGGATGTTCCACAAATACACGAACCGGGAATTCCCCAGGGACTGATGAATGCGCACTGGGCGTGGGCACACAATACCGACGATCCCGTGGGAGAGATGGTAGCACAAAAAATTGATCCCATACGAATTGTGGAGCAAATAACCCCAACCCTATTAAAGGAACCTTCACCCGGCGTGTATGTGTTTGATGCCGGCCGGAATTTAGCGGGATGGGCCGCCATTAAAGTGAAAGGAGAAGCCGGCACCAAAATTACCCTCCGATTCGCCGAAACTGTCTACGATAATGGCTTTGTCAACCAGGAGAACCTAAGAAATGCCAAAGCCGAAGACAGTTACATCCTGAGTGGAACAGGCGAAGAAGCATGGGAGCCCTCATTTACATACCACGGCTTCAGATTTGTACAGGTGGAAGGGTTTCCTTACCCCCCTAAACCCGAAGATGTGATCATCAAAGTGGTTCGTTCGGATGTTAAAAGAACGGGATCATTTCATTGCAGCAACCCCCTCCTGAATGATATCCACCGGATGGTGGTAAATACAGAAGCAGCCAACCTGCACAGTGTACCGACCGATTGCCCCCAGAGGGATGAACGCATGGGATGGCTCAACGACCTAACTGTCAGAATAGAACAGGCAATTTACAATTTTGACTTTTCGCGATTCTATCCCAAATTCTTGGATGATGTTCACGACACACAAGATAAAAAAGGAACCATCACGTGTGTTGCCCCGTTCCTGTTTGGCGCCAGGCCTGCCGATCCCGTTTCAGCAAGTTATTTACTGCTGGCTCAGAAATGTTACGAGTTTTACGGGAATAAACGCATCATTTCTGACCACTTTGAAGGAATGAAAGCATGGGTTGATTATTTGTACTCGAGAACAAGTAACGGCATTGTTGACTACAGCTACTACGGCGACTGGTGTCCCCCACGTGATTTTCTCATGGACCCGAACGGATCGGGTGTATCAAGGGATACTCCCGGACAATTGATGTCGACAGGTTATTTGTATTACTGTGCCCTTCTGTTGGCAGACATGGCGGAAGTAATCGGTCGGGAAAAGGACGCCATCCATTACAAACAATTATCCCAGGAGATATACACGGCATTTAACCGTGAATACTGGAACGAAGAAGCAGGTGGGTACGCATCCAACAATCAGGCAAGCAACTCTTTTGCCCTCTATTTGGGCCTTGCTGATGAAAATAAGGCCCCCCGTGTTTTATCCAATTTGGTCAACGATGTCAAGAAGCGGGATTACCACCTTACCACGGGGAACCTTTGTACCAAATATCTATTGGAAGTTTTAACCGAAAACGGATATGCAGAGGTTGCTTACAAAATTGCCACACAAACCACCTACCCTAGTTGGGGATTCATGCTGGCAAATGGAGCCACCACGCTGTGGGAACGCTGGGAATACCTCACGGGCGATGCCATGAACTCCCACAATCACCCCATGATGGGATCCGTGGGTTCATGGTTTTACAAATACGTTCTGGGAATTGTTCCCAACTTCAGTTATCCCGGATTTGAACAGTTTACGATCAAACCATACCTCATGAAAGACCTGACATTTGCCGAAGGTGAATTGGATACCGTCAAAGGCACAATCCAGGTTTCGTATCGAAAGCAAGGCAATCGGTTTGTTTTGGACGTGACTGTGCCTGCCAATTCTACGGCTTTGCTGTATATTCCGGCACGAAACGCGAAGAGCGTTACCGAAAATGGTAAGAATATATCTTCAATAAATGAAATTTCATTTATGAAGGAAGAAAACGGATATGTTGTTCTGAAAGTTGGTTCGGGAGATTATCAATTTAACAGTAGGATATGATGAGAAGATCCGGTGTATTTATTACTTGTTTGCTAATACTGTTGAATTGCATCTGTATGGGGTGTGCAAACCCGCGCCCCATATTACCAGCTGAAATCGGAGGAAAAGAAGAGGAGCAAGAGGAGGAAAAAGAGACCGCCAAAGACCCCTTACCAAGTAAGTACAACAACTTCAACCTTGTTGGAGTCGATCACTTTGGACGTAGTTTCGACGTGATTTCAGGCTTGAAAAACGACAGGCAAGTCGGTATATTCTACTGGCCATGGATTGGACAGCCGTATGCATCGGGAATATATGATGCCTCCAAGATCCTAGCTCTGTCCAACGGATTAAAGCTTCTGACCGATTTTAACCATCACGATCCAGATATCAGCCCGAATGGACAAGCCCACTACTGGGGTGAGCCTTTGTGGGGATACTACAATTCGGAAGATGAGTGGGTGATCCGAAAACAAATGCAGATGCTGACTATGGCCGGTATTGATTTTATTTTTTTCGACACGACTAACGCACTCATTTATGCCAACGTGTTCTTAAAAGTATGCGCGGTAATCGACGAGATGTTGAAAGAGGGATGGAACGCGCCCAAAGTAGTATTCTATACCCACTCGCTTTCTTTCCAAACGGTCAGGGCGCTTTACAAAGAACTATACAAGCCCCACCGGTTCCCCGACACGTGGTACAGGGTGGACGGCAAACCCTTGATTATCGCGTATACCAATCCGGAGGATGATTTAAGGGAGGCAGCGTCGCGAAACGATACCAATTACAAGCCAGGAACCCTGTCAGACGAAATCCTGAGTTTCTTCCATTTTATGAAACCTCAATGGCCTTCTGATCCGGTTTATCCCGGGGGGTTTCCATGGGTGGAGTGGACCTTTCCACAGCCTTTACATACAGGGTCAGGAGTAATGAATGTCACTGTGGCAAGTCACCCAATGGTACCTATGTCCTTTTCTTTAACCCGGTCGGACTGGCTTAACTGGGGACGTGGATGGAATCCATCCACTCGGCTAAACGTAGCCTCGGATGTGGAGAGGGGAACATTTTCCAATTACAATGGGATCATGCCATTGCCATGGATCCACCGATGATTTCCGTAGGCGGGTGGAATGAATGGATTGCGTATAAACAACCCTACGACGGGGAATACATGTTGTGTGACGCAGTAGACAAGGAGTACTCACGGGATATCGAACCTATGACTGGCGGTTATCAAGACGCTTTCTATTTGCAGTTAATAACTAACATCCGCCGTTACAAGGGGGTACAAGAAAAGCAACCCGAGCCAAATACGCCTAAAAAAATTGACATTCAGGGCAGCTTGACACAGTGGAACGACGTGAAATATATTGTACGAAATACCGATCATAAATTTATCGCAAGAGATGCCTTTGGCGGTTCAAATACAGTACGCTATTCTCAGGCGGCACCCGTCAACAAGTTAGTTGAAATCAGGGTTATTCACGACAACGACCACATATATTTATACCTGAAAGGGAAAGGCAGTTTCAATGACTACGATGGAAACGACAATTGGATGAATATTTTCGTGGGTACCGGCAAACCTTCACTGAAAGGCTGGGAAGGCTATGAATATGTTATCGGAAGGAAGATCGGGAACAATGAGGTTACCATTGAAAAATTAGAAGACGGGTTCAAAACATCACTTGTTGCGAAGGGAAAGTTTTCCAAAGCCAACGATGTTATTCAACTCTCTATTCCTCGATCCGCTGTCGGGTTGGATAATAGCCTTGAGTTTTATTTTAAAGGAGCCATGGGAGTAACCAATTACATGGACATAATGGATTACTACAAATCGGGGAGTGCGATGCCGATGGGGAGATTGAGCTATATGTATCACATGGATCGGTAGTTAGCATGAATAAGCGAAGAGTTTTTTACTAATTATATTTTATGATCATGAAAACAAAGATGTATCTGTTTTTGGCTGTGTTGGCGTTGTCGTGTAATTTCACCATCCACGCTAAACAAAATCAGCAACTTACTGTATCAGGTACGGTCGTGGACAACCAGAATGAACCTTTGCCCGGTGTGACTATTCAGATAGAAGGATCAGGCCAAGGTACCGTCACAGATACCGATGGTAAATATTCTATCGTTGTGCACAGTGACGATGCCGTTTTGGTTTTCTCCTTTATCGGCTATCAGTCCCAGAAAGTAATCGTCGGAAATCGGCGCGTTATAGATGTTGTTTTGCAAGAATCCGTAACGGAGTTGGAAGAGATGGTAGTTGTGGGCTATGGACAGCAGAAAAAAGAGAGCGTGGTTGCCGCGCTTTCCACCATATCTGCAGTTGGATTAAGGCAAACACCCGCCTCGAACCTCGGGATTGCATTGGCTGGTCGTTTGCCGGGGTTGACTGTATTGCAGCGTTCAGGAGTACCTGGAGGGGAAGCAATGGATTTTTTCATCCGGGGAAGAAGTACAATCAACGGACAGGAACCTTTGACATTGGTGGATGGAGTTGAAAGGGATTTTCAGGCCCTTGATCCCCGGGAAGTGGAAACAATTACGGTATTGAAGGACGCCTCCGCGACAGCGGTATACGGTGTGCGAGGAGCCAATGGCGTTATTATAGTTACCACACGACGGGGAAAAGCAGGGAAACCCGTCATTGATGTCACGACTGAACAATCATGGCAGACCCCTACCCGCCTTCCCGATATGGTCTCTTCCTACGATTATGCATTGTTAAGAAATCAAGTGGAATTACAAAATAACAGACCACCTATCTATGATGATTATAGCCTGGAACGCTACCGGCTAGGGGACAACACTGCGTTATATCCCGTGCGGGACTTCGTAAGAGAATTCATCAGAGACTATTCTCCCATGCAACGGGTAAACGTGAACGTGAGCGGCGGAACAGAGAAGATGCGTTACTTTACGACCGTTGGATACCTGTATCAGGAAGGAATCTTCAAAACTGAAAAGTTCTCCGACTATGATTATGACCCTAAATCAAAAGCTAACAGGGTGAACTTCCGGTCAAATTTTGATATTGACTTGACCGAGAACTTAAAAATGTTCCTCAATGTGAGTGGATACATGCAGAAAAAAAATGATCCAGTGGTCGTTCCGAATAATGCCGGGTACTTGAATGACGTAAATGCCTACTCCATTGTTATCGGTTCCCTTTTGCAAACACCAAGCAATTACCATAACGACATTACCCCCGACGGAGAGGTATTGACAAATTCTCTTAAGGGAGGAAATATCAATAACGTACCTTACGGTATGTTGAACAGAACGGGATTCAGGAACACACAAACCAACCAGGTAACTGCCACATTAGGCGTGGAACAGAGTTTGGGCTTTATCACGCAAGGTCTGTCGGCCAAGGTGGTTGTTTCGTACGACGCATTCTCCAGTAATCAGCAAGTAAGGCAACGAACTTTTCAGCTTTACGAGGCTGTGAAAGATCCCCTTGCCCCCGATTCGGTCATCTACCAGCCCACAGGGACAAACCCCAACAGCACCTTGTCGGATGCCCAATACCAGACCTTCAATAACCTCTTCAACGTGGATGCGTCCATTAACTACGCACGTACCTTTGACAAACATGATGTGACAGGGATGATTCTTCTGAACCGTTACCAACGGGTAGTTAATATTGAGTTACCCTATAATTACATCGGCCTGGTAGGCCGGGCCACCTATAGTTACGATCGGCGCTATCTTGGGGAAGTGAATTTCGGATACAACGGTTCGGAACAGTTTGCCCCGGGACACAAGATGGGCTTCTTCCCCTCTTTCTCGTTGGGCTGGGTGCTGTCAGAAGAAAACTTCATGAGTAATACCACCCATTGGCTCTCTTTCGCCAAACTACGCGCCTCTTACGGCCAGGTAGGAAATGACAACATGAATGGTGCCAGGTTTGCCTTCCTCACCTTATGGAGCGGAAGCCACGAATCGCAGATTGGGAACAACGAACTCGTGTGGGAAAAAGCCAACAAATACAACGTCGGGCTTGAAACCCGGTTTTTTAATAATTTCGGTCTTGATGCCGACATATTTTACGAAAAGCGCAACAATATCCTGATTCCCGCTACGGGATTAATACCAACCGGGGTATTTGGAACCGGCGGGGTACACGTTTCGGGAATTATTCCTAAAATTAATGCCGGCGTAATTGAAAACAAGGGATTTGAGCTGACAGGAAGCTATCAGAAATCATTTGGCAGGGATACCCGCCTGGATATTAAGGCTAACGCAGCCTTTAACAGGAACAAAGTTGTTTACCTGAGTGAAGTGCTGCTACCCGAAGATTATGCTTATCGCTTACGCAGCACCGGATATCGATTGGGCCAAAGTTTCGGATATGAAACCGCCGGGTTCTTCAACACCGAACAGGATTTATTGGACTGGTATGACCAATCAGGCGTAGGCGCTACTCCCAAGCTGGGGGATCTGAAATATAAAGACCAGAACGGCGACGGAGTGATTGATGAAAAAGATATGATACCAATCGGGAATCCGGAGGTGCCGGAATGGACATTTGGCACTGGAATCAATTTTCAACACAAGAATTTTGATTTTAGCATGATGTGGCAAGGTGCTGCTGCTAGAAGTTATTTCCTGACCGGTCAGAAAATATGGGAAACGTATAACTTTAACGAGTGGCATAAAGAAGCATGGAGTCAGGAGCGCTACGAGAGCGGGAAAAGGATTACTTACCCCCGTTTGGAACCTGGCAGTAACGCCAGCAAATTGCAAGCCGATTTCTGGCAAGTAAACGGAGATTATATCCGGTTGAAAAATATTGAACTGGGCTACTCATTGCCGTCGAGGGCAGCCAACGCGATCGGTGCCTCGTCTGTTCGCCTGTATGTGAATGGCTTAAACCTGCTAACTTTTGATCATTATCCGGTAAAGTACCAAGACCCGGAACAGAACAATGAACTCTTGTATCCCGTGTTCAAAACCTATAACGTGGGATTAAATATTTCATTTTAGTTAACGTCCTCCTTATAACATTTGAATACAATGAAAAGAATAGTTTATTTATTTATAGCAATAGGGCTGATATTCCAATATGGATGTGAAGGCGTTCTCGATAAAACTCCCGATGGACAGACTACAATCGACGAGATACTCAATAACTACCAACGCAGCAAAGGCCTTATCGATGAGACGTATGGGGAAATTTATCTTTCCAGAGACCAGATTTCTTTCGTATTTAATCCCATGGAAACATTAACGGACAATGCCTTTTGGGCCGCCACCTATAACGCGTATGAATGGCACAATGGCTCTTTGTCCTTGAGTAATCCTGTTGTTAACTGGGCATGGCACGGGAACCCGGAGCAATTATGGCCCGATTTCTGGAGAGGGGTCCGTTTTGCGAACAATGCCCTCAAGTACCTACCGCTGTCAACTGCTATTACCGAACAGGAACGAGATACTTGGATGGCTGAAGCACGTATCCTCCGTTGTTGGTTTTACATGAACCTGCTGGAATTTTATGGGCCGATGCCTTGGATAGAAGAGCCCTTTGAAGCGACCTACAAAGATTGGCACACGCTCACGCGACCGGCCTATGATGAGATAGCCAGCAAAATATCCGATGAGTTGATGGATGTGATTAAATCAGGTATCCTTCCAAACAGGCAGACAGCAAGCGAGGCAAGGCGTGTGGATAATGGCGTTGCATATGCCATCCGGGCGCGTGTTCTGCTCAATAACGCAAGTATACTCAATAATCCCGAAAAAGATCGTGATAAATGGCAACGTGCTGCCGATGCTGCGCAGGATGTCATAAATATGTCTGAATACAGCCTCGTTCCGATGGAAAAATACAAAGAACTGTTTGTAGGAGCTTTTACAACACCTGTTCCGGAAATTATTTGGAGATCCTGGAGTGACAACTCGCATATTAATAATACAAACGGAGTAGATGTGGGAACATACCCCTATGCTTCCATCTCACATATGTGGAATTGCGGAGAGTCTCCCACACAGGAACTGGTTGACTGTTTTGAAATGACGAACGGAGCTTTACCTGTAACCTATAACGACGCAACGCGAACCAGGATCACGGTCACGCCCGGAGCCTCTGAACTGGGATATAGTGAGGAACCGGGGGGAGATCCTTATTCCAACAGAGACGCCCGTTTTTACGTAAATATACTCTACAACATGGCCAACTATGGCGTGCCCTATAACTGCACGGAACCATTTATCATTGAAACATTCGTCGGTGGTCGAAACGGATTCAATGATGTCATCTCGCAGGAAACACAACGTTCCTGCACCGGGTATTACAGCCGCAAAGACAAACAAGTTAAGTTCTGGGGACCAGGAAACAGCAGAGGAGGCGAACCCACGCACTGGGTATTCTTCCGTTTAGCCGAGTTCTATCTTAATCGCGCAGAAGCATTGTGCGAATTAGGCGATCTTGATGGAGCAATGACCATGCTAAATATCATCAGGGAAAGGGCATTGCAACCAAGAATTGAAGAGGTTCCGGGCTTTCAAAAAAACTACGATTTTTTAATGCAGCGTATTCGTAACGAGCGTCGCGTTGAATTTTGTCTGGAAGGATGGAGATTTCATGATCAGCGCAGATGGAAAATTCTTAACGAAACAAATCGTTTTGTAACTGGAATGAGAATAACCAAGGACGACGACGGGAAATTCCACTACGAACGCAAGAAAATACGGGATTATGCATCGTATACCGACAAATACCTGGTATTGCCTATACCGTTGGAAGACGCTAAGAAATTAGCGGGAATGACTCAGCCTGAAGCATGGCAATAATTCATAAGGATGAACTGTAAACCATTAAGCATAATCAATATGAAAAATTTAGCATATTTACTTTCTACCCTCTTTATTTCTGTAGTGTTATGTGTAGGCTGTACGGAAGAGGGAGTTAATCCACCATCGGTTGTAGGTGAGTTGAACGCATATCCGGGTAAATACCGTGCAAAAGTTGAATTTCAAGCCCCTGCGGAATCCGTGACCGGAAAGGTATTTTACGGAAGCGGCAATTTTCAAGAATTTACAATAAATAAAGCTGAGGCTACACAAACAATAACAGTAGAAGACCTTCCGGAGGGAGAGGTAACCCTTCGCGTGGTGACGCTTAATAGCAAAGGGGAAACGTCCGATCCTAAAGGAGTGATCGTCACCGTTTATGGAGATAATTACCAAAAAGATTTGATTAATCGAAAATTATTGAGCCAGAGAACAATCTCTCCTACTTCTATAGAAATGTTTTTCGATGATAAAATATCCGATGAGATAGGGGTAAGAATCTTGTTCACAAACACTGCTGGCGTTGCCGACAGCGTAATGATGTCCTCAAGCAATAAATCAATCGTCGTCAATAACATTGATTTAGGCAAAACCTACTATTTTTGTACAGTTTTTAAACCAACAGGTGACTTTATAGACGAGTTTACAGCACCTAATATCGACGCAAAAGAGGCAGCAATGAAAAACTTTGAAAAGGATATCTGGACAATCGCCGGAGTTTCCGGAGAGGATCCTTCCTCAGCAGCCAAGAACATTATCGATAACGCGGTAGAAACAGTCTGGCATGCGCAACAGGGAACTATGCCTCATTGGATAATCGTGGACATGCAAAGCGAAAAGAAATTCTACGGGTTTCATTTTGTCCAGGCACAGGAACCGGGAACTACGGGTTATGCCCGACGATTCACGTTTGAAGTAAGCTCTGACAACAAAAATTGGACGGTAATATCGGAAGACAGGTTCAAGGCAAACAGCCATAAACAGACTTTTAAATTCAAAGAACCGGTCGTTTCCCGCTATTTCAAGATATCCATCCTTGATAACCACAACACAACTACCAGCACACAGATAGCAGAGGTAGACCTGTTTAATGATTTAAACGTTAGTGGGACAAACGGGGTAAGTCTCCCCGTCCTGATAAATGCAAAGCAACCTTTTCAGGGAGACGGATCAGACCTGTTCCCCCTGGTAGGCGCTGGAAGGTTTCAAAAACTAACCGGGTGGACGCACAGCAACAACGCATACATAAGCTTTGACAGTAGTGTCGGGACTTTCTCTGTTTGGAGTGCCGCTGTTTGGGGGCTTTCGCTAGTGACAAACGGAAAAATCTACCAGACGTTGGATATTTTGCCAGGTAGTTTTGTGTTGGATATCGACGCGGCACATACAACCAGCCCGGATTGTGTAGACATGTATGGGGTAATCGCCGACGGAACCGTAATGCCCGATTACAACCGGGTTATATCTACCCCTGAAGTATTGGGATTCAGCGATCTGATAGCCAACCAGAAATCGGTTAACAGCATCCCATTTACCATTGGAAAAGCAACCCGTATTACAATTGGAGTAGTCTATAATACACACGATATTTTTGGAGCAACCGGTATTCCCTGGAGCGATATGAATATTAATGGTTTTGAGTTACGCATGAAATAACTATTTCTTCTGCAACAACAGGCAGCTATTATTTTGATAACAATGAATAAAACTGGCATTCTGTTACTTATTTTGTTTGTATGTTTCCTGTCCTCTAACCCAAAAGGGCTAAGTATAGGGATCCCTTCGGAAAACCCGGAAGAGTGCTTTCTGGAAAACAGAAACGACACTATTTTCAAAATAGTTTTGGAAGGGGAGGATTGTCCTTTCGCGCATCACGCCGAATATGGAGTATACATACCCGAGGGTTCCAGTCCGTTGCAAGGTGTCCTCATTTTACAGCATGGGTGTACCATGGAGCAGTTTGGCATTACCCGCCCTTATGATTTGCAATATCAAGCACTTGCAAAGAAGTGGAAGTTGGCAATTCTTGAAACTGCATTATACGGTGATTGCCATATATGGAACGAGCCAAAATCGGGGAGCGGAGCAGCCATTTTTAAGGTTCTGGAGCAAATAAGTTCCCAAAGTGGGCATCCAGAGTTGAAAACCGTCCCGTGGTTGTTGTGGGGACATTCAGCCGGTGGATATTGGACGCTCGCGATGCTACGGGATTATCCCGAACGAATCCTGGCAATTGCCTCTTATTCCGCAGCCATGAATCCTCAGTGGGAGTATACAGCAGAAGCAGCCAAGGTTCCTCTGCTGTTACGCCATGCGGGAGCTAACGACGGTTCACCGGAAATTCTCTGCTGGAAAACCGCGTTGAATACTTTTCATAAACTGCGTAAAATGGATGCACCTGTAATTATTGCCCACAATGAAGGTCAAAACCATAATTTTAGCTACCTTCGCTATATGGTAATCCCGTTCTTTGAAGCAACTCTAAGAAAAAGATTGCCTGTCGATTGTTCCCCCACCCTGAGGGATATCAATCCCAATGATACGTGGTTGGGAGACACTTTGTCGCTTAAGGTGTACAGGGAGTTGGATTACACCGGAAGCAAGAGCAACATGTGTGTCTTTCCTGATGAATTAACGGCAAGAAATTGGCAGGAGTTTGTCTCAACCGGTACTGTTGTGGATAAGACACCCCCGCCGGCTCCCTGGAATCTAAGGGTAAAAAGAGCTGCGGATATGCTGGAAGTTACGTGGGAGGCAGACGCGGATATTGAATCAGGTATATTAAAATTCAACATCTACAAGAACGGTGTTCTTGTCGGGGCTTTACCGGAAACTGGTTTTTATCAGTTATTTGATACCAATGGAGACAACACCATTCCCGTCAAAGTGCCTGATAAGAAATTTGTAATCCGGGAAGCCGGAAACGTTAAGACAACAATAAGCATAGAAACCGTGAACCATTTTAATTTAGTGTCTGAAAAGGCGACCATCATTACTCCATAAATATAAAGTTCGTATGAAAAGCTGTACATGCAGGTTCTTCTTAGTTTTTGCATTGTTTTTTTTCCCGACTTTACTTTCTGTCGGGTGTGGAAAAAGCAAAATAGAAGAGGAATATAAGATAGAAAATATCCACCTGAGCAAACCATCATTAACCATGCAAGTGGGAGATAAAGAGCAGGTTATAGCGCACCCGGTTCCTTCTGTTGCTCATCAACCGGCCTTCCAATGGTCCTCATCGGATGAATCGGTGGCCACAGTTGTCAACGGATTGGTAGAGGCTGTCGCCGTAGGAAAAGCAGTGATCAGTGTAAAACACCAGATGGTTCATGTTGATATCCCTGTAACCGTGGAAGCAGCTAAACTTCTACAGGAAGCTGTTCTGTATGATGTGAAGCTGAACAACAACCCCGTCCGGGAATTGCAGTTAAACGGTGTAGCTCAGCATACTACGGAAGGATTAAAGATAACTGGAACGAGTGGTGTTGTGAAACTCGACAAATTTTATGCGTTGGCCGAGCGGATGGTCAGGTATCGCATAAAACCGGCTCATGATGCCAAGATCCTCTTCAGAAGCAGCGAAGGCGACTTTAATGCTTTTGTGGATGTACCCAACAAACGTGTTTCCATCGCAACAAATCCGGTAAGTGAAAAACCGGTTCCTTTCCTCGAAGGAAACCGGGAATATATCGTGGAGATACTCCATATCTACCAACAGGCAAAAGTTCGTATCATCGATCCAGAAACAGGTGAAGAAATTGAAGTTTCGGTCACCAATGACGGCCAGGGAGGGGTGGGAGCCGGTGCCTTGCAAAAAGGATTCGCCGTTGGAATGCAATGGGACCACTATTGTTTCGGACTGGTGGAAGGTTCATCTGTTTTGGTAAAGCAACTTACCGTGTACGCGTTAAAAAAATCGGTTAACGTGTTGATATACGGTGATTCAATCTCCCAACCGGAAGGGTACTTCCCAACAGCGGATTTTCCAGAATCCTGGACGCAAATGATCATCAACAGATTGAAAGGAAACGCCATGTCCAGCGGGAGAGGCGGGGGAACCGTCACGATGGTGCTCGATTATATAAAAAACGAACTACCCTATATCGAGGCCAAGTACGTGATAGTGACCATCGGCACCAATGGAGGCAATACCGAAGACAACCTGACCGAGTTGGTTAATTACATCAGAGGACAAGGAGCCATTCCTATTCTCAATAATATTCCATGTAATGAAAGCGGGACACAAATTGAAAACAACCGGCTTATGGAAAAAGTGCGGGAAAAACTTGGTATCAAAGGCTGTAAATTTGATCTCTCCACCTCGATCGACGGAGACGGGAAAGAGGTAAACAAATCGTTGATGTATTGGGAAGATTATTCAAACAGTTACGGCTGGCAAGTTTATCATCACCCGAATGAAAAAGGCGGCAAGAAAATGTATGAGCGCACGCTAACTGATATTCCCGAGATTTATGAATGACTCAACCCTCTCATCTTGCTACTGACACATTTAGTAAATAACAGTTATATTATTTTTAAAACAAATTATTATGTACAAGTACTCAGTTATTTTAGGAAATTTGGGAAATACATGTGACCGGTTCTGTAAGGGTTATAAGGAAAATCCAAGTACAGAAGAGATGTTGGCTCAGGCAGCCAAAATTCCCCACGTGGAAGGAATTGAACTGGTGGGAACCTGGGATATCCGTCCGGACAACGTGAAAGACATGAAAAAACGGCTGGAAGACTATGGAAAAACCTGTGTTTCTATTATACCCGACGTATTCACTGTAAAAGAATATGCCAAGGGTACAATTACAAACAACGACCCTAAAATCCGGCAACAGTCCCTCGACTATTTGCGCCAGATGAGCGATATTGCCCTTGAGATGAACTGCAAGGTAGTTAACCTGTGGATGGCCCAAGACGGCTATGATTACCTCCTGACCACCAACTACGATCAGAAACGTGAATGGCTTCGGGAAGGAACCGCAAGGTTGGCCCAGGAGTTTCCGGACTTGAAATATGCGTTAGAGTATAAGCCCAAAGAACCGCGTAACTTTTCTTTCCACGCGCGAATGGCTGATACGATTCTAGCGGCGAAGGAGACAGGTTATGACAATGTAGGAATATGTATCGACACCGGACACGGCTTCTGTGCTGGAGAAAACGTAGCTGAAGCTGTTGTTTTGGCAAAACGTGCCGGAGACCTGCTTTTCCACATGCACTTTAATGACAACCACGGAGCGTGGGACGATGACATGATTGTCGGTTCTGTACATAGCACTGTCTATATCGATTTGCTGCTAAGTTTGAAGAAAACCGGATACAATGGATGGCTGTCCATGGACCAGTATCCTTATCGCGAAGATGCGATGGAAGCCATTGGAGAGAGCATCATGTGGGTACGTCAATTCGAAAAAATTGTAGAGGAAAACTATGCAGAACTGGAAGAACTGGTTGAAATGAATGACGCAATCGCCACTTCCCGATTCATGCGGAAAGTGTTGTTCTAGCATAAAAACCAGCATGGATTAGGATAAATGGTTCTGTACGTGTCATCACTTCAACCGTCGCAGGTGGAAGTTCACAATTTAAAAGTATGAAAAATTACACCGGCTTACTCTGTCTTATATTTATTGCAATCCTGATATCGTGTAAGGCCAAACGAGCAGAACGGATGAAAGGCGACCAAATTCCGAACGAGGTTGAATATTCTATTTTGAACTTATGTGGTACAGATGCGTTGGGCAGACGGATTGAAACCTGTTCTTCCACGGGAAAACAAACCCCGTACGTTGGGTTGTTTTATTCGCTTTGGTTGGGACAGCACAATCAAGGGATTTATGACATAAGCAAGTTGTTAAGAGATAACCCGTCGGCACTCTTTAATCCCGACGGTGAACCCGAAAGCCCTTTGGAACAATTTCATTTTTGGGGAGAACCATTATACGGATATTACAACATGAATGACCCGTGGGTAGTAACTCGCCATGTAGAACTACTCACCAATGCAACCATTGATTATCTTTGTTTGGATGCTACCAACACGTTCATTTATCCTAATCCTGCTAAAAATCTTTTTGAAGTACTGCTAAAGTTTCAGGAACAAGGGTTTAGCGTACCAAAAATCGTTTTTTACACCAATTCACGATCAGGAGAAACGGTAAATCGGATATACAAAAGTTTTTACAAAGACGGAACGTACGAGAGGTTGTGGTTCAAGCCTAACGGAAAGCCCCTAATTATAGGCATCACAGAGGAAAATGCCAGTGCTTCCGATATGACAAAATACCATTCCTTCACCGATTATATTGTACCGGAAATGAGGGAGTATTTTGATGTCAGGGAGTCTCAATGGCCCAACGGTGACTATAATCCGGGCGCTATCCCCTGGATGAGCTGGCAATGCCCCCAATGGAATCATAACGGTTCGGTAGCTGTACCTGTAGCTCAACACAGCCATTCGGTCATTTACGCGAGTAGCATGCATCCAGAGTGCAGCAGAGGATATAACAATACAACCAGACAAGTGGAAAAAGAATGGGTTGCCGGTGCAAATTTTCAAACCATGTGGGATGCCGTTCACAAAAGAAAGGATTCAATTAACAACGTCTTGATTACTTCTTTCAACGAGTGGATGGCGATAAAATATAAAGATGAAGCGGATAAGGTGTTTTTCGTGGATGTATATACCCCTGAATTTTCGCGGGACATAGAAATGATGAAAGGAGGATATAACGACAACTTTTATATGCAACTGGTAGAAAACATAAGGAGGTTCAAGTTTACGGAAGACAGTCACCATAATGTACAAGCTACCTACGTTGACTTCGCAGGCGACGCTATAAGCAGGGATTTCGTGAATGCGGCTTCTACAGGCAAGTATACCGATAACAGTAACCGTAACGACATCACAAAGATTAACGTTTCGCACGATGGAAAAAAAATCTACTTCATAATTCAAACATTGGATGACATCACCCGGCACAACGGCGAAGAACTCAATTGGATGAATGTTCTCATTAAGACTAGAACAGAGGGTCCTTCTTTCGAGGGATACCAGTTCGTGATAAACCGAAAACCGGGTAAACCGAATAAAACATCGGTAGAACGCTCCACAGGAGGCTATCGTTGGGAGTACGCTGGCGATGCTGATTACAGCATCGAAAAAAATGTTCTGCAACTGGCCATTCCACTTGCGTTGCTGGAGGTACCGGAAAACAACTACTCTATTGAATTTAAAGTGGCTGACAATGTTACCGGGTTTGGCAACCTGATGGATTATTACGTCACAGGTGACAGTGCCCCGTTGGGACGGTTAAATTTCAGCTACGGTTATTAATACGACAATTTTACAAAATCATTAACATACATTTACGCATTAAAGATAAAACACATGGAAATAAACTGTAAACATCCAGAAAGAAAGAGATTACATCCTGTTTCAATATACCTAATGGCAGTTGCTTTTCTTTTTCAAGCCTGTACTCAAGAAGCGAAAATCGAGGTAAGCCACTTGCGGTGCGAATTCATGGAGAATCCCGTTGGTATTGATATTGCCAACCCCTCCCTAAGCTGGGAAATTGGTTCCGATGCCAGGGGAGTAAAACAAACCGGCTATCGTGTACTTGTAGCCTCTTCACTCGAAAAACTCAACGCGGATGAGGGTGACCTCTGGGATTCCCAGTCAGTTCGTTCGGAACAATCCACGAATGTTCTTTATAATGGGAAATCTCTTGCCAGCAGGACAACCTGTTATTGGAAGGTAAAAACAACCACCAACCTCGGCAGCTCCGGTTGGAGCCAGCCTGCACAATGGATTATGGCGTTCACGGATAATAAGGATTGGAAGGCTACATGGATCGGGCTTGACAAGAGTTTTCCCGGTGATATTCTGAAGGAAAAGACACGCTTGGCAGCTCGTTATTTCCGCAAAGAATTTCAAAATGAAAAGAAAATTGAGAAAGCGATGCTTTATATCTCCGGGTTGGGACTTTACGAGGCTTACATTAACGGGAAAAAAATCGGCGACCAGGTATTGGCACCCACGCCAACCGATTATACAAAAAGTGTGAAGTACAACACATTCAACGTTACCGATCTTCTCACGGCAGGAGACAATTCGATTGGGGTTGTGCTGGGAAACGGGCGTTTTTTTAATATGCGTACTGTCGAGGATAAATCTTTTCCTCCGCTTCCCCCCACCCAAAACTATGGTTATCCAAAGATGATCCTCCAACTTGAGGTGTTTTATACAGATGGAAGCCAACAAACTGTTGTTAGCGATGACTCCTGGAAAGTAACTGCCAATGGGCCCATTCTTGCCAATAATGAATACGATGGGGAAGAATACGATGCCCGAAAAGAAATGACCGGATGGAATAATCCGGGATACGACGACAAAAACTGGTTGAATGTCGATTTAACGGATGCTCCGCAAGGCACACTTGAAGCACAGCTCAATTCGAATATAAAAATCATGGAAACCTTGTCGCCGAAATCCGTTTCAACACCCAAACCAGGCGTTTATGTACTCGACATGGGGCAAAACATGGTAGGATGGATAAGCATGAGGGTGAACGGCAAGGCGGGCGAGCAGGTGAAATTACGTTTTGCGGAAGTGCTGAATGATGACGGAACGATTTACTTGGGCAATATCCGCAATGCACGGGTGACTGACATCTATACGTTAAAGGGCGCAGAAAACGAACTCTGGGAACCCTCTTTCACCTATCACGGATTTCGCTATGTAGAGGTTACCGGTTATCCAGGGGTGCCCACCGTGAATGATTTTGAAGGAAAAGTTATCTACGACAAAATGGAGACCATCGGCCATTTTGAAACTTCCGATTCAACGATTAACCAGATCTATAAAAATGCCTATTGGGGAATTCGCGGAAACTATCGTGGAATGCCAACAGATTGTCCTCAACGCGACGAGAGGATGGGATGGCTGGGTGATCGGGCAACAGGTTCGCATGGTGAAAGTTTCATCTTTAACAACCACAACCTGTATGTCAAATGGCTGGATGATATAGAAGAGGCACAGACTCCGGAAGGGAGCATTCCCGATGTGGCTCCTGCATACTGGAGAAACTACAACGACAACATGACGTGGCCCGGGACTTACTTAATCATTGCGAATATGTTGTATGAGCAGTTCGGAGATGCCAGGCCCATTGTCAAACATTATGATTCCATGAAAAAATGGATGAAGTATATGCGCGATAATTATATGGAAGAGCACATCATGCCGCGTGATTTATATGGCGATTGGTGTATGCCTCCCGAGTCTCCAGAAATGATACACTCAGCAGATCCGGCCCGTAAAACAGACGGTATCCTTCTGGGAACATCGTTTTACTACCACATGTTGGGTCTGCTCGAAAAGTTCGCGTTACTGCAAAATAAAACCGAAGAAGCAACAGACTTTTCGAATCAAGCCGCACTCGTTAAAGAGGCTTACAATGCCCGTTTTTTCAATAAAGAAACCGCTCAATATAGCAACAATACCGTCACGGCCAACTTGTTGTCACTGCAACTCGGATTGGTTCCTGAAGGGTTTGAGGAAAAGGTGTTCTCCAATATCGTGGACAAGACCATGAACGAATTCAATGGCCACGTGAGCACCGGTTTAGTGGGTATTCAATGGCTAATGCGAGGATTATCCAACTATGGACGCGGAGATATTGCCTATAAAATAGTCACCAACCGTGATTACCCAAGCTGGGGCTACATGATCGAAAACGGAGCCACCACCATCTGGGAACTTTGGAACGGCAATACCGCCGATCCCACCATGAATTCCCATAACCACGTGATGCTTCTTGGGGATCTTATTGTCTGGTTCTACGAATACCTGGCCGGCATTCAAAATCTGTCAGGCAGTACCGGATTTCGCAATATTCACATGCAGCCCCTGGTCGTTGACGGAGTAAATTATGTTACCGCCACCCACCATTCCACGCAAGGTTTAATAAAAAGCGCCTGGAGAAAAACCGGAAACTCCTTTGAATGGGAGGTAACTATTCCAGGTAACAGCAGTGCCGTAGTTTATATTCCGGCAAAAGAGAAGAAGCAGATCACAGAAAGCGGAAATGACATTTCCAAAGTTCGGGGAATTAAGTTTTTAAGGCAGGAAAAGGAATTCGTGGTTTTCGAAATTGGTTCGGGAGAATACCGGTTTAACGTAATAAACTGTAAAAGTTTAGACTTGATCTGACAGTAGGGCGATTTTGTTATATTCTATATGATGGGTTTTCTAAGCCATAATTTCTTGGAATAGGAAGATAATTAGAGGGGGATTTTAGTCCCCCTTGACCATTCCAGTCAGTCGGGTTATCGCTGGCAGGTTGCTCCCCAGCAGAGCCTGTTTCCTTTTCACCTGACGGGAGCAAAGATACAACATTTTGGTAATGATCGGATAACATTTTCTCTTTTGCAAGATGAATGCTGTCTAACCATGTCTGCATTGGAGTTTTACCATAACAATGTTTACCGGTATGAGGTCTTTCATTGTTATAGTATTCCAACCAGACATCCACATCGGTTTGAAGTTCTTCCAGACTGTTATAAATCTTTTTACGGAATGCCGTGGCATAGAACTCATCCTGCATAGTCCTGTGGAACCGTTCGCAAATACCATTGGTTTGGGGACTCTTGGCTTTGGTCTTACTGTGTTCTATGTCTTCAAGAGCCAGATACAACTGATATTCGTGATGTTCCCTGGCACCACAGTATTCTGTACCCCTGTCGGTCAAAACACGCAGTAAAGGAACACCATACTGGTCATATAAGGGGACAACCCTGTCGTTGAGCATATCAGCAGCAACGAGTGCTATTTTGCGGTCATAGAGTTTGACGGTGGCTACTTTGGAATAGGTGTCGATAAAGGTTTGCTGGAAGATCTTGCCGACACCTTTGATATGGCCGACATAGTAGGTGTCCTGGGCGCCAAGATAACCGGGATGATGGGTCTCTATCTCCCCGTGGGCTACTTTTTCCTCCTTGGCTTTCTCCAGGGCTGCCACCTGTGATTCGGTAAGGATTAGTCCCTCCTGTGCAACCTTGCTCTCAAGGGCTTTCAAT